>LDZP01000088.1_pt1 | contig 81585 bp, 83 predicted proteins | sample 615351 | NCBI WGS metagenome assembly LDZP01 (sample SAMN03408296, study PRJNA278302) | terrestrial metagenome | isolation source: oil reservoir sample I1 | place: USA: Alaska, North Slope, Ivishak formation | collected 2013
GTCGTGAACAACGTCCGGTTTCAGGATGGGGAGCAGGTAACCGATCAATCAGACAGGACTGCCGCCTGACTGCCATCCACCAGATTTGACTATAACTCGAAGGATGAATAGCGACGCCATTTAAAAAACGTTTTTCGGGATCGTTAGGGAATGGGTCTTCAACTTCATCGGCGAGCTTGGCCTCTATCTGTCTTTTCGTCTTTAAACTTAATGTTTTTCTCGCCATGGTATGGATAGAGCGCCTTGTGAATTTTGGTGTTAATTATTATTTATATTCTTGCTAGCCTATGTTTAGGCCTAGCGTGAAGTTACGAATAATTTTTTCATCTAAACAGCTTCGCAGAAACCTATTCATTGCTCGCATATCATTCGATGAATAGAAGTCGAGCATCAATGTGTTAAATTCTTGCTGACGCTTCGCTTGAACATTGATCACAGGGAAGCCATTAGCCAACAAAATACCGTTCATCATGAAACGGCCAGTGCGCTTGTTGACGTCCCAAAAAAATTGAGCGCGAGCCATTTGTAAAAATGCCGTGATGGCCTGATCGTAAACATCAGCCTCACGGTAGACCTGTTGCTCAACTTCAAGCCATGTTGCATCCAACTCATCGGGAGCGGGCGGCTCATACTCAGAGCCAGCGATAGAGACATAACCTGAACGGAACTTACCCCACTCTAACGCTTCTTCTTTTCCGGCGATCTTGTGAATACTTAGAGCCGTTTTTTTGTCAAATTTAAACTCACCCTGCTCGACCAAATCAAAAATGAACGCCCACGCTTTGGCTTGGTTGATAGCCATGTTTTGATCGCTGATGCGATGCCCACCCACGGTAATGCCATCAAGGATGGTCTGCACCTCAGGCAGCGTCATGGCAACACCTTCAAGGTTAACCGCATCATAAACCAAAGCAGGCACATCTCTTTTAGCCAGCTGTACAGCCAAGGGTATATTGGGTTTCATGTTCCACATGTTATCTCCTGATTGGCGCATAAGGTGGCGGGTTACACTAAGGCTCTAAAGACGGCTTGTGGTTCTTTGGTCACGATATACGAGAATTTTACCGTGGAGCGTCTTATTAACGCCTAAGCCCGAAATCCTCACGAATAATCTCAGGATGACGAAACGCAATCTCGATTAACGCCTTGGCTGGCCCAGACGGCTTACGCCGCCCCTGCTCCCATTCCTGAAGCGTACGCGGAGAAATATGCAACACCTCGGCAAACTCTCGCTGCGTGAGGCCGGTTTTCCCTCTAGCCTCTGCTACTTCATTGGGCTCAACATGGCTAACCCGTGCGGTTTTGCCCGCTTTCATTTCTTTGACTGACTGAAGCAGCTTGTTCCCAAGCTCCTCAGCGCTAAGAACCTCTTTACTCATTTTCCAATACCTCACGAATCGCCTTCAGGATATGCGCAGGTATATTCTCCCTGACGGCCTTCTTGTAGATCACCAATAACCAGATCTCACCATTTACTAACCTGGTGAAGTAGATGACACGCACTCCACCACGCTTCCCTGAACCCGCTACAGACCACCGAACCTTTCTGCATCCGCCGCTGCCAGGAATGGGATCGCCCACTTCCGGATTGGCCGCCAGCCAAGCGAAGAAGGCAATTCGCTCCTCCGCCGTCCATATTTTTCTGGCATCCTCTTCGAATGTGGGCGTTTCGATGATGGTAAACATAATCACCAAGATACGTCATTGACGTATTTTTGCAAGACAGCGGATAGCAGGGGTAACGCCTTGGGTAAGCCGCCGGTGCTGAACGCGCCCTTGATGAACTGCACCACGCCGACTTTCATGCCGTGGCCAAGGGCGCGCTGGGATCTCCTTGGGGTGAGTTACGCTTTTAGCACGTAGCGTAACGTCTCAACCACCTGATCGGTAGTGGTGCACCAGGCTTGCGCTTGAGCGTCGACTTCTTTCAGCGGGTGAACAATCTCTTCGCTGTGCAGCGTAATGTAGGGCTTGGCCAGTGCCGCGCAGTAGCCCGCATCAAAGGCAGCGTTCCACTGTTTGTACTGGTCGCCAAAACGCACCACCACTAAATCCGCTTGCTCAATCATGGTACGCGTGCGGATAGCGTTGACTTTAGACGACTGGTGGTCGCGCCAGAAACTATCAGCCGGTTTGCCCAGGTGGTCGCCTGCGGCGTCACTGGCAGCGTGGTCGGTCACCGGTGCGGTGAACACAATATCCAGCCCGGCGGCATCAGCGCCGCGCTGAATTTCTTCCCGCCAGTCAGTGTGAATTTCGCCAGAAAGATAGACGTAAAAGCTCATGGTGCTGTTCTCCTAATGAGTGTGAAAGGTACACAGCATAACGCACATCATTTTTATGGAACAATTTTCCATGGTATTCGTTAGCGCGATTGAGGCAGGCCAACGGGCACAAACACCGGTGCCCCATCAACCTCAACGACCGCTAGCCGCTGGCGATACAGGCTTTCCAGCGCGCTGGGCACCAGCATGTTTTCCTTGGGGCCCCAGCAGGCATCACCATTGGGATAAAGCAGCAGTACGTGGTCGCACCAGCGGGCAGCAAGATTGAGATCGTGCAGGCACATCATCACCGCCTGCCCATTGGCGGCCTGCTCGGCCATCAGCGCCATCACCGCGCTTTGGTGGTGTAAATCGAGATGGTTAGTGGGTTCATCCGCCAGCCAGATGTTGGGCGCTTGGGTAAGCACCGTGGCCATGGCCACCCGCTGGCGCTCGCCGCCGGAAAGCGTGCTCACCAGCCGGTCGCGGAGGTGCGCTACATCTAGCCTTTCCAGTGCCGCTTCAGCACGGGTGTAGTCGTCGGCCCCTTCCATCTGCCATAAAGAAAGGTAAGGGTGACGACCAATCAGCGCGGTTTCTAGCACCGTGGCGGGAAAGCCATCCAGGCGCTCTTGAAACACCAGCCCTAGGCTTTGCGCCACCTGCCGTCTGCGAAGCTGGCTAAGCGGTGTGCTATTAAGCAGCACCTGCCCAGCCCGTGGGGCATTCAGCCCTGCCAGCGTGTGCAGCAGTGTGGTTTTACCCGCGCCGTTAGGGCCTAAAACCCCCCAACTTTGCCCAGGCTCAATGGTTAAATTAAGCGGTGTACCGTCTTTGCGGCCGGGCACGTCGATGATGAGATCGTGGGTCGAAAGTACGCTCATCAGCGGCTCCGGTAGAGCAGAAACAGGAAAGTAGGTACGCCCAAAAGTGCGGTGATCACACCTACCGGTAGCTGTTCCGGAGCAATAATGGTGCGCGCCAGCGTGTCGGCCAGCACTAACAGCGTGCCGCCTGCCAATACGCAGGCGGGCAGTATCAGCCGCTGGTCGTTGCCTAACAGTAAGCGCAGCATGTGTGGCACCACTAACCCGACAAAACCGATGCTGCCAGCGGTGGTGACAGCCGCCGCTGTCAGCAGGCTGGCAACAATATAGATACACCATTCAAGCGGCCTAACCGCCACGCCCAATGCGGCGGCTTGCTGAGGGCCTCGGGCCAGCACGTTTAGGCTACGCCCAAGCGGAATCAGCACCACACAGGTAGCTAATAACAGCACTAGCGGCGGCCAAGGCGCACGCGAGTAGGAAAGATCGCCCATCAGCCAGTAGAGCATTCCCGGCAGGCGTTCGGTGGGGCTTAATGCCAGCATCAAGGTAATCACCGCGCCCCACCCCGCGGCAACCACCACACCGGTTAGCAGCAGCCGTGAAGGCGTCCAGCTACCGCTGCCGTGCGCCAAGCCAAAGACTAAAAAGGTCGAAAACAGAGCGCCGCCAAATGCCGAACCAGAAATGGCTAATCCGCCAAGGCCACCCAGCATGGCTGCCAGTGCGCCAATCGAGGCACCACCGGAAAGCCCTAGCACATAGGGGTCTGCAAGCGGGTTGCGCAGCAGCACCTGCATTAATGCCCCCGCTACCGCCAACAAACCGCCCACGGCAAAAGCCGAGAGCGCTCTCGGCAAGCGCAGCTCCATCACCATGGTGTGTGCTAGCGCATCGGCTTCGCCCTGCCCTATATGGCTGAGCATCACTGCCCATATCTGCGTGGGGGAAATCTGCGCGCTGCCAACGCCCACGGCAATGAGCAGCGCGCTCAGAGACGCCAATAGCAACAGGCCAAGCGGAACACCCAGACGCGATAGCATTAGTCGTTGCGCTCACGTTTTTGGCGGGCAATATCAAGTTTCTCGCAGAGAATTTGAGTGCCTTCCATCAGCCGTGGCGTTGGCCGTTGAATCAGTGAAGGCGGCACAAAGAAGAGGTTATCGTTGGCAACCGCCGTCAGGCGTGAATACTGCTGCCAATGGGTTAGCCAGTGGCGGTTTTCTTCACCCATGCCGCCGGCCACAATGGCTTCAGGATTTGCCGCCAGTACGGCTTCTTGGGTGATACGCGGTACAAGGCGCGCCTGCTCGCCAAAGATGTTGTCACCACCGCAAATCTCGATCACTTGACCAATAAGATGCTGGTCATTAACGCTCATTAACGGCTCGTCCCACACTTGATAGAACATCGGCACCGGCGGCCGGTCGCGGTAGCGCGTTTCAAGCGCGGCCATCGTGGCGCGAAAATTATCGGCCACTGCCTGCCCGTAGGCTTGCGTTCCTGCCAGCTTCGCCAAACGCTCAATGGCCGTGGTCACGTCTTCGATATCGCGGGGCTCAATATAGAACACCGGCATGCCTAACGCTTCGAGGGTTTCAAGCTGCTCAGCGGGGTTGCCGGTCACCCAGCCGATGACTAAATCCGGTGCCAGCCCCACAAGGGCTTCTAAATCGATGCGCGTGTGGCTACCCACCGAAGCGACTTCCTCGGCTTCTGGGGGGTAATCGCTATAGCTCACCACGGCAACCACGTGGTCACCGGCCCCTGCGGCGTAGGTAAGCTCGGCGGCCCCTGGCGAGAGTGCCGCGATACGCTGCGCCGGAGTGCCCAGGCATACTTCGCGGTCACGGTCGTCCACCACACAAGGTGTATGATCATCAGCGTGCGGCGTAGCCGCCATTAGCAACAATGCGAGGCCAAAGGCCCCGCATGCTAACTCGCTGTTTCTATTACTGGCCAAAGTGAACACTCAAGAACCCTGCCCGGCCTGCGTTAATGTAGTCGTCGCCATCAAAGAACTTGGCCGTCGAGTACTCCTTATCCAGGACGTTCTCAATATTCAGGCGAACCGACCATAGCGGTGCAAACTGCCAACCGGCGCGTAGATTAAGCAGGCCAAAGCCACCCAGGCGATTCTGGTTGGCGGCATCGTCGTAGCGATGGTTCTGGGCAACCCAAGAGCCACCCAGCGACCAGTCGCCCAGTTCGCGATCAACGTCGAAACGTAGGCTCTGGCTGGCACGCCGCTGTAACCGCTTACCTGCATTATCACCACTGCGATTTTCAGGGTCGGTATAGGTCAGTGCCGCTGCCAGGATCCAATCATCAATCTCGACACCGGCACTTAACTCCACACCACGCATCCTGGCCTCATTGATATTGACTAGATCGAAGTTGGCGTCCGATGCGATCAGGTTGTCGATATCGGTCTGATAGAGCGCCGCATCCCAGAACCAGTGCGCATATTGGCCACGCACCCCAAACTCCAGTGTTTCGGAGGTTTCCGCCTCTAGATCGGGATAGCCATACCCCGGCCAATAGAGTTGGTTGAACGTTGGCGCTCTGAAGGCGGTGCCGTAACTGGCCCGCAGAGTGTGATGGGTATCCAGGTCATAACCCAGCGCCAAGCTGCCGGTCACTTCGTCACCGTAAGCCTCATTGTCGTCGAAGCGCAGGCTGGCCTGGACAGCAACAGGAGAGAAATCGAGCAGCGCCTGGCTGAAAACAGCCTTGTTATCGCGATCCTCTATGTCATAAGGACCACCCCAGGGCGTGCTCCCAGTGGTACTACCGGCCACACTATCGTTCATATACTCCGCGCCGATGATCAGCTCATGGGCACCCGCGCTAAACGTATTCTCCCAGCGGGCCGTGCGCGTCTGCGTGTCGAGAATAGAGTCATAGGCATAGTTGTCACTCTCATCGCGTGCTTCGCTAAGTGTCAAACGGCTACGCCAATTGTCGGCAATCGGCAACTCACTATAAATACCTGCTACCTGCTGCACATAGTCCGTCGTGGCCAACGAGCCACTTTCGTCATACTCGGTGGTACCACGTGCGCGCAGTGCCAGAAACCCGACTTCTGCGCCGCTATCGAAAGTATGCGACATGCGCGCCAGCGCCGTAGTGTTGTCGTAGCCCATATCTTCCCCGCCACGGCGTACTGGCTCGCCGTCGGTATCGAAGCGGCTAGCGGCGAAACTGTAGCGGGTACCGCCGTTGCTGCCGGAAAGGCTGGCGCTGTAGCGCTGGGTATTGAAGGAGCCGCCACCCACCGAGATGCGCGGATGCGGGCCACCCTCTTCGCCGTCGTGGGTAAACAGCTGCACCACCCCGCCCACCGCATCGGCACCATACAGGCTGCCACGCGGGCCGCGTACGATTTCGGCCCGCTGGAACATGCGTGGGTCGAGGTATGACCATTCTGCCCCACCAGCAGTTGCGGAGCGTAGGCGGATACCGTCGATCAATAGCGCTGTTGATTCATTACCCGTACCGCGGATATAGATGCTGCTCTGCTTGCCGAAACTGCCGCTAGAGCTGACATCCACCCCCGGTTGGCCGCGTAGCAGGTCGGTGAGGCTAGTGGGGTCCTGGCGGCGCAGCGTGGCTTCATCCAATACCGTCACCGACGACAAACTCTCATTGGCGGTGCGCGGTGCCAGGGTAGCGGTAACAACAACAGGGTCGAGGGCGGCTAGGTCGGTTGTCGGTTCGGCGTATTGCGCCTGGGCCTGGGTATGAACAGCGAGCGGTAAGGCAGCCAGACTAAACGCCGCCCGCTTGGCAGTGGTGTGGAAACGGTACTTCATCAGATATCCCTTGCTCAATGTGCTCACCCGCACAGCGTGTTTTTTTGACCGAGCAGAGGAAAACCAAGGGAACATCGGCAGCTTGAAGGCCACCAGCATCACCCTGAGCCGCCCTCCGCGTCTCGGTATGGAGTGGTTCTTTAGAACCATCACTCTTAGGCCGGTCTCCGGGCTGACGAGCGAAAGGCCGCTTTTAAAAGCACAAGCCCTTTCTGAACGACCACCTTCCCATGCCTTAGCACAGTGGCGTCTTATAGCCGTTCTTATCTCGATCACCGTTGCGGGGGCAGCGTTGGATTCACAAAAACGATCACCAACTTCCCGTTTAACTGATGGCGGCAACCACCATCAGCACCTGAGAGTGCGCGTAAGCTAGCAACTTGCCAAAAGGAGGTCAAATGAAAGAGGCGGTCAATTTTGCCGCTAGCCCTTCAGCAGTTGCACTAGGCCATGCCTCACATACCACACCTGCTCGGCCTGGGCGGCTGCATCTTGATTAAACCAACCATTTGCATCGCGCAGGCGGCGCTGTTCGGGTTGCATAGGCACAATACCTCGCCCTACTTCCGTGGTAATGATAATCAGCGGTGCGTTTAACTCCTCGGCACGCTGGCCTAGCGTGGCTAACTCGCGCTGCCACTGCGAACGTAAGACATCGTGTTCAGTGGCATCGAGAGCAGAGGCTAGCCACTCAAGCACGCCGATGATAACCAGTGGCCGTTCAGCCTCCAGCGCTTGATGGCAATCGCTCAAGGGGTGAACATCATTAAGCCGCCACCAGCGTGCTGAGGGAAAGCGAGCGGTTACAGTGTCTCGCTTTCCTGCACAGGCACCGCCGATGAAGAGCTGCATTGCCATTCCCCTTTTCCCTGTGCGTTGTGCTGATAAATAAGCTGCCAGCGCCGACCTTGAGCTTGATGGACAATGCCATCCCAAAAACCAATGGTTTCAAAACGCCGGCGCAGCTCACGAATCACCCCGCCGTGGGTAACAGCGAGAATTTTTTGGTGATTACCCGCGTGGGCATTGGCGGCAAGATCGTCGAGCCAGGCATCCAGGCGCGCGCGTAGCTGGCCAGAGGACTCACCACCGGGGATTTGCAGCTCGCCTACGCTATCAATCCAGGCGCGGTAGTGCGGAAGCGCTTTTAATTCGTCGTACACTTTACCTTCGTAGTCGCCAAAATCCAGCTCGCGCAGGCGCGGCTCCAAGCTTACTGCCGCGCCCTGAGTTGCCGCCTGGGACCACGCAAGAGTTTGTTGGCAACGCTGTAAATCGCTTGAGTAGATGGCATCAAAGCGCTCTGCGGCCAGCGACTCGCGCAGTGCTAACAGCCCGGCTTCAGCATCAGGAAACAGCAGCGGAATATCTTGCTGGCCTTGATAGCGGCGCTCTAAATTCCAGGCGGTGATACCGTGGCGAACTGCCACCAGCTCCACACTAAGATCAGTAACCAAAGCTCTCCTCCTTCAATGGTGGCGCCAACCATATCGCCGTTAATACCGTTAAACAGTCGCATCATGAGCCCGCGCACCAGCACCACAAACACGATGACCGTTAGCCACATGAATAGTGCGGCAGGCGCTAATAACGCGATGAACGCCAGGGGCAATAGGGCCAACGCGACGTCTTGGCCGCTAAGCGACTGCTGCCAGCTCCACGCCAAGCCTTTTTGCTGTGCACAGGGCGTTAACACCAGTAACGCAACGCCTGCCCAACGCCCCAGCGCGGGCACTATCAACAGCCACCACAAAGGCGCCTGATAAGCCACCAACGCCCACAGCAGCACCGCCTTCCAAGCGAGCAGAAACACCAGCGCCAGCATCCCAAAGCTGCCGACTTGCGGGTCTTTCATGATCTCCCAGCGACGCGCTAACGGCTGGTTGCTGCCTAGCGCATCGGCAATGTCCATGACGCCGTCTAAATGCAGCCCGCCGGAAAGCGCCACCCACACGCTTAACACAGCTAATGCGGTAATGGGCGCGGGTACGTTGTGCATCATGAACGCTATCAGCGCTAATACGCTGCCTATCATTAACCCCACTAGCGGATAGGCGCGCACTGCCCAGCGCCGGGTGTCAGGTGTCCAGGGAACGGCTATGGGTATCGGAATACGGGTGAGAAATTGCAGCGCCAGCAAGGTACCAAACAGGGCGTTTTTCAAATTCTCCCCTCCTTCGCATGCTCAGACGTCTGATCTTTCCACTCCAGTGCACAGCCTGCGGTCACCTCGACTACCGAATCGGCTTCCGCTGCCAGCCAACGGTGAGTCCGCTGGAGAAAGGCCAGATAGCGCCAGGTTTCAGCACCGCTGGGCGGCAGCGCTTCATTGATATCATTAGAGACAATGACCAGCTGTATGCTCCGTGTTTGGGCATCCTTGAGTGCATTAGCCAGCAGCGCTAAGCCCTGCTCTTCGCTCAAGTCGCTGGCATACAAGACCTGGCTGGCCCATAGCGTTAGGCAATCCAACAGTACGGCGCCTCCGCTTGGCACGTTGGCCATCGCTTGATCAATGGCCAGCGGTGCTTCAATGGTTACCCATTTAGCGTTACGGCTTATTTGATGCCGGGCGACGCGGTCCGCCATTTCGGTGTCATACACCTGGGCGGTCGCAATGTAGTAGCCGCTGGCGCTGCCCGCCGCGCTGAGCACACGCCGTTCGGCAACGTCACTTTTACCGGAACGGGCGCCCCCGCTAACAAAGACAATCATGCAGCACCTTTAGCAATCGATTATTAGCAGGCCCATCGCGCAGCGCTAAGCGCAGCCAGTCACCGTCCAGGCCTGGAAAACTATAGGTGTGACGCGCCAGCACTCCGTGACGCAGCAAACGTTCAAACAGTCGCGCGCTGGTCATTCCCTGAATGCGCTTTGCAGCCTCAGGCCGCACCAGAAAAAAGCAGCTGTGACTGGGCACCACGTCAAGCCCTTGCGCTTTCAGTGCTTTGGTCATGCGTGGCTGCTCGCTAGCCAACCACTGCTGGGTTTGGCGGGCAAACGCTCTATCCGCCAGCAGCGGAGCGACTAGCTCAGCAGCAAGGTGATTAACACTCCAGGGCGGCTGATGGGCAGCCATCGTTGTGATTAACGACTCACTGGCCAACACATAGCCTAAGCGTAGCCCCGGCAAGGTGTAAAACTTGGTCATGGAACGCAGCAGAATAAGCTGAGGGTAGCGCTCCATCAGCGGTGTTAATGCATCCACTCCCAGCGCTAAATCGATAAAGGCTTCATCCACCACCACCTGGGTAGCGGTTGTTTGCGTATGCGCCAGCAGGGCCTTAATCGTATCTAACGACATCAGCGTGCCGGTTGGATTGTTGGGGCGGCAGAGAAACACCACGTCGGCGTTTGTGGCTTTCTCCAGCAGATCGTCAACCTCGCAGACAAAATGCGGCGCGTGCAACACATGCTCGGTCATGTTCAAGCGATGAGCAGAACACGCTCTGGCGTATTCCCCAAAACTGGGAGCTAATAATAAGGCCCGCCCACCGGCATGCAACGCAGCGGCCATAAAAATGGCTTCCGCCCCACCATTGGTGAGTAGCACCTGCGCCGGTTGAACGCCGTTATCGGCAGCGATAGCTTGCCTTGCGGCGCGATAATCGGGTGCGGGATAGCGGCTTAGGCCATCAAACCGCTGAGCAAGCCACGCGGCCACCCACTTGGGCGGCCCCAACGGATTGAGGTTAGCGCTAACATCTTCAAAGGCATGGTTGGCGGGCAGCCCAAAGCGTTGAAGTAGCGCTGTGGCTTGACCACCATGGGCTGGCCAGCTAACAGCGTTATCCCTATTGGACATCCCGCTCATCTCCATATCCATACCGCCATCAGCACGCTCATCAGCACACTCATCAACACGCTCATCAACAGAAAAAACAGCAGCCAAGCGCCGTGCATTAAACGCACGGTGGCCGTGATATGGACTAAGCGCAGCGGCTCAAGGGGTTCACCTAGCGTAGCGCGATGGGAAGCCACGCCCTGATAGAAATTGGTGCCACCTAACCGCACGCCGAGCAAACGGGCCACCATGGCCTCCGGCCAACCGGCATTGGGGCTTGGGTGGCCCGGCGCATCGCGGCGGGTGCCCTGCAGCGCACCCTTCCAGCGCAGGGATAAAACACCCGAAATACTCAATAGCAGGCCAGCGACCCATAGGCAAAGCGCGGTTAACCGCGCGGGAATCCAGTTGGCCACATCATCCAGCTTGGCAGAGGCAAAACCAAAATCGGCATAGCGCTGGTTTTTGTAGCCTACCATCGAATCTAGGGTATTCACCGCCTTGTACGCCAGCGCCAGCGGTGCCCCGCCGATAAGCGCAAAAAACAGCGGCGCGGTAATGCCATCCACGGTATTTTCCGCCACGGTTTCCACTGTTCCCCGGGTAATTTCTGCCTCATCTAAGGCTTGGGTATCACGCCCGACAATCATTCCCAATGCTTGGCGTGCGGCGGGCAAATCGCCTTGGCTAAGCGGCTCTACCACTGCGCAGGCCGCATCGCCCAAGCCTTTAATCGCCAGCGTCGTGGAAAGCAGCCAAAGCTCGGCAACCAACGCCAAACCTGGGTGCAGCCTGGCTAACCATACGAGAAGTAACCAGCTAGAAAACCATACACCGCCGACCATCGAAACGGTTAGGAAAGCGCCGCTTACCCTGCGCTGCTGCGCCGTGCCGCGATTCCAAAGCCGCTCATAATGGCTGATCGCCCGCCCCATCAGTACCACCGGGTGCGGCAACGAGCGCGGGTCGCCAACGATCAAGTCGATGACAATCGCAATGGCCACCAGCCCGACGGTTGAGAGTAATACCGACGTTAACACGCTGACGCCCTCTGTAGTGAAAGCGACAGCGAGCCCAACGTTGCTTGGTAAACCGCCTCACCCAGTGCGCGCCCAAGAAGGGTGCCAGAACCGGCATAGGGCGTGGCGTCGCCACGCTGCGTTGCCGCAATAGAGACACTGTCGGTAGAAGTACCCGTGGCAGGCGTTCCGCTATACGGATCTTTGACGCCTACTTGCCTAAGCGCCTGCACTTTGGCTTCCGTTGCCGACAAACAAGCGTTGACTAACGCGCCATCCGTTAGCTGGGCATCTAAAAAGACAAACGTATTAATGGTGCCAACCTTAGGCGTGGCGCGCAGCACCAAGCGAGGGTCGTCTTGGTTTGAAACGCTAATATCAACCGCATTTCCCACCCCGGCGGTAACCAGCGCCATCACGCCATTGGGTAGATTGCCCAGCGGCCTGCTAACCACGCAAGCATTGGTTAAATGCACGGCAGTCATCATGGCTACCGATGTCAGCGGCAAGCCTTGGGCCAATAACCACTGCGCTAAATCTTCGTTTGGAGTGTGGCCATCGTAGTGCTTACCAACGTGGAAATTCGCGAAATGACGCACCCGGCCAAAGCCCTCACCCACAAGCGCACTGCTAAGGACACGCAGCGGCATAGCAGAGGTGATCGCTAGGCAGTGCTCGCTGCGGGCAAGCGATAAAGGCTGGCTAAACGGCAGCGTTTCCACCGCGCTCACTGTGCGGCTTTAGGGCTAATGCCTGCATCGGCAAAAGAGGCCATTTCGTTGAGCATGGCGGCCGCCGCCTGCAGTAGCGGAAACGCCAGCGCTGCGCCGCTCCCTTCGCCAAGGCGCATACCCAGTGAGAGCAGCGGCTTAGCGTCAAGCGCTTCTAGCGCCGTGGCGTGGCCCGGCTCATGTGAACGGTGGCCAAATATCAGGTAATCACGCACTAATGGGCAAAGGCGGCAGGCCGTAAGTGCTGCCACTGTGGCGATAAAACCATCCACAATAGCGGGCGTGCGATGCGCCGCCGAGGCTAAATAAGCCCCGGTCATCGCGGCAATTTCAAGGCCGCCCAGCTTGGTGAGTACGTCTAAGGGGTCGTCTGCGTTGGCTTGGCGGGCACCTAGCGCACGCTCAATCACCGCGACTTTATGCGTTAGCTGTGTGCTATTAATGCCGGTACCGGCACCCACTACCTGGGCCACCGACACACCTGTAAAAGCCGCCAGCATGGCACTGCTGGCAGTGGTATTGGCAATCCCCATTTCGCCCACGATTATGCAGTTGGCCCCTGCCTTTTTTGCGCGCTCAACCGCCGCCACCCCTTGCTCAATCGCCGCTAAGGCCTCATCGGCGTGCATGGCATCTTCGACTACCATGTTGGCCGTACTCGCCCGCACTTTAGCCAGGGTAACGCCAGGCAGCGTTAACGTAGAGGCAACGCCCACATCGACGATTTCTACTTCAGCACCAATTTGCCGGGCAAATACATTAATGGCAGCGCCACCCTGGGTAAAGTTGACCACCATTTGCTCGGTGACTTCCTGGGGAAACGCGGAAACACCCTCGCTGGCGACCCCATGGTCAGCGGCAAACACCACAATATGTGGCGGTGAGACGCTAGGCTTAGCCTTACCGGTGATGGCGCCAAGCTGAATTGCCAAGGCTTCTAGCTCGCCCAAGCTGCCGGGGGGCTTGGTCAGCGTATCCAGGTAGGCGCGCGTTTCTTCACCGGCATTAAAATCAACTGACTGAATGTGGTCAACAATGGCGTGCATACAGGCTCCGGTTCAATACCTTCAACGTCAAAGCGCAAAATAGTAGCAAAATCCTGGATGCTATACTGGCTATTTCACTAGCGGATCTTCCAATCTGTGCGGTCTTTTTAGCTATACCTACACATCTTGGCGTGCTGCAATTAACACAACGAAAAAAGGTAATAAAACCACAAATCAGGTTTTTATTGCCGTAAATTCTCTTATATAGCCGAAAAAAAGTAAAATAACTACAATATTCATTCGCCGTCTCTATCACGCAGAGGTCCCTATGCCGAGCCCAACACCTGCCACTTTAAACCCCACCGTTGCTGAGGTTACCCAGCGCATTCGTGAGCGTTCTGCTGAGCGGCGCGCGCTCTATGAGCGCCGCATGGCCGACCAGCACACGCGGGGCGTGCATCGTGGTGAGCTAAGCTGCGGCAACTTGGCCCACGGTTTCGCTGCCTGCAACCCGCACGATAAGAACGAACTTAAGCTGATGAACAGCGCCAACCTCGGCATTATTTCCGCCTACAACGATATGCTCTCGGCACACCAACCGCTGGCAACATTCCCCGAGATAATTAAAGATGCTGCTCGGCAGATGGGTTCCACCGCCCAGTTCGCCGGTGGCGTGCCCGCCATGTGTGACGGCGTGACCCAAGGCCAGCCGGGCATGGAACTCTCGCTGTTTTCCCGTGATGTAATAGCCATGGCCACGGCTATCGGTCTTTCGCACAACATGTTTGATGCCGCGCTTTACCTGGGCGTGTGCGACAAGATCGTTCCAGGGCTGTTTATTGGTGCAGCGCGTTTTGGCCACCTACCCGCCATGTTTATACCCGCCGGCCCCATGCCCAGCGGCCTGCCCAATAAAGAAAAGGCGCGTATTCGCCAGCTTTATGCCGAAGGCAAAGTCGGCCGTGCTGAGCTGCTAGAGGCGGAGTCTGCGTCTTACCACAGCCCCGGCACCTGCACCTTTTACGGCACCGCTAACTCGAACCAGCTCATGATGGAGATGATGGGCTTACACCTGCCAGGCACTTCTTTTGTGAACCCAGGCACCGAGATGCGCGAAGCGCTAACCCGCTACGCCACCGAGCAGGCCATTCGCAACACCGAACCCGGCGGCAGCTATCGCCCGTTTTATAAGCAGATTGATGAGCGCGCCATTGTCAACGCCGTGGTGGGGCTGCTGGCCTCGGGCGGCTCCACCAACCACACGCTGCATTTGACCGCCATGGCCGCCGCCGCGGGCATTACCCTGAACTGGGACGACTTCACGGCGCTTTCTGCGGTCACCCCCAGCCTGATGCAGGTTTACCCCAACGGCCAGGCGGATATCAACCACTTCCAGGCGGCGGGCGGCATGAGCTATTTGTTCCGCGAGCTGTTAGGCGCAGGCTTGATTCACAGCGATATCTCCACCGTATTGGGCACCGAGCTCACCGCCTACACCCAAGAGCCCTTCCTGGAAGACGGCAAAATCGTTTGGCGCGAAGGCCCCGAAAACAGCCTGGATGAAGAGGTGCTGCGCCCAGTGGCGAACCCCTTCGCCGCTACCGGCGGCCTGACCGTCATACAGGGCAACCTCGGCCGTGGCGTGATCAAAGTATCTGCAGTGGCCGAAGCACATCGCGTGGTAGAAGCAGCGGTGAAAATATTTGAAGACCAAAACGAGATGAAAGCCGCGTTTGAATCCGGCGAGCTGGATCGCGATGTCATTGTGGTGGTGCGCTTTCAAGGCCCCAAAGCCAACGGCATGCCCGAATTACACAAACTAACGCCGTTCTTAGGTGTGCTGCAAGACCGTGGCTTTAAAGTAGCGCTGGTCACCGATGGGCGCATGTCTGGCGCTTCCGGCAAAGTACCAGCGGCCATTCACATCAGCCCCGAAGCCCTGGACGGCGGCGGGCTTGCCAAGCTGCGCGATGGCGATATTGTACGTTTGGATGCCAACACCGGCACCTTAGAAGCCAACATCGACCCCGCTAGCTGGGCTAAGCGGGAACTGGCCACCGGCAACCTTGCCCACTATCACATCGGCATGGGTCGCGAGCTATTTGGCGGCTTCCGCCATTTGGCCATGCGTGGCGAAGAAGGCGCGGGCGGGTTTGGCGGGTTTGAAGCCGACGACCTTGCCCGCCAAGAGGGTCAGATATTACAAGAGGATGCTTGAGACGAGCGGCTTTAATCAGCGATCTCGCGTGATCGAGGCGATACGGAACACTGAACACGCGTGATCTCAGGAGTATGGGCCTGTTTGACCATCTAGCTCGGTGACCGACTAAGCGGCCACCGAGGCTAGTTGGGCAGCGGCAACGATATGTTGAAAAGCGCCACTTTCAATTACCGCGGTTTGAATATCACTCCATCGTTAGAAATTTTCTGCGGCGGCTTCTAGCACTGCTCTAGCCGATGCCGCGTCCTCAAATCCAAGACCTTCCATACCGCCATCAGGCCCTTTGTAATTGGCAAACCACAGGTCAATGATCTGACTTACACCGGGATACTCGCTATCCAGCTGTGCCATGCTTTCGATATGAGCAAAAGGGGAATCCTGGGTGAGAACGGCAATTAGCTTGTCATCTTGCTCGCCGCCATCCAACATTTTCAGCACACCGATAACATTTACGTCGACAACTTCACCGCGAGGAACAGCTTGGCCCAACACAATCACATCCAGTGGATCGCCATCACCGCCGAACTCTTTTGGCAGTGCAGTCCCCGGAATAGCACCATAATTGCCGGGATAACCCAGGTAATTCACGACGCGTGGTTCACCGTTTTTATACTCCCAATAAACCGCTTTAGGGTCATCCTTACTGACTTCCCATTTAGCCGATGTGCCCGTTGGTATTTCAATAATGGCCCTTACCGATCCATCTGGCTTTATTGCTTCCATAGACATCAAGTCATCATCGCCAACAATAGTGAACTCATCCGTTGCGTTCATGTTTTGGGCAATGGGGGTGGTGTCAGAAAACGCCAACCCGCCTAGAGACTCTGCTTGCGCCGTGGATGCTAATGCCGCCATGCACGCGACAGAGGTAAGTAGTAGTTTTTTACGCATGATGCTCTCCTTTGGTTTTCCAGCTACGCTAGCGAGGAGAAATGACGGCATCATGACAGGCTTAAAAGTAGTGGGTGCCTTTTGCGCTTAGATTGAGCTTTAAAGCGCTTCAAAGCCGTGGAAAGGTGAAAACCCCAGTCGTGTTTTCCTAGAACAATACACTGAGGCTACTTTTTTAATTCAGCACTGAGACTTATTTAGTGATGAAAACGCTCCGACGCTTGGCGTGCCAGCTCACGAATGCCATTCCAGTCTTCTGCGTCTATCATCGCTTTGGGCGTTAGCCACGAACCGCCCACACACATCACGTTAGGCAGCGATAGATAGTCCTCGGCGTTTTCTACCGTGATGCCGCCCGTGGGGCAAAAGCGTGCTTCTGGAATCGGCGCACCGAAGGCTTTAATTGCTTTCGCGCCGCCGCTGGATTCCGCTGGGAAGAATTTAAAGCGGCGGTAGCCATACTGCCAGCCGGTCATCAGCTCGGAAATGGTCGAAACACCCGGCAGCATAGGCACCGGGCTTTCAACCCCATAGCGATAAAGCGCCTCCGTTGCCCCTGGCGTGACGACGAAATCTGCACCCACCTGTTCGGCCTGGCGATACTGCGCCGGCGTTAGCACCGTACCCACACCAATACTCGCGCCGGGCAACGCCTCGCGCAGGCGCTTCACGGCTTCCAGCGCGCAGTCGGTTCGTAGGGTAATTTCCAACACGGTTAAGCCGCCTTCCACCAGGGCGCGCCCTAGCGGCACCGCATCTTCCAAACGCTCAATCGTGATGACCGGGATAACTTCGGCTTTCAAGCAGATGCTATCCAGCTCTGCGGTGCGCGTAGAGGGGAGCTGTTTATCAATAGTCATGGTAAATCTCCAGGAAATTTATTATTGGCCTGTTGACTCGGGCAACGCTTCCTCGAACTTCAGATTAACCTTGTTCGCGACACTGGCAATACGAGTATCAAGAGCAGTCATCCCACTGTTTCTGCTCTAGGCATAGCACACACGATTACGGCCACCTTCTTTGGCATGATAAAGACGTTCATCGGCAATCTTTAAGGCGTCCTCACTACCCAGGGATTCTTCCACGCTAATACCGGTACTGCAGGCTACGCCAATACTGGTGGTCACTGGGACAGGTTTGCCATCATGATTAAGCAGCGCAGCATTCTCTACTGCTAGGCGTATCCGCTCAGCGACACACGTTGCATCTTCTTCGCTTGCGCCTTGCAAGACGACGACAAACTCCTCTCCTCCGAAGCGGGCAACAAAATCACCAGTACGCACTTGCTGGGCAATTAAGCGAGCAAACTCACGCAGCACTTTATCCCCTACCGAGTGACCGTGCGTATCATTAACGCGCTTAAAGTGATCAATATCCAACATCAACAACGCATAGGGTGCTGACTTACCGGTACGGGATTCCTCGCGCTCAATCTCCGCCAGACGCCGCTCCAATGCGCCACGGTTCAGAAGCCCCGTCAAGGCATCATGGGTAGCCTGCCGGTAAAGCCGCAACAGCAAACTGAGCTGAAAGTGATTAGCGGTTAATGACACAACGAGCAATGTTGCCAATAGCCACTGCGCTTCAAGCCCTGCCGGAGACAGCCAACTACCGTTAACAAGCTGAGCAAAGGCCAGTAAGGCCAGCAGCAGCAGCCCTGCCATGAATGACTCTAACAAGGTAAAGGGGAAGACACTCAGGACAGCCGCAAGCAGAAACGGGATAAACCCATATCCCACCAGCGCATGATTTGCCTCGCTCGGAAGCACGTACAACACCAGCGCATAAAATAGCGCTGGCAAAGAAAACAAGGCACCCGCACTAAAGCGGATACGGTTAATATTCTCTTCACTGCGACGCGCCCACCAGTAGACAGCCGCAAAGCCGAACATCATTACAAAGCGCCCAGCCAAGGTGTAACGCTGCACGCTCTGGGGCAACATTATAATGTCGATCATCAACCAGAGGGGAGACAATATTAAGAAGATAAGCGCCACGGCCATTACACGGCTTCGCAGGTAATGGCCGTGGGCGTAAACAAAATCGCGGCTATGGTCACGGGCTGTTAGCGTATCATTAAAGGCGCTCAAGGTATTTCTCACCCAGGATGTCTCTGCCAGCTTTCCCGTACTCAGGGCTTTACGACGTTCTTCGAGGTCGGGCATGGAGTGAACTCTTTTTTAATTTTAAGACAGGGGCACAATCAGGGCGAAACATTAACGTGCTTCACCCTGGCGCTCTATGATGTACATCAACGACCTTGTAATGTGATGGCGTGAAAATTAACCGATACTGGTCAACCGTATAATTAAGCTCGACACCATGTCTGTGATTTGAAACTTATCCAAATCCGTTTCCAGATAATGAATAATAAGGACTTAGGGTGCCCAATAAATCGCCAATGGGCAGGACAAAAAAGCACGAATCGGCAGCTGACGTACATCGTCGCCGTTTAGTGCTTTGGCCAATACGGCGCGTTTCTCATCGCCGGTAATATGCAGAAAATGGCGGCGTGCTTGGTGTAAGCGATCTGCTGAAAAAGTAATTCGCGGCTGCGGCTGGCTTGGCGTCCTGACCGCCACTAACAGCTCATCAGTCGCTAGCGCCAGCGTTAGCTCCGGGCTATCGGGAAACAGCGACGCCGTGTGGCCATCGCCGCCCATGCCCAGAATTACCACGCTGGCGGGCCACGCCAGTGAAGCCATCTGCTTGGTCACTTCTTCCACGCCCTCTTCCGGCGTCTTTGCACTACACGTTAACGGTATAAAATTAGCCGCCGCCGCTTCGCCTTGTAGCAGATGCTCACGCACTAATTTAGCGTTGCTATCGCTGCTCTGCTCATCTACCCAGCGCTCATCGGCTAGGGTGATATCCACCCGCGTCCATTCCAGGGGCTTTTGCGCCAGCGCCTTGAAAAACGGCACCGGCGTTGCGCCACCCGAAACTACTAACAGAGCGCGCTCTTGATGATATAGATCGTCGTGCAGTGCCTGAAAAACGGCTTCGGCAAGCTGCTCGGCCAGCTGTTGGCGTGCTTGGCTCATGTTAATAATCCTCGTACCAGCTGCGGCCATCTTGGGTAATCATGGCGATAGAGGCGACCGGCCCCCAGGAACCAGCCGGATAACGGCGCGGCGGGGTGTCGCGCTGTTTCCAACCCTCAATGAGTTGATCGCACCAGCGCCACGCGTGCTCCACTTCATCGCGGCGAACAAACAGGTACTGCTGCCCTTTCATCACTTCCAGCAGCAAACGCTCGTAGGCATCGGGAATCCGCGATTTAGGGAAAGCGCTGTTGAAATCTAAATGCAGGGGGCCAGGACGCAGGCGCATGCCTTTATCCAGGCCGCTATCCTTGGTCAATACCTGCAGGGCGATACCCTCTTCTGGCTGTAGCCGAATAATCAGTTTATTCGAGGCAATATCGCGCTGATCCGGGTCGAAAATGTAATGGGGCTGCTGGCGAAAGTGAATCACAATCTGCGAGAGTTTTTCCGGCATCCGCTTACCGGTACGCAGGTAAAACGGCACGCCTGCCCAACGCCAGTTAGCCACTTCGGTTTTCATGGCCACAAAGGTTTCGGTCTGGCTTTGGGTATTGGCATCGTCTTCTTCCAAATAGCCCGGCACTGGCTGGCCGTCGCTAGTGCCGGCAATATATTGGCCACGCACCACATCGCGCCCAAGCGCTTCGCCGACAAACGGTTTGAGCGCTTTGAGCACCTTAACCTTTTCATCGCGAATGGCATCGGCATCCAGGTTAGAAGGCGGGTCCATAGCGATTAAGCACAGCAGCTGAAGCAAGTGGTTTTGCACCATATCGCGCAGTTGGCCTGCCTCATCGAAATAGCCCCAGCGCCCTTCGATACCGACCTTTTCGGCCACGGTAATTTCCACATGGGAAATATGGTTCTGATTCCACTGGGTGCCAAATAACGGGTTAGCAAAGCGCAGTGCAATTAAGTTCTGCACCGTTTCTTTGCCCAAATAGTGGTCGATACGGTAAACCCGCGATTCAGGAAAAACGTCAGCAATCGCATCGTTTATCGCCTGGGAAGACGCTAAGTTATAGCCAATGGGCTTTTCGACCACCACGCGAGAGCTATCATCAACACTGCCGCTGGCCTTAAGATAGCGGCAGATATCCCCGTAGATCCGCGCGGCAACGGACAGATAAACCACCATTGGCTGCGATGAACCTTCGCGCCACTGGCGAATAGCGTCAAAACCCTCCTCCGTTGAGAAGTCGAGCTGCCGATACTCCAGGCGATTAAGAAAGCGCTCAAGGCTCACTTCATCCTGCTCATCGTTTTTCAGGCGCTTTTGCAGCGCGGCGTTAACCAACTGGCGAAACGCACCCACGTCGTGCTCTTGCCGAGCCAGCCCCAGAATGCGCGTGCTTTCAGGCATCAAGCCTTCGCGGTCGAGATGATAAAGCGCAGGAAACAGTTTGCGCGTGGCAAGATCACCCAGCGCCCCAAACAACGCCAGATCAATAGCGTGCTTAGGGTCACCCAGTGGACTAGCTTGCAAAGCATTGGGCTGGCTCATCGCTGATCCTATTTTTAATGTTTATAGTGGTCGTCTTTATTGATCGCTAAACGCCACCATGTCGTTAGATAACCTAAAGCTACCTGAAAAAAAGCAGTATAAGAACTAGAGAGCCTCTGATTAACGTCAGATCGGAAAACGAATAGCAATAAAGGAAGCCAAATGCCCGTGCTTAGCAAAACCAAATCGAGTTTTTACCGCCGCTTATACGTCGCCCACTTAATAGAACAAGGTTTCGCCAGCGTGCCTGCGCTAATCGAGGCCACCGGGATGCCACGGCGCACCGCTCAGGATACGATTGCTTCCTTAGCCGAGTTGGATATCGAGTGTGTCTTTACAAAAGATGACGGCGAGCGGCACAACATTGGTCGCTACCAAATACGCAATTGGGGGGCGATTGATCCACGCTGGGTGGCAACCAATGCCGAACGGCTAAAGCAGGCGCTCGGCTATGCTATTTAGCGCTATTCATCCGGCTATGATTCTGGTTCTGCCCACGCCAGCCGCGCCGCGTTAAGGGTAACCGTCAGCGAGCTTGCCGCCATGGCGAGTACCGCCACCAGCGGGGGTATTGCCATCAGTACCACCAACCCGAGCGCCAAGGTGTTGTAGAGCGCCGAAAAGAATAGATTTTGCACCATGATGCGCCGGGTGCGTTTAGCAATGCTGAGTAGTTTCACTACACCACCGATCCCTGGCGTCATTAGCTGCGCGGCGGCTCCTTCCCGGGCGGCTTCGCTGGCACTCAGCGGTGCAATTCCCACATCGGCCGCGGCCAAACTCAAGGTGTCGTTTAAGCCATCCCCCACGTAGAGCGTTGGCGATGGCAGCCCCTGCAACAGCCGCGCTTTGGCTTCCGGCGAACGCTGGGCATAGCAAGCTTCACGGGCAAGCCCTACCCGCTCACCTAGCCAGCTCACCGCGCCCTGCCGGTCGCCGCTGATCATCGCTACCACATACCCTGAAGCCAGCAGGCGCTTTACGCTCGGTTCGGCGTCGTCTACCGGTTGATCAGTGAGATAGAGCGTGGCGAGCCAACCCGCCTCATCGGCCACCATCACTTGAGAAGCAAAGGCCAGCGTCGCGTCCTCCGCCTGAGAAGGAAGCGCTATCTGCTGGCGAGCGAGCCAACTAGCGCTGCCCACCATGAGCCACTCACCGCTGCTGAACTGAACGCGGCGTCCTTCCCCTGGGGTGTCGATGACCTCCAAGCATTGTTCAGTGCGCTGGTCATACTGGCTGCCCGCCCAGCGCGCTAGCGCTTGTGCCAAGGGGTGTTCGCTTCCCACAACGGCAGCGCTGAGCTTGCGCTGCAAGGTGAGCTCATCAACGCCCTCCCTGGCCTGCCAGTGCAGCACCGTATGGCTGCCAGTGGTTAAGGTGCCGGTTTTATCCAGCGCGACTGAGCGAATGCGCGCCAAGGTTTCGAGCGCTGCCGGGTCGCGCAGCGCAATCCCTTGCTGCATGGCCAGGCCGCTACCCGCTAGGCTTGCCAGCGGCACCGCAAGCCCGACGGCACAGGGGCAAGCGACCACTAACACCGAAAGCGCGCGCACAAAGGCATCTTCCCAGCCCAGGCCAAATAACAGCGCAACGGGCAGTGTGAGTAATGCGAGTACCAGCGCCAGCGGGCTTAGCCAGGCGGCAAAACGGTCAGCGAGCTTCTGCAATTCGCCTTTTTTGGCCTGATAGCGGCGCATTTCATCGCGCAATCGATCTAACCGCCGCTTACCTACCCCGGCGCTCACCTGCATGACCAGCGGCGCTGCGCCAAGGTAGCGGCAGCCAGCGTAAACCTTTTGCCCTGCTTGAAAGTGTCGCGGCAGGCTTTCCCCCGTCAGCGAGGCAGTATCGATCCAACCGGGTTCTTCGAGAGTGCCATCTAGCGCCACCAACTCACCGGGCGCTAGCTCAATGCGCATTCCCGTAGCCACGTCAGCGACGGGCATCGATAGCCAGCGTTCAGCGTGCCACACCTTTATGTTCACGTCTGGCAGCGCCAGGGCATCCAACGCTTTTAACCCGCGGTGGCGGCAGAGTGTCTCCACCAACCGCCCAACCAGTAAAAGCACAATCAGCATCACCGCGGTGTCGAAGTAAACCTCGGCAGAGCCGCGCCATAGCAGCCATACCGACACCATCACCGCGCCGATAACACCAAGGCTCACCAGCACATCCATACCGGGGCGCTTGGCGAGCAGCGTGCGCCAACCTGCCTGATAAAACGGCAGGCCTGCGAACAGCACCACGGGAAGTGAAAACGCTCCTGATACCCAAGCTACCACTCGCTCAACCTGCTCGCTAGGCAGTGCGCCGGCGTAAATCAGAATCGAGGCCAGCATCGTCCACATGCCGAACAGCGAACCGACCATCAGCCTCAGCATCAGGTAGCGGCTCTCCGCTTCTAAACGCGCATGGGCGTCCGCCACCGGCTCAAGTTCCGTAAGCCGATAGCCCAGCCGCTTAACCTTTGGAGCGAGCGTTGAAAGCTGGATAGCAGCAGGCATACCACTAATGCAGAGCGCCGCGCTGGGGTAGTGAACGCTAACTTCACGCACGCCTTCAAGCCGCTTGAGGGAACCTTCCACGGCTAGCGCGCAGCTGGTGCACCACATACCGTGGAGGGTATAAAGCTGCTCGTCCTCGCTGCTAAGCGCATCGCTTACAGGCAAGGCGGGATGCCGAGAATCGGCATTGCAGCAAACACAACGCCTAAGGTCGAGAACAGATAGAGACCGGCAGAAACCCTCGCATTGAAGCGCCGCCGCCCTTGATGGTGCTTAGCCATTCGATAGCAGCCCAGCGTTAACGCCGCCAGTATCGCAATAGCCACTAGGCTTACCACCAGCAGCAGCGCGTTCACCAGCGTAAAAACGCCCTGTTCAGGAGCCGGTGGCACCACGGCACAGGCCACCGCATGGCCGCCATAAACCGTCACAAACCAGATACACCACAGCGTTAAGCCAATGACGAAATGCAAGGGGTGGGTAAGCTGTAAGCGCTGCATCGTGGTCGCCATCGGATTAGCTCCCTATTACGCGGGGCAACACGGCAAGCGCACCCACCAGTATCCAGAACGTCACCACGTTATAGCGCCACCACTGGGCAACCACCGCGGGCTCGAAAGGCGCATGGGCACCCACATAGCCATACCCCACCCGCAGCCCCTGAAGAAGAGCAAGCACTGCACCTAAGCCGCCATGTAGCAGCGCATACATAAGCCCCACCAGAATGATCGCATCATGGGAGGTCTCGGTAACGGCGAGATTTGCACTCAGCAGCACCCACAGCGTTATCGCCACCTGCACAACGCCTAAGGCACTGATGCAATACATGCCCACTGCCAGCCCCGCATCTTTCCGCTGGCGCAAGCCGCGCACCAATTTTTCCAGAATTGCCGCGCCAGCGGTTAACGCCACCCCGGCCAAGGTCAGCCCCACCAAAGAGAGCGGAGATGTCTCAGGCATCCGCCACTCAGGGGACACCGTCCATAGATAGAACCAGCCAAATAGGTAAGAAAGGAAGAACGAACCATTGGCGAGCAGCGTGATCGACATGGCCCATAGGCCTGGGCCATCCATGGTGCGCGAGTGCAGCGGTGGGTCGCCGGGGGCAACCTCGGCATCCGGCGCTGCTTTTGGATGTGCGCCATTTTCCCACGACCAGCGCAGCAGAAAAAGCGCTGCCACAATCACGCCGATAAGGGCCAGAGGATAGAGCCGGGTCAGCAGGCTGATGCATACCACGGCCAGCGCCATGGCAGCGAACAGCGGCCACCAGGAGTTACCCGGCAGATGAATAATTTCACGCACTTTGCCGGTTAATGGGTCGGTGCCCCACATTTCCCGCCGGCCATGGGTAGCTATCGCTAGGCTGTGTTGCCCTGCTGCCATGGTGCGCGGCAGGTCCGGATCATCCCAAAGGGGGTGGCGCGTCTCGATCGTTGGCAGGCTGACAAAGTTATAGGCGCTGGGCGGCATACTGTTGGCCCACTCCAGGGAATACGCATTCCACGGGTTATGCTTTGCGGGTTTGCCAAAACGAAAGTGCAGCGCAATATCCAGCAGCACCATGACAATACCGGCCGACATAATAAAGCTACTCATAGACGACAGCAGATTAAAAATATCCCAGCCCATGCCCGTTTCATAAGAGTAAACCCGGCGCGGCATACCCAGCAGGCCGGTCCAGTGCATGATCAAGAAGGTGCCATTAAAGCCCAAAAAGGTCAGCCAAAAACCCCATTTACCCAGGCTTTCAGAAGGCATACGCCCGGAAAACAGCGGCAGCCAGTAATACAACCCAGCAATCAGCGGAAAGAACATCCCACCCACCAACACATAGTGCATATGCGCCACTACAAAGTGGGTGTCGTGCACCTGCCAGTTAAACGGCACCAGCGCCAGCATTACCCCAGTCAAACCACCACATACGAAGATAATTAAGAAGCCCATGACCCACAGCATCGGCAGCTTCATTTTGGGCTTACCTAGCCATAGCGTGGCCAGCCACACAAACACCTGAATCGCCGTGGGCACCGCCACCAGCATACTGGCGGCAGAGAAAAACGCTTGGGCCAGCTGGGGGATGCCCACGGTAAACATGTGGTGAACCCAGAGCCCAAAGCTGATAAAGCTAGTAATGATAATCGCGGCCACTACCCAGCCGTAGCCAACAATCGGACGGCCCGCAAACACCGGTATCAGCGTGGAGACGATACCCGCTGCGGGTAGGAAGATGATGTAAACCTCAGGATGGCCGAACAGCCAAAACAGGTGCTGCCAGAGAATCGGGTCACCGCCACCGGCCACTTCAAAAAACGGCATACCTACTGCGCGCTCAAGCTCTAGCAAAATACTGCCCAGAATCAGCGGCGGGAAGCCGACCACGATCATCAGCGCCATGGCGAGAATATACCAGGCAAACAGCGGCATTTTGTGCAGCGCCATGCCCTGGGTGCGGGTGCGCAATATCGAAACCACCAGTTCAACCCCGGCTGAAAGCGCGGAGATCTCAACGAAGGTAATCCCCAGCAGCCAAAAATCCGAGCCCAACCCCGGTGAGTACTCGCTGCTGCTGAGCGGGGTGTACATAAACCAGCCGCTGTCCGGCGCCATTTCCAACACCAAACTAAACGATAAAATGATGCCGCCAAATAGATAACACCAGTAGCCCAGCGACGTTAGCCGCGGGCAGACCAGGTCGCGGGCACCAATCATCTTAGGAATCATATAAATCGCCAGCCCTTCCAGCATAGGAATGGCGAACAGAAACATCATCACCGTGCCATGCATGGTGGTGACCTGGTTATAGATATCCGGCGACATAAAGTCTTGATCGGGCAGCGCCAACTGCGTGCGCACCAGCATGGCGAGAATGCCACCCAACAAGAAAAACACCATCCCGGTGACCATAAAACGCAGGCCGAGGGTGGTGTGGTTAACAATGGTGAGGGCTTTCAAGCCACGCGGGTTACCCCAGATCTCGTGCAAGTCGCTGTGCAGTTGATGTGGACCTTTGATGTTATCGCCTTCGGGGGTCGCTTCACGGTTGATAGTGGTCATGGGGTGAGCGTCTCCAGCCAAGCACCCAGGCTCTCCAAGGTGGCCCTCTCAATATCATCGTGGGGCGGCATTTTATTGCCCGGTTTTAACGCTTGATGGTGCTGCAACCAATGGCTCACCGCGCCTTCCTCCATGGCCATAACCCCTGCCCCTAGGCTGGTGCGGCTGCCAAGATCAGAAAGATCCGGCCCTACTTCAGCGGTTGATAGCCCTGAAGAAAGCCCTGGAGAAGAAAGCCCTGCTACTCGGTGGCAGCTTGCGCAATGAGTCATAAAGGCCTCCCTGGCAGGTTCATGCTGTTGGTCGTTTACCGCCAGCGACGTTAATTCATCCGTTTGGCGTGCCGCCAGCCACGCGTTGTACTCGTCGCGCTCGACGGCTTCTACATAGAGCTGCATTTGGGTGTGCTGGGCACCGCAAAACTCGGCGCACTGAGCGCCAAACACCGCCGGTTCATCCGCTTCCAAGCGAATTATATTCACGCGCCCAGGCACCATATCGATTTTCCCGCCCAGGCGCGGCACCCAGAAGGCGTGAATAACGTCGGCGCCGGTAACGTGAAAATCAACCGGCTCACCGGCGGGCATGATGAGCTGATTAGAGGTGACGACTTCGCCTCCTTCCGCGCCCGGGTAGCGCACTTCCCACCACCACTGGTGGCCGATAACTTCAATCACCTCTGGCGGCTCGCCCAGGGGCAACGGCAAAAGCCGCTGCCCGGTGGGCACCCCGAAGGCCAATAGCGCAGTGATGCTGGCCACCGGTAATAGAATTCCCCCGCCGATAATCCAGCGGCGCGCAATACGGCGTTCCTCTGCAGGCGTTCGCGTCACCTCCTTGCGCTTAAAGGTATAAAGCCATAGCGCCACCACGGCCATAAACACCACCGTGCCGAAACTCAGCATTACCCACCAGATTATCATCACATCTCGCGCCGCTTGGCCTGCTGGGTCTAGAATGGACTTATCGCCCGCACAACCGGCTAATAGCAGCCCCATTAAAATGGCTAGCGGGGCGCTAAGCTGGCTGACCCTTGGCGAGTTTACGCGTTGAAAAACGCGCTTTATCCCTTGAATTGCTGTTTCTGCCCACAGGAAGTGACCATGGCAACCCCCCGCCAGCGCACGATTAAAAGCCGCGCGTCCCTCGCCGGCCACCCGCTTCATCCCGTGATGATCCACTTTCCCGTTGCGGCGCTGATGGCGCTGGTGGCAAGCGATATCGGCTTCTTGCTGAGTGGCGACCCGTTTTGGGCACGCGCCGGTGTGTGGCTGGCGGGTGTGGGTGCTTTTGGCGGCTGGATTGCCAGTACCGCTGGCATTATCGACTTGGTGACAGTGGCTCGAATTCGCCGCCTGATTACCGGCTGGAGCCACGCTATCGTCGCCGTGGTGATGCTTTCGCTGGCATCGCTTAACTGGCTGCTGCGCGTTAACGACCCCAGTGCCATTCTGCCCTGGGGGCTTGGCATATCGCTGGTCACCGCCGCGCTGATAGCCCTGGTGGGCTGGCTGGGTGGGCAGTTGGTGTATGAACACGCGGTGGGTGTCGAGGTTGAGGATTAACACTAATCGGTGAAAAGGCACGGCGTTAGCTCCAATCCAGTGGCTTAGCTAACACCAGCCCCAGCACGCTTAGAATGCCCGCCAGTGCCACGCACAGCGCCGCCCAATTGGCGGGTTTAACCCAACGGTAGTGGCCCATTTCAAGGCGCAGGATTAACCAGCCAAAACAGCCATGAGCTGCCACCATCGCCACCACGGCACCAAGTTTAAAGATTAGCCAGCCGCCCAGCAGGCCATGGATAAGAAACAGCAGCGTGCCCGAGGCGATCGCCACTAAGGCGGCCGGGGTAGCGATTGAGTTATAGAAAAACCGCGGCATGGGCGGCGTGCCCTGGGCAAAGCCTGAATCTGTGCGCAATTGCAGCGCTTGGCTGAGCAAGGCAGGTAGATAAAGCAGCGAGCCGCACCAAATCACTAGCGCGGCAATGTGAAGCAGTTTAAGCCAGGGCATCAAAGCTTCCTTGCATTGCTAAGGCGGGAGTAAATCACTCCCTAACCTTAGTCAAAGCACCCACTTCTAGCTAGCGGCTTAACTCACTTGAACTTCATAACCAGTGAATTTACGGAGATTAATCACCCCGCTATCGAGGATCAAATACTGCCCTTTAACACCTTGCAGCACGCCTTCCACCAGCGGCTGCTTATCAAAGTTATGCGAGACCACTTTTTTCGGAAACACGCTGACGGGATAATGAAAATGTTGCACTGGTTGATCGAGCGAGCGAATCGCCTGCGCGCCGTGGGTCTCACGCAGTTGGTGCAAGCCATCGGCTAGCAGGTTCAGCAACCGGTCACGCTCGGCGCTTAAATCCAGGGTTTCAACGTCACCTTTGAGCATCGCCCGCCAGTTGGTACGATCCGCCACCTGCTGTTTAAACAGCATTTCGACTAAACCAGACTGCTGGCGCGTATCGACCTCAAGAATCGGCAGCGCCTGTATCGCGCCTTGATCCAACCAGCGGGTAGGCATTTGGGTTTTGCGGGTAATGCCGACCTTGAGGCCAGACGAGTTGGCCAAATACACGATATGCGGCTGAAAACAGTGCCGCTCGCCCCACTCTGGCTCGCGGCAGGTGCCTTGGAAAAAGTGGCAGGTTTCCGGCTTCATGATGCAGGTATCACACTGCGCTAGCCGCTTAAAGCATGGGTAGCAGTGGCCTTGGGCAAAGCTCTTTTTAGTCGCCCGCCCGCAGTGGGTACAGGCGATGGCACCTGTCCAGCGTAGGCTGAGCGGCTCGCCAATACGCTCGTTTAGCGCAACCCGGTGCTCGCCTGCGCGCAAATGGTAGTCCACCGGTTCGTCTTGGCGGTTAGGTAGCGCTGCCGCCATTTTGCTTAAACAGCCCTGTACTGAAAAACCTGGCGCTGAAACACCTGGCACTGAAACACCTGGCACGGCGGCTTCAATCACGCGTGGCATCCCGAGCCAAGCCCGCCATCTCTGGCGTTACGCCGGCGCCGCTCGCCGCCGCCCCGCAGGTACGCTGCTCTAAATAGCCCACGCGGTTCTCTTCCGGCACGTTGTTTTCAACCTCAAAACGCATCACGGTTTCTAAGCAGAGTTCGGTCTGTTCCGGCGTTAAGCGGCGGCCGTCAGGCCATTTGCGCAGCGATACCGCCTGTTTAAGGCTTTCATAAATCGCTGGGGTCATCTGGTTAATCATTTTTTCGAAGGTCATTTCGCTCATTGCAGGCCTCTTAACGATTTTTCAAACGGCGTGATGAATAATACCAGCCAGTGACAAGCCCCACGAGTAGCCCACCTAAATGCGCCTCGTTGGCTACGTTGCCAAAACCAACGCTGCTGGCCATATCGGTCATGGTGAATACCATCCAGCCGAGCATAAATACCACCAGCATTTGCGGTACAAAGAAACCGCTGTGCGGCACTCGGCGTGACATTAACCAAACGTGGGCAAGTAAGGCATAAACCACGCCGGACATGCCGCCAAACAGCACGGTGCCGGTCATATATTGAGCGATATTAGCACCAATGCCGGCCACAACCAGCAGCACTAGCATGGTTAAACTGCCCTGCAACGCTTCAATTTGGCGGCCGAAATACCATACCCACATCAGGTTGAATATTAAATGCATCCAGCCAAAGTGCAGAAAGGCAGGCGATAGCAAGCGCCATATTTGACCTGAGGCAAGCGTTTGCGAAAGCGTGCCAAACACCAATTCGCCACCTGAAATGCCAATCGGCACGATGGTTAAAGCAACAATCAGCTGATCGCCAAACACGCCAATCAACGCAAACACGACTAGGCTAATGACAATCATGAGGGCTGTCACCGGCACCTGGCGAAGCGAGGCCAGTGATGAGGCCACATGCGGGGAACGCTTGGCTGAGTGTTGCAGCACCATCGGCTCACCGCGCTCCCAGCGTTCAACCAATGCTTTAAGGTCATCGTGTTGGCGTGGGTCGGCCACCCATAGCAACTGCCCATCGGTTTCATCGGTAATGCGGTGACCAATACGGTGACGCCAAAGTGCTTTGCGCAGTTCGCTCGTATCCGCGTGATCGGGCAAAAGCATCACTGGATGCATATCTTCCTCTCATCAAAGCGCTGGCGGCACGCTAGCCGCAGCGAGTGGGTAGTGAGTGCTCTTAATACAAACCGCTAATAATTAATACAAACCGCCAATAAAACAAACCGCCAAATAACGCACAAAAAAAACCGGCGGTGGGGACCGCCGGAGAATAAAAGCAAGGGATCATTCAAGGGAACACTTACTCAGATAGCCAGCAGCAGGGTTAGTTCAGACGTTTTGAAAAAAATATGTAATTTTATGTAAAATTAAAAGAAATTAATTTTTGAAGCCTTTTATTAACGTAATGAGCGAAGGCCAGACAAGGCGAAATTAGCTGAAAAAACGGAGTCTATGATTAATAAATGAGTATGTTGAGGCTAATTTCAACACAGTATGGGCAAGCGCAATAGTTAATCAAAGGTTTCTTAGTCAAAGTCGATTTCCCAGGGCTTAGGCAGCGCCCGCTCTTCTTTCGGCACTTTAATCCACACAAAATGGTCGGCGTTTAATACCGCCTCACCACTCCACCGATAAGCCACTAAGCGCCCATATTTCACCGCGCTGTAGTCAAGGCAGGCAATGTTACGGGTGGGCAGCGCAGGTATGCCTTCACACCAGTAATGACCAATAAACAGCGGCGGCTGCTCTGGCCCGTAGTAGCTCAGTTTCTGGCATTCTTCATGGGTCAATGCGTGGGCTTCAAGATCACCCGGCAAGTTATCGGGCTGAAACACGACATCGCCCCACTGCTGGGGTGCCTCGGCCCAAAAATGGGCACGAAAGCTTTTGCGCGTAAAGCCGTCGCCGGAGTGTATCGCGATACCTTCAGGCAGCGAGATATGGGGGCCACGGGTTAAGCGATCTAAAATCCGAAACGCCTGGGTAGAGGGGTCTGTTGATTCCACCAGGAACTGTGTGTCCATGCAGCAATCAGGGCGGCGCTGCTTTAACTGTTCAATCAGCGTTGCGTCCCAGCAGGCATGCACTACACGAATGCCGTCTATCTCAAGGCATAGCGGAATCGTCTTAAACCACGCCAGGGTATCTTCCCACTCGTTGGTGTAGTCGCGATACTGTTCCAAGGTGTCTTGAATAATACGGTTGTGGCGCGGCGTATGTTCACGCAGCCAGCGCTTGTGGCTGCCCGCAGGCGCGGGGTGGGTATACGCCAAGGCGTTATATTCGTGATTACCCATGACAATATACGCTTGGCCATGTTCGACCATTCGCCGGGCAATGGTCACCGCTAAGCGGATGCGTGGCCCACGATCTATCAAATCACCCAGGAAAATGACTTTTCGACGCGGGTGGCAATACACGCCTTTGCGCTGGTGATAACCGAGTTTTTCCAGCAGTGCCGCCAGCGTAGCGCCGCACCCATGGATATCACCAATCAGGTCGTACCCTTCCATGCTCAATCCCCCAACCGGTGGCTCCAGCCTAATTTGCTGCGTAGCACTTCATAGAAATTGTGGCCGATAGGATGCACCAGCTGGACACGTTCAGGCTTGCGGGTGATGACCAATACATCGTTAGGCTTGGCCACTGCGCGGGTTTGGCCATCGCAGCTAATATGCGGATATGTGTGGTTGGTTTCGCCAATATGAATGCGTATTTCACTGGCGGCATCAATCACAATAGGCCGACTCGACAGCGTGTGGGGGAACATGGGCACCAAGGTCACAACATCTAGTTTGGGGTGCATAATGGGCCCGCCGCCAGAAAGCGCATAAGCGGTAGAGCCTGTTGGTGTGGCGATAATTAAGCCATCGCTGCGCTGGCTGTAGACAAACTGGCCGTCAATAAACAGCTCAAACTCAATCATGCGCACCGCTTTACCGGGGTGCAGCACCACTTCATTTAGCGCATCACCATTGCCTACCGCAACACCGTTACGATAAAGCACGGAATCCAGCAGAAAACGCTGTTCAACCTCAAACTCCCCCGCCAGCACTTCACCCACGCGGGTTTCCAGTTCATCTGGCGAGATATCGGTGAGAAACCCCAAGCGTCCCCGGTTAACGCCTAAAATCAGCGTGCCACTTCGGCATAGGGCACGTGCGGCACCCAGCAAGCTGCCATCTCCGCCTACCACAATGACCAGATCACAAAGCTCACCCAGCATGCGACGGCTCGCTTCCGGCTGGCCGTGGTGCGGCAAGGCGGTGGCAGTGCGGTCTTCCACCAACACCGCGTACTTATGTGCAACAAGATAGGTCACGAGCCGCTGAAGGGAGTCGATCACTTTATCGCTCCCCAGCCGACCAATCAGCCCAATGGTTTTAAAAGGCCTGTTTGATTGATCGCCGGAAGACGCCATCGGTAATGCTGGTAAGGTGTTACACATGAGCCGACTCTCGCTGACATAAGCTAGCTATTATGGAGACACCTCTGCTATCGGGCAAATAGACTCAGCTAACGACAGCGTGACGACGCTGGCACCACCAATGGTTTAGCCATAGCGAGGCCGCCATGATTAGCGCCCCCAACAGCAGGCGGGGAATATCCGCATCGCGGTTCCAAATCACCAAATTGACCATTAACCCCGCTGGCACCAGGGCGTTGTTCATAATGGCCAGGGTGCCCGCATCCACTTTGGTGGCACCTTGATTCCAGGCGAAGTAGCCCACACCAGATGCTACTAGCCCCAACCAGGCCAATACGCCCCACTGTAGTGATGTGGTCGGCAATGCCGCGCTGTTGCCGAATAATAAATACGCTGGCAAGGCCACCACCATTGCGCCGATAAAGAACCAGCCAAACACGTTGTGCCACGCCAAGGTGGGGGGTAAATCAGCCGCTAAACGACGATAGCCTACCTGGCCAATGGCAAAGCAAAGATTAGCCCCTTGCACCACTAAAAAGCCTGCCCAAAAACCACTATCCACACCGTCGTAGCGAATAACCCCCGCCCCTACGACAGCGAGCAGTGCGGTCACTAGGTAGATTGGCGTAAAGCGGCCAAACAGCAGGTCATCCAGCAGCGCGATATAAATAGGCGTGAAGATGGTGAACAGCAGTACTTCAGGCACCGACAGCAGCAAAAAGGATTGATAGAAGAAGGTGTACATCACCCCCAGCTGTATGGCGCCTAAGCCCATCAACGCTAGGCGCTGTTTACCTTGCAGCAGGCTGGGGCGTAAAAATGGCAAAAACACCAGTGTGGCAAGCGTTACCCGCAGCAGCACTGCAAAGTAGCTGTCGACTTGGCCCGCTAAATAAACCCCTATCAACGAAAAGGAAAATGCCCACAGCGCGGTGACGCCAACCAAATACCCCATCGTAAACCTCATCTTATAAATTAGTTTACGAGAATTATACGCATCTTGAATAAGCTGCCAAGCAGTAAACACTAATGACCGAATTTAGTTAACGCCGCTGCAACCACCACATCGCATACACAACGCCAGGCAGCCAACCCGCTAGCGTTAGCAGCACGGCTAACCCCACACGCTTGCTGCCTGCTTGGGTTAAGCCCACCGCCAGCGGCGGCAATAATAACGCCAGGGCATAATAAGCGAGCTTTAAGGCGTCTGGCTCTGGCACCGTTTGTTCGGCTTGCTGCGCGGGGGTCGCTTTGGGTGGCGGAGAAAAATACTCCACCGCGCTTGGCGTTGATGGGGCGGCAGCCTTGCCAGCATGCTCTTCGGCCTTTCGGTGGGCCTGCTTATCAATTTTCTGCTCTAGGGTTTCGGCCCCTTCAGCAAGGTCATCGTGATGACGCTCCCAATCTTCCCAATCGTGAGGCGTACCTGATTTTGGCCGCTGGTGCCCAGAACCCCGCGCCCGTTCCCAGGCTTTTTCTTCCAAGGTGTTCGGGCGATCAGGGTCTCGATCAAGCCCCACCCCTTTGCGGTTTAAGTACTCACGTGCATCCATGGGCGGCTCCTTAATGCGTCAATTTACGGCCAGTTAAGTGGTTAGAAAATTAACGGCTTAGAAAATTCAGTAAATACAGCGTTGAATAAACACAGCTTGCAGGCAAAGCGCTGCGGATTAAATCCGCCTACAGTAAAAGAGTCGCTGCTACTTTAGCACCTAGAGACGACTGACCAGATCGCTTTGCTTGCGAGGCCTTTTTGCCATAGCGATGAATACGATGAGCAAGGAGTATCCATGATGAATAGAGCAACCCCAAGCACCGTCCGCGATATCATGTCCCGCGACTGCTACCGTGTCTCGCCCAATGCCTCGATTACCACCTTGGCTAAAGGGTTAGCACTGCACCGCCTACCCGGTGCACCGGTGGTGGATGATGCTGATCATTTAATTGGCTTTATTTCAGAACAGGATGTCATGGGCCGCGTGTTGGATAGCATTTACCATGATGACGAAGCGCCGCTGGTGAAAGAAATGATGCGCCAGGAAGTGCTCAGCGTCTCCCCCAATAAAAGCATTACCGACCTAGCCCAGGAGATGCTCGGCTCTAAACCCAAGGTATACCCCGTAGTTGAGCAGCAGCGTTTGGTGGGGATCGTCACCCGACGTGATATTCTGATTGCGCTGCTTACCATACGCCGTCATTAACACGCCGCCATTAGTCAATACGTAATTTTAAGCCAAAAAAAACCGCTACTCGTGAGTAGCGGAAGCAAGGGATCAAAACAATAGAGCCAGAACAACAAGGTTAGCGACTGCTATCGCGATGTTGTCTGTACTTACTCAGACACGCTATGAAGGAAAAGTTCGCAAAAAAGTAAAATTTTCGGCCCTAGCGGCGTCAAGCGTATAATTAAGCAGCTTTTTTTAACTGATGACGCCTAGGAGCACTATAAAATGGCTCTCTACCTTTTAGTGTTCGGTGTGTGTGTACTGGTGATAGGTGCGGTAATACTGGTGTTGATGACCTCAAGCACGCCGCGCTACCGCACAGAACCCAAAGACCTCATCGCCTTATTCGATAAAGCACTCAACAGCCAGGTGAGCGAAACCGAGTGGAACGCGTTGATTGGTTACCCTATCCGTCATAATGAGTATTTAGACGGTATCAGGCGGCGTGCCGCCCACTTAATGGAGCAACATGGCCGACGTTGGCTAGTTGCCCAGGGTAAGCCACTGCTCAATCAAGAAGGCCAAGCCGAACTGAAAGCCCTTCGCGACCACTTATCCGCTCACACCGCCCTGCGCCAGCAATAGTTATTGCGGTTCAACAGAGCTTTCGCGGTTCAACAAAGCTTTCGCAGTTCAATAAAGCTTTCGCGGTTCAAGAACGTTATTGCGGTTTAGGAGATTTGCTATGCCCAGCATGATTCGTCAAATTCCCTTAGCAAGCGCCACGCAACACCATTCCCATGACTTTCACCAGATTGTGATTACGTTATGTGGCTCATCGGAATTTGAGATTGAAGGGCTAGGTGGGCGAGTCAATGCGTTTTCGGGCTGTATAGTGCCCGCCAACCACGAACACTACTACTCAGGTTACGGTCATAATCAGCAATTAATTTTCGACCTTCCAGAAGATGCCCCCGCGCTAACCGGTGAAAACCGCGAGCTGGTCGCCCTGTTTGATGCACCGCGCTTTTTTGGCTTAGATAACGCCCTGCGCCACTATTTGGCGTTTATGCAGAGCGAGCTTGCCCAGGAATTTGACACTTCATCCAACTCATTCCAGCAAGAACGCTTAGCCGCCACGCTCTTAGGCTCATTAAAAGCGCGCTTAGGCGCAACGGCCAGCACCTCCCCGCGGCGTTTAGACTTAACGCGCATTGACCGCTTTATTCGTCACCATCTTGCTGATGAGCTTCGTGTCGCCGATTTAGCGCGGCTAGCCTGTTTAAGCGAAGCACATTTTTCCGACTGTTTTCGCGCCCAAACCGGGCTATCCCCCTGGCAATACGTGAAGCGCCAGCGCCTGCATGCGGCGCGACAATTAATTTTACAAAGCCGCCTGCCTCTTACCGATATCGCTATTCAGACAGGTTTTGCCAACCAAAGCGCGCTTTCCCATGCTTTTCGCCGCAGCTACGGATTATCGCCGCGCAAATTACGCCAAGCTGATGCACCGCCAGCAGTCATTAACGCCACGAGCACTTCGATAGGGTCGCTAGCAGGCCAACAAAAACTCTACTAAAGTCGAAAGACGGCTGCGTTTGCCTTGGAATTGACATGTTTTGCCTTGAAAACAGCATACACCTGATGCAGCCGCGCTCTACATTCGCTTACTAGCTTGGGCATAGCGCCCTGTTACTTATTCGTTCTGTTCAGACTTTCGGGGGCTTCAATGCTAAATGCCAACAAAATGCGTGACCCTGCCATCTGGCAAACTGATCTTGACACGCTGATGACGCGGGTTAGCGACCACTATTTAGTGGATGAAAGTGCCTATGTCAGTGAGCTGATCAAGGTGCTGGATGCCGACCACGATGACTTTGCCCGCATTGAAGCTAACACGGCTGCGCTGGTGCAGGATGTGCGCAAAATGGATACGGCTGTCGATACTATCGACGAGCTGCTTCAGCAGTACAGTTTGGATACCCACGAAGGGTTGATGTTGATGTGCCTGGCAGAAGCCATGCTGCGCATCCCCGATAAAGCCACCGCTGATGCGCTGATTGAGGACAAGCTCGGCCCCGCCGATTGGCAGTCCCACGTGGGTAAAAGCGACTCATGGATGGTGAATGCGTCAACGTGGGGGCTGCTAATGACCGGCCGCGTGTTGAAGCTGGATCACCCCAAAGAGGGTCAGCCTGCCACCTTCATTAATCGCATGGTCAATCGCCTGGGCGAGCCGGTTATTCGTCGTGCGATGTATGAAGCGATGAAAATTATGGGCAAGCAGTTTGTGCTGGGTCGCGATATTAATGAAGCCCTCAAGCGCTCCAAGCCGCTGTTCAATAAAGGTTACACCTACTCCTACGATATGTTGGGTGAAGCCGCGCGCACCCGGGATGATGCCAAGCGTTATTTTGATGACTATGCCCGCGCCATTGAGCAAGTCGGCAAAACGTGCCAAACCTTAAGCGATAAAACTCCAGCGCCCTCGGTCTCCATCAAGCTCTCGGCACTCCACCCCCGCTATGAGTTTGGCCGCCGCGAGCAGGTACTGGCTGAGCTGGTCGACACCGTTATTAAATTGGTCACCCAAGCCCGCGCGTTAGAGGTAGCGGTGACCATTGACGCTGAAGAAGTGGACCGGCTGGAGCTTTCTCTAGAAGTCTTCCGTGCGGTTTATGAAAGCGAGGCCGCCAAAGGTTGGGGGCACTTTGGTTTAGTGGTTCAGGCCTACTCAAAACGCGCCCTACCGGTATTGCACTACATCAACCGCTTGGCCGATCAACAGGGTGACGAGATTCCACTGCGCTTGGTCAAAGGTGCCTACTGGGACACCGAAATTAAAGAGTCCCAGCAGTTGGGGGTAGACGGCTACCCAGTGTTTACCCGCAAAGCAGGCACCGATGTAGCCTACCTTGCCTGCGCGCAATTTTTGCTTTCCAACGACACGCATGGCCGCATCTTCCCGCAGTTCGCCACTCACAACGCGCACACCGTGACGACGATCCTAGAGTTCGCCAACCGCGACAGCCGGCCGTTCGAGTTTCAACGCCTGCACGGCATGGGCGAAGCGCTTTACGACGCCGCGCTTGAGCGCGCACCGAAAGGCACCTACTGCCGCATTTACGCCCCGGTGGGCGCACATAAAGATTTGCTGCCCTACCTGGTTCGCCGCCTGCTGGAAAACGGCGCTAACTCCTCGTTCGTGCATCAGTTGGTCGACCCTGACGTGCCCGTAGAGTCGCTGTGTCAGCACCCGATTGAGACCCTGCGCCAGCAGAAAAGCCTGACCAACACGAATATTCCGCTACCCACCGATATTTATGGCCCTAAGCGTCGTAATTCCCGCGGGGTAAACCTGAACATTCGCAGCCACTACTACCCGCTGATGGAGAAGATGGCCGCATTTATGGATAAGCAATACCCCGCCAAGCCGCTGCTGGCCTTTGATGTCGCCGACGACGCCGCTAATACCCATAGCGTCACCAGCCCTTATGACCGCCGCCAAACCGTGGGTAGCGTGCAGTGGACCAGCAAAGAGCAAGCGGCCAAGGCGCTGGATGCCGCCTGGGCCGCGTTCCCCCGCTGGGATGCTACGCCGGTGGCCGAACGCGCCGCCATTGTGCGTCGCCTGGGCGATTTGATGGAAGAACATATGCCAGAGCTGATGGCACTCTGCTCACGTGAAGGCGGCAAGCTACTCACCGATGGCGTGGATGAGATCAAAGAAGCCGTCGACTTCTGCCGCTTCTACGCCATGCGCGCAGAAGAAGAGTTCAGCGAAGCGATAGTATTGCCCGGCCCCACCGGTGAATCCAACCGTTTGATGATGGGTGGCAAAGGCGTATTCGCGGCCATTAGTCCCTGGAACTTCCCGGTGGCAATCTTCTGCGGCCAGGTGGTGGCGGCGGCGGTGGCGGGTAATACCGTGCTGGCTAAACCAGCGGAGCAAACCTCGATTGTCGCCCACCGCGTGATTGAGCTGCTGTATCAAGCGGGTATGCCCCGCGATGTGGTGCAGCTACTGCCTGGTGATGGCCCGACGGTGGGCAGCGTGTTGACCTCTGACCCGCGCATTACCGGGGTGGTATTTACCGGCGGCACCGATACCGCACAGATTATCAACCGCGCCCTGGCCGCCCGTGAAAACGCCCCGCTGCCCACGTTAATCGCTGAAACCGGCGGCATGAACGCCATGATTGTCGACTCCACCGCCCTGCCCGAGCAGGTCGTGGTGGATGTGGTTCAATCCGCCTTCCAGAGCGCTGGCCAGCGCTGTTCGGCGCTTCGTGTTCTGTATCTACAGGACGATGTCGCTGACCGGGTCATTGAGATCCTCAAGGGTGCCATGAATGAGCTACGCATTGGCGACCCACGTGAGTTAGGCACCGATGTAGGCCCGGTTATCGACGAAGATGCCCGCAAAGGCTTGTTGGAACACATCGAAAAACTCAAGGCTGAGAAACGCCTAGTAGCGGAAACACCGATGGCGGCTGAACACACTCAGGACGGCACCTTTGTCGCGCCTGTCGCCTTCACGATCGACAGCATCAATGCCCTTTCCCGCGAGCAGTTCGGCCCCGTGCTACATATCGTGCGCTACAAAGCCAGCGAGCTTGATAAGGTCATCAACGATATCAACGGTCGCAACTACGGCCTGACGTTTGGCGTGCATAGCCGGAATGAATCGTTTGCCGCTGAAATAGCGCAGAGAATGCGCGTCGGTAACGTGTACATCAACCGCAATATTATTGGGGCAGTGGTTGGCGTACAGCCGTTTGGTGGTCAAGGCCTTTCAGGCACTGGCCCCAAAGCCGGTGGCCCTCACTACCTGCAGCGCTTTGTGACCGAGAAAACCATTACTAATAACACCGCTGCTCTAGGCGGGAACGCGTCGCTGTTGGCGCTTGGTGATGAGTGAGACGCTCATCAACATCATTAACCTGAACTCCTGAACAGGGAACCCTCTCATGGTCGAAAACAATATAGGGATTGCCATTACATTTGCCGCGTACCTGCTGCTGACGCTTGGCATTGGGGTCGTTGCTTATCAACGCACTAACGCCTTGCCTGGCTATCGCTTAGGCGGCGCTTATGGCGTTTATAGAGGCCAGTAACATCAGTAAGAAAAGGGGCAAATAAATACAAGACAGCGACACTACCGGATTCTGCACGGTAAACCCGCTGAACCTTTCGGAGCTAGGGCGGTACGAAAAGTCGGCAATCGCAGGCATTTTTCGTACCAAGCTTAGTCCCGTTCTAACGAACTGGAGAAATTTCATGGCTACTGGTGTTTGGATTAGCTTATTTGGTTACTTTGCGCTGATGATCGCCATAGGCGTTTACGCCATGCGCAAATCCACGTCTTCATCTGAAGATTACATGTTGGGTGGCCGGACTCTCAGCCCGCAAGTGGCAGCCCTTTCGGCCGGCGCTTCGGATATGAGTGGCTGGCTGCTGCTAGGTTTACCCGGGGCGATGTTCGTCTCAGGCCTGGGGTCAGCCTGGATTGGTATCGGCCTGCTGGTGGGTGCCCTGTTCAACTGGATTTTGGTCGCACCGCGCCTTCGTGAACAGACGATTCACTACGGCAATGCGATTACCATTCCGGCTTTCCTAGCCAACCGGTTCCCAACGCGGGCGCTGTCCCTGCGCACGGTATCCGCCATTGTTATCGTTATTTTCTTCGCCGTTTATACCGCCTCAGGCTTAGTGGCTGGCGGCAAGTTGTTTGAAAGCGCGTTTACCGGCGTTTACAACTTTGGTGATATGAGCAACTACGCTATGGGTGTCATGATCACACTCGGCGTGGTGCTTATTTACACCGTTGTTGGCGGTTTCCTGGCCGTAAGCATGACGGATTTCGTACAAGGCTGCATCATGATGCTCGCCCTGATCATCATGCCTGCGGTGGTATTGTTTGGCGAAGGTGGCGGCGGTTTCACCCAGGCGTCACAAACCCTCAATGAAGTCGATCCTACGCTGTTATCCTGGACGTCAGGGCTCACCTTTATAGGCTGGCTGTCTGCGGTTACCTGGGGGCTGGGCTATTTCGGGCAGCCGCATATTATTGTGCGCTTTATGGCGATCCGCTCACAGAAAGATGTGCCTACTGCCCGCAACATTGGCATGGCCTGGATGCTTATATCCCTGATTGGTGCCGTTTCTCTGGGTATATTTGGCCGGGCCTATGCCATTCGTAATGGTTTGGATGTTCAGGACCCGGAAACCATCTTTATTATCCTAGCGAATCTGTTGTTCCATCCGCTGATCACTGGCTTCCTTTATGCGGCACTGCTGGCGGCCATCATGAGTACCATTTCTAGTCAGCTTCTAGTGTCGTCTTCATCACTGACGGAAGACTTCTATCGCCTGTTCTTGCACAAGAACGCAACCGAGCAACAGAGTGTGGCCGTAGGCCGTGTCTGCGTCGTGCTGGTAGGCGTTGTGGCTGCTTTTATTGCCTCTGATGAAAACTCTCAGGTGCTTGGCTTAGTCAGTAACGCCTGGGCCGGCTTCGGTGCAGCGTTTGGGCCGCTGATCATTCTGTCGCTGATGTGGCCACGCACCAACGGCAATGGTGCTATCGCGGGCATGGTGGTGGGTGCTGCTACCGTTATGATCTGGATCTCAATGGGCTGGAACGGTGAATTCATGGGTGGTCCCGGTGTGTACGAGATTATTCCTGGCTTCATCGCGTCCTTCATTGCCATCATGGTGGTGAGCAGTGTGACTGCCGATACCGGTGAATATCAGCATATCGATCGCTAAACGATCACCGATCACGCCTTCAACGTCGCAATAAGTTGCTTAGGCAAGTTGCAAGGCCTTCCCATGTCAGTGGGAAGGCCTTGTACGTTTAGCCCTTGTTTAGCCTTTGGGCGGCGCACTCGCTACCGAATAACGCTTGTCCAGTCCAATAACCCTTGTCTAATAACTCTTGCCCTGGATCAATATCCTATTACCTGAGCCTCGTTACACTCCTTTGTAACATTAAGCGGTGACTAAATGGCCGCCCAGCTGTGCCACCCTCTGTCTTATTACTGTCCGTTTTGCTACCCAGGAGTGAACCCATGCGTAAAGCCGTTCTGCCTACCTTACTTGTTTCCAGTATTGCCGCTGCGGCATTGATGACCAGCAGCCAGGCATTTGCCTATGGCGCTGGCGACTTCTTTACCCGCGTTGGTGTTGCGCAGGTCGAGCCGACAAGCGATAACGGTGAAATCCTAGGTGGAGCCGGTGTTGATGTGGATTCAGACACTAACTTCGCGTTCACTCTGGGTTATCGCTTCCACGACAAAATCGGCGTGGAATTACTGGCAGCACTGCCCTTCAAGCATGACTTACAGGTTGACGGCGTTACCGGCGGCTCCACCGAACACTTACCGCCCACCCTAACGCTGCAGTACTACCCGCTGGGTGGCACTGAGTCGCGCGTACAGCCGTATGTAGGTGCAGGTGTGAACTACACCCGTTTCTCTGACGAGAAAACCGATATTGGCGCGTCATTGGAGCTTGATGATTCCTGGGGTGCCGCGGGTCAGGTGGGGATCGATCTGCTGATTGATGATAACTGGGCGCTTAACGCTGCCGCTTGGTACATCGATATCGACACCGATGCCAGGGTTAACGGTGATCCGGCGGGTACCGTAGAGATTGACCCCGTGGTTGTGATGGCGGGTCTGAGCTACCGCTTCTAAGCTATGCTTCGCTAGCTATGCTTCACCAGCTATGTTTCACCAACTATAGTGCTATCCATAAAGCCTGCCTCGCGGCAGGCTTTATGTCGTTAATAGCGTTCGGTTTTTTTTATAATGTTCAGTTTTCAATAACCCTTCGTTTTGAATAACGCTCAGCTTTCAGTGACGAGTTGATCGACCTTCTCTACTGCACGGACGATAAGCAGCTGATGATGCGCGGGTGTTTTTTCCTGCTGCAAATAGGCCGCTACGGCGGGGGCTATCTCGCACTTTGCAGGCATCGCGGCACGCGCCTCAATTAACGCGTTTAAGCGCGCAATAAACACAAAGCGCACCCACTGGGGAAGCGACATGGTGTCGATGCAAAACGGCTGCTGGCTGGCGAACGCCTCTGCATCTGGGGTTGGCATACGCCAAAGATCGGCGGCTTTCATCGACGCTTCCAGTTCAAGAAGCGCTGTTTGCAGCGGTTGATAAGTACTCATAAATAACGGTGCAACTACCTTGGGAAATGAAAAGAGTGTCTCTCCTGGCTATTATCCTCACTCAGCGCCCTTCTTGCTACTTATCCACGCGTGATAGTCGCTATCCATACACCCACAGAAAACCTGCACGAGCCTGTGGATAAACTATGGAAAGGTTGCGCAGCGGCTACTCTCATGCGGCTTTCAGCCATTTGTTTAATTTTTAACCGCATTGTCATCAACGTCATCTACTGAAAACACGCTTTTATCAACCATGGCGGCTGACAGTGTCACATCAGCAAGGTAGAGTGCAGGCTTGCAACGCGGAAGGATGTTATGCAACCAATTCAAACTCTTGATGAATTTTTCACCCGCAGTGGTGCAGAGGTTTCCCTTTACCATATGGGGCGGCATGTCGTTGCCTGCCCGCGGGAATCGCTGGCCGCCTTTGAACGTGGCGAAATGGCCTGGCCTGAACCGTGGCAAGGCCAAGCGCGCCTGGCGATTGTGTTTCGCCTGGGCGATATGCCCGAGCCAGCCATTTGGTTTTTAGCCTTGCCGCTGGATGAACAAGGCCTGCTGGTGCCCGCCCAGCGTGATGCGTTTTTAAATCGACTGCTTGAGACATTAGGGCGCAACGTTTCCCAGCTAGGGCGTGCAGAACCGCTAGGCCGTGAAGAACCACTAGAGCATAAAGAACCGCTAGGCCGTGAAGAAACAGCGGACGTGGATCATTTAATGAAGGATAATCCCCTGGCCTTCACCCCCAACGTCACCTTCCAAGCGATGCTAAATGCGCGCGCCACGCATAGCAGGGGGCTGCCTGCTAGTCAGCATTTAGAGCCGGTAGAAGCGTATTTTAGCGGCCAACAGAACATTGACTGGCAAGCACTGGGGCTGCAGGGGATTGCCGATTACGTGGTGCGCCTGGAAGCGAGTGAAGCCGAATCGCTAGCGCTGCGACTTGAATCACTGCCTACCGCCGTTATTCACTCTGTATGCTACTGTTTAGAGCATCAGCCATTGCCAGCGGCGCTGGTTTCCGCCCTGCAGCGTCGCGGTGAAGCTGCCGCTCAAACGGGTGATGTAGAAACCCTGTGCGCCTGTATACGCGCGGTTGGCAACGCCAACGTTCCAGAAGCGGGTGAGTGGTATAGCGGTTTATTAAGCGACACAGCCGCCTGCGGGCCTGATGTGCTGGCAGCCATTGCTGGCCGAGGCTGGCAGTATCTTGAAGATGGCCAGCGACTCCCCCTTTTCCTGCAGCGCTTGTCAGAAGATGAGCGCACTGATTTTGCCGCGGTGGTAAGAGATATCGCCCTGCAGCCCAGGCTCCGTTTACCGGTCATGATGGCGCTGCGCGATGCCCCTGAAGGCTCTTCTATCCAACGCCGCTTAGCCATGATGATGCAACAAAGGAACGTTTAATCTTGTTGTCACTTTTATTTGTAAGGAGTCAGCCGTGAAGGAATTACCCTATCAGGCTAAGGCGGTGATTGGCCGCCGTGAAATGGTGACGTTACCTGAGCTGAGGCTTCACCTATGCTGTAAAGCGGACACTGGCGCGCGTACATCTGCCCTGCATGCAGAAGAGATAGAGACACACGAAGATGAAGATGGTCAATTGTGGGTAAGCTTCATCACTCACAGTGCGGGGCCAACAACACCGGCTCACCGCTACAGTTTACATTTGCATGATCGTCGTCGAGTCACCAGCTCTAACGGACACAGCGAGTGGCGTTATGTTATCCGCACCCCCATGCAAATGGGCGATTTGAATTTTCCTGTTGAACTGACCCTGACTGACCGCAGCAATATGCGCCACCCGATGCTGCTAGGACGCCGCGCCATGCGCCGCTTACTGGTGGCACCCGGTGCCGCTTTTTTACACGGTGAGCCTTAACCCTTTATTAGTCGCCTTTCTTTAGGCTCGGAGTCTTCTGCATGCATATCGCCCTGCTTTCGCGCAATCGCAATTTATACTCTACCCGCCGCCTGGTTGAAGCCGCGGAACAGCGCGGGCATACCGCTCGTGTGGTGGACACACTGCGCTGCTATATGAGCATCACTTCCCACAACCCTTCGATCCACTATAAAGGCGAAGAGATTGAGCATTTTGATGCGGTTATCCCCCGCATTGGTGCATCGGTCACCTTTTACGGTTGCGCACTGCTGCGTCAGTTCGAAATGATGGGCACCTACGTTATTAATGATAACGTCTCGATTACCCGCTCACGGGATAAGCTGCGCTCACTGCAGCTATTGTCACGCAAAGGGTTGGGGCTGCCGATTACCGGCTTTGCCCACTCACCGGACGATATTCCCGATTTGATCACCATGGTCAAAGGCGCACCGCTGGTGATTAAGCTGCTTGAAGGCACCCAGGGTATTGGCGTAGTGCTAGCGGAAACCAACCAGGCGGCTGAATCAGTCATTCAGGCGTTTATGGGCATGAAAGCCAATATCATGGTTCAGGAGTATATTAAGGAAGCCCGCGGCGCCGACATTCGTTGCTTAGTCATTGGCGATAAAGTAGTAGCGTCAATGAAGCGTCAAGCAGCGGATGGTGAATTCCGCTCGAATCTCCACCGCGGCGGCACCGCTAGCGTGATTCGGATTACCCCGGAAGAGCGCTCAACCGCTATTCGCGCGGCCAAGGCCATGGGCCTGCGCGTGGCGGGGGTCGACTTACTGCGCTCCAATCATGGCCCGGTGATTATGGAAGTTAACTCTTCACCCGGCTTGCAGGGCATAGAGAGCGCCACCGGTAAAGATATTGCAGGCATGATCATTGAGCATATTGAAAAAAACGCCACGCCGGCACGTAAAGCGCCACCCAAGCCTAAAGGCTAAGGCAAAATATTAAAATAATCCGATTTGAGGGTGGCAAATCGCCGCTGTCACCCCCACAATCTGCGTCACCAAAGGAGGTAGACGCTCATGTTTCTCGATAATCGCCAAGTGGCGATGGACAGCGTATTGGAAGCGTTGGCCGATAGCATAGATTATTTCCAAGACAATATTGAACGCCTGCGCCCCTCACTGCGCGATGCCTTGAAGCCGCACTATACTGCTCGGCTAAAGCAGATGCGTGAGCTGCAAGACCTTGCCCGTGCGCATTTAAAAATGCTGCCCCGGGATGCAGACGTTGAACGAGATGATTTTTTGTGGCTATGGAGCCGCCTAAAAAGCTTTGTCGGCAACGATAGCCAAGTATTAATTAATGAGCTATTGGAGCAAGAGCGCGTATTGATGCAGGCGCTTTCCTCGCTGTATACCCACCCCTTACCTGATCCGATTGAACCGGTAATAGAAGAGTCCATGCAGGGGTGCCGTAAACTTATCCGTGAGCTATATGCGCTGCAAAAGCGCAAAACTCACCGATAACGCTCTACTAAGGACTAAAGCGCTCGTTTAGCGACGGCAGAATAAGGTCGATGGGCGCACGTCTTGGTATTTCTATTGGTTCCGGTGCTCCCAGAAAATAGGGTTCTCTTCCCCATATATACAGATCGCCCAGGGTGGCAACGCGTGCCGCCCATTCGCGAAGCTTTAAGCGCCAATCTACGTCTATCGTTTGATCATCAGCAACACAGCCAGTGACATCCATCCCCAGCGCCCGGCCAATATAGACAGCGCGAGGCAAGTGCCAGCTTTGGGTAATTAACAACGCCCTATCAAGCTGAAACACATCCCGCGCACGGGCCAGTGTGTCGTAAGTGCTAAAGCCAGCGAAATCCATGGTCAGCTGCTCTGCTGCCACGCCACGTCGATACAACTCGCGCCACATCGCCCGCGGTTCGTTATATGCCTGGGTACGGTTGTCCCCTGACAGCAGTAAATGGTCGACCTGTGCTTGGTTAATCAGTTGAGTGGCCGTGTACATGCGGGCGTGAAAATGCGGATTACGCACGCCACTGCGCGTCCAGTGCGAGGTACCGAAAACAATCCCCACTTTGGCAGGGCGGCACTGCTGAGGCTGCTGCTCGATATAGGCCGCCGTGGTGGCCAACACCCAAAAATTACCCGCTATAAATAGCAATGTCGCCAGCAGCGAGAGTGCTCCTAGCGACATTAATAAACGCTTTAGCCATTTCAACAAAAGGTTATGCATCCAGCTCCCCAGCCGGGACTAAACACCTAGAACATACCAAGCTCAAGCTTGGCCTCGTCGCTCATCATGTCACGGCTCCAGGGTGGGCTAAAGACAATTTCAGTATGCACTTTACTGATCTGCGGTGCGCCGAGAATCTTATTGCGCGCATCCGCTGCGATCACATCGCCCATACCGCAGCCGGGAGCGGTGAGCGTCATACGAATAGTGGCAATACGCTCGCCGCTGATAAGGCGCTCAATGCGACAGCCGTAGACCAGCCCCAAATCAACGATATTAACAGGGATCTCTGGGTCAAAGCAGGTGCGTAGTTGATCCCACACAAACTGCTCTATCTCCTCCTCGCTAGCCGTTTCTGGAAGCGTGGGACGCGGCAAGGCTTCTAGCCCCAAGGCATCCAAGTTACTCCCCTCTATTAAGAAGAGACGCCCCTCAAAACCAACGCTCACCGAGCTGCCTTTCGCTTGCATCACGCTGACAACGCTATCTTCCGCCAGCACTTGGGTGCTACCAAACGGTATAGCAATGGCGTCCACATCGCGCTGGAGCGGTAACTGCTGGCCTCGTTCGAGACTGGCGACTTGCTCAAGATCCATGATTGTCCTTAAATAACTGCCCTTAAATATCGGCCTTAACGCACTTTCAATAACGGCCTTAACGCACCTGCCAATCACACGCAATAACGGCCTTAACGCACCATGCCAATCACACGCTGAAGCGCTTCAATAAAGCTATCCACTTCTTCAAGCGTATTATACGCCGCAAATGAAGCACGGCACGTGGCGTCTACCCCAAAATGAGCAAGCAACGGTTGCGCGCAGTGGTGGCCAGTACGAATAGCAACGCCGAGTTGATCGATCAGCAGGCCGATATCCTGAGCGTGCGCCCCATCGACCACAAAGGAAAGCACGCCGGCTTTTTGCGGCGCGGTGCCTAAAATGCGCAGCCCATCAATGCGTCCAACCGCCTGGGTCGCGTGATCAAGCAGTTGCCCTTCCCACGCTCCAATGGCAGTAATACCGATGCTTTCAATCCACTCCAGCGCGCGACCAAGGGCGATCACTTCGGCAATCGCAGGCGTTCCCGCTTCAAATTTATGCGGAATAGCGGCAAAGGTGGTGCCCGCATCAAACGAGACCGTTTTGATCATCTCTCCGCCACCCTGCCACGGCGGCATCGCTTCAAGCAAAGCCTGCTTGCCATACAGCACCCCAACGCCGGTGGGGCCATACACTTTGTGGCCGGAGAAGGCATAGAAATCGGCATCAATCGCCTGCACATCGACCACTTGATGGGGCGCGGCCTGGGCACCATCAACCAGAATCAGCGCGCCCTGCTGGTGGGCAAGCGTCGCCATCTCTTGCACCGGGTTTACGGTGCCAAACGCATTAGAGACATGGTTCACCGCCACCAGCTTGGTGCGCCCACTGAGCAGCCCGCGGTAAGCGGCCATATCCAGCGCGCCGTTGGCCTCAACGGGAATCACCTTGATAGTAAAACCGATTTCAGCGGCCAGCAGCTGCCAGGGCACAATATTGGAGTGATGCTCCAACATGGAAATCAACACCTCATCGCCAGGGGCAAGGTTTGCGCGCCCCCAGCTGTTAGCGATTAAGTTAATCGCTTCCGTGGTGCCACGGGTGAAGATGATCTGACGCGCATCTTCCGCGTTGAGAAACGCCCGAACCTTCTGGCGAGTGCCTTCAAACGCCGCCGTTGCCTCATCGGCGAGGGTATGCAGACCACGGTGAATATTGGCGTTATAGCGCGAGTAGTAATCGCTAAATACGTCAATTACCTGTTGGGGCGTCTGGCTGGTTGCCGCGTTATCCAGGTAAATCAGCGGCTTGCCATGCACTTCACGGGCCAGAATTGGAAAGTCTTGACGCAGCCGCGCGACATCAAAGGGTGCTTGCACTGGCGCGGGTGTCGGCTCAATAACGGAATGTGGCATCGAACTCTCCTTTTAGTCGTTGAGCGCGACGGCCGCTTCAACAAGCCCAGCAAGATTAAAGCGCTCAGGCAGCTTGCCCGCGACCGCTAGCTCAACGCGCTCGGCAATCGCATCTAGCGTGACTTTATCCAGCACTTCACCGGCAAAGGCGAGCGTTAGCAGGCCACGAGCGGTGGCTTCATCAATCCCGCGGGTACGCAGCGCGTAAATCGCCTCTTCGTCTAGCTGGCCTGTCGTGGTGCCGTGTGAGCACTTCACGTCATCGGCATAGATTTCAAGCTCAGGCTTGGCATCAATGTGGGCACGGTCCGACAGCAGCAGGTTTTGGTTGCTTTGGAAGCCTTCAATTTTCTGGCTATCGCGCTTCACATACACCTTGCCGTTAAACACACCGTGGGCACGGTCATCCAAAATGCCTTTGTAGTTCTCGTTGGAGAACGTCAGCGGCGCATTGTGGTTGACCTTGGTGTGGTTATCGACGTGCTGGCGACCCTGACCAAAGAACAGGCCATAAAAGTTGGTTTCTGCGCCTTGACCATTCAAATCGCTGATCAAGTCGTTACGCACTAAAGCGCCGCCCAAGCTCAGGTTGTAAGAGGTATAGCGCGTGTCACGGCCCTGCTCCACGTGAATGCTTGCCACGTGCATGTCACCCAGCGGCGCTTCTTGCAGCTTGTAGTGGGTGAGGATTGCACCACGGTCGAGCATTAACTCGGCTACTACGTTGGTAAAGTTAGCGGCTTCGCTTTCACCGGCGTAGTGCTCAATCAGCGTGGCTTCGCTGCGCCCGCCTGCTTCCACCAAAACGCGTGGATGGCTCATTACCGGCTTACCGGCACGGGATAAAAACTGCAGCAAAATAGGCTTTTCGACTACCGTGCTCGGGGCGATGCGCACCACGGCGCCCTCTTCCATAAACGCGGTATTGAGCGCTGAGAACGGCGAAAAATCGACGCCGGTTAAACGACCCAGCGGCCCACCCACGGCTTCGTGGTTGTCTGCCAGCGCCTTGGAAAGCGGCAGCACCTGAACGCTTGACGGCAGTGCGTCAAGGTCAGAAAGCGCCGATGAGAACACGCCATCGACGAAGGTCAGGCGGTAAGCATCAATCGGCAGCGTTAGCGCGGCAGCGCTGGCCGGGGAAAACTCAGCGTTGTCGGCGAGCGCAAAATTGCCCTGAGCAATCGAGCGCACGTCGGTGTACTTCCACTCTTCATCGCGGCGCGTAGGAAAACCCAGCGCTTCAAAGCGAGCAGCGCCCGCCTGACGACGAGCAGCAACCCACGTAGGTTCAGCCTTGTACCGCTGGCTGCGCGCCTTCAATGTGTCTAAAAAGGTTTGCGTATCGCTCATGCCACAGACTCCTCGATACCTTCGTACCCATTGGCTTCCAGCTGTTTGGCCAGCTCAGCGTCGCCGGTTTTGACAATACGGCCATCAACCAGCACGTGAACCTTGTCCGGCACGATGTAATCCAGCAGACGCTGGTAGTGAGTGACCAGCAAAATAGCGCGGTCTTCAGCGCGCAGGCTGTTTACGCCATCGGCGACCACTTTCATGGCGTCAATATCCAGGCCGGAATCGATCTCATCCAGCATGGCGAGTTTGGGCTGCAGCACCAGCATTTGCAGAATCTCGTTGCGCTTTTTCTCGCCGCCGGAGAACCCTTCATTAACCGCGCGCTGCAGGAAGCTGGCGTCCATTTTCATAAAGCCGAGCTTCTCTTTCACCAGCTTCATAAACTCAGGCGCAGGCATTTCGCCTTCACCGCGTGCCACGCGCTGGGCATTAAGAGCTGCTTTCAGCAGGTAGACGTTTTTTACCCCTGGAATTTCCACCGGGTACTGGAACCCCAACAGCAAACCAGCCTGGGCGCGTTCTTCAATTTCCATTTCAAGCACGTCTTTACCTTCAAAGGTAACCGTGCCCTGAGTGACTTCGTAGCCATCCTTACCGGCGATCACCGCCGATAGCGTCGATTTACCCGCGCCGTTCGGCCCCATAATGGCGTGCACTTCACCTGCGTTAATCGTTAGGGTGAGGCCTTTAAGAATTTCATTGCCTTCGACGGTGACGTGTAAATCATTTACTTGCAACATATTGATTACCTTCTGATTCTGACGAGCCGCCACGGCGACACTGTTAAATTAAATAAACTAAACGGCTAACGATTAACCCACCGCGCCTTCCAGGGTCACGTTGAGCAGCGCTTCGGCTTCCACAGCGAACTCCATCGGCAGCTCTTGGAAAACGTCTTTACAGAAACCGTTGACGATCATGCTGACCGCGTCTTCTTCAGAAATACCGCGGCTCTGGCAGTAGAACAGCTGGTCTTCACCGATTTTTGACGTGGTCGCTTCGTGTTCGATGGTCGCTGTGCTATTGCCAATTTCCTGATAGGGGAAGGTGTGCGCACCGCACTTGTCGCCGATCAGCAGCGAATCGCACTGGGTAAAGTTACGCGCCCCTTTGGCACGCGGGCCGATTTTCACCAGGCCGCGATAGGACTGGTTACTTCTACCGGCCGAAATGCCTTTGGCGACGATATAAGAGCGTGTGCCTTCGCCAATATGAATCATCTTGGTGCCGGTATCGGCCTGCTGGCGGCCGTTGGTGACGGCGACAGAGTAGAACTCGCCGATACTGTCTTTGCCGCGCAGTATGCAGGAAGGATACTTCCAGGTAATCGCCGAGCCGGTTTCCACTTGGGTCCAGCTGATACGCGAGCGCTCACCACGGCAGTCGCCGCGCTTGGTCACGAAGTTATAGATACCGCCAACGCCGTTCTCATCACCGGGGTACCAGTTCTGCACGGTGGAGTATTTGATATAGGCGTCATCTAGTGCGACAAGCTCGACCACCGCAGCGTGAAGCTGGTTTTCATCGCGCATGGGGGCGGTACAGCCTTCCAGGTAGGAAACCTGGGCACGGCTTTCGCAAATAATCAGCGTGCGCTCAAACTGGCCGGTGTTGGCCGCGTTAATGCGGAAGTAAGTGGACAGCTCCATCGGGCAAGTCACGCCTTCCGGCACGAATACAAAGGAGCCGTCGGTAAATACCGCTGAGTTCAGCGCGGCAAAGTAGTTATCCGCCACGGGAACCACGGTGCCCAAATACTGTTTGATCAGCTCTGGGTAATCGCGAATCGCTTCAGAGATAGAGCAGAAAATAACGCCCGCTTCACCCAGCTGCTTTTTAAACGTGGTGGCAACAGAAACGGAGTCAAACACCGCATCGACCGCAACGCCTGCCAATGCAGCGCGTTCATGCAACGGGATGCCCAGCTTTTCATAGGTTTCCAGCAGCTTGGGGTCAACTTCGTCCAGGCTCTGCGGGCGGTCTTCCGGGCGTTTTGGCGCACTGAAATAGGAGATTGACTGGTAATCAATCGGCGGATAGTCAAGATGCGCCCAGGAAGGCGCTTCCATCTTCAGCCACTGGCGGTAGGCATCCAAGCGCCACTCCAGCATCCATTCCGGCTCGCCTTTCTTATTGGAAATAAAGGCGATGGTGTTTTCATCCAGGCCAGGTGGCAGGGTGTCGCTTTCAATATCGGTTACAAAGCCATCTTTGTATTCGCGACGAACCAACTGTTCCATTTCTTCGCTTGCCATGGTGATACCCTCCGGGCAGTTGGGTGGCGATCTCATCGCCTTTAATAAGAAATAAGGCCTGCTGTACTTGCGCCGCCGTTAGGCCCACGCCGCCGACAGGCTGATCGTTTGAATGGGCAATTGCACCGGCAGCTTAATCGGCGCTGTATCAGCTAAGTGCGCTAACGTCACGCTTTCTAGCAGCGTGCGCATTGCCAGTGAGACCCGCTGCCAGTTGTCCGCCACACCGCAGGTAGCGGCGAGCTCACAATCGCCCTCCGCTTGGCTGCACTCGGTCATGGCAACGGGCCCTTCAATGGCCGCGATAATATCGGCGGCAGTAATTTGTGAGGCCGGCCGCGCCAGGCGATAACCGCCTTGAGCACCGCGCTGGGAGACCAACAGCCCCGCTCGCGCCAGCATCTTTAGCGTTTTACTTACCGTGGGGTGTGGCAACTGCACGGCTTCCGCCAGCTCAGCCGCTGCATGCGATGCCTGAGCATGACGGGCAATTTGCGCCATCACCACAGCGGCATAGTCTGTCAGCCGAGAAAGCTTGAGCATGGTGACTCCCCTTTATGTATGCAGTACGCAGCTAATCACCTAGCAGCCAGCCACATAGTTGCTGCTAGCTTGCTGCGTTAATTGAGTACCATTTTAGTCCTGTATAAATTTGATGTGAAGCCCTAGATTAAAATGGTTAACAATTTATGCAAAATAACGGCATGTTCGCTGCCGTTAGCATCAAAAACAACAATCATTATCATTTAAAAAAGCTATTGCACGCGCATAACGCTCGCCGAGCGCTTTACACCCGTTGGCGGCATCTGGTAGCTTCGATTTAAAAGTGATTTCGACTTAGAATTAGATGCTATCGTTATGAGTCGTTATGAATAGCGGTACGTTATGCGAGGATGACACGATGGATTCTGCAGTAAATAACATGGTAGGCGCATCAATGGCGCTGCAGCAGGCTCAAGTAAGCCAGCAGGCGCAACTGAGCGTTTTTAAACAGGCATTAGATGGCAATGCATCACAAATTGCCGCGCTGATGGAAAGCGTTTCACTGGAACCACAGCTGGCCACAAGCGGAAGCATCGGTACGCAGATTAATACGACTGCCTAGCACTTAATATGCGCCGTACTTAGCATACGTCATACTTAACATACGTAGCTGCGCCGGCAGATAAGCAAATAGCCCCCTGACTAACGCCAGGGGGCTATTTTTTTGACTCACTGTTGCTGACTAGCAGACCTAACACTAGGCCTTCTTAACGCTAACTTTTATTAACACTATACCTTCTTAACAAATTCGGATTTAAGCTTCATCGGGCCGATACCGTCAATTTTGCAGTCAATATCGTGGTCGCCATCTACCAAGCGGATGCTTTTTACTTTGGTGCCTACTTTAACCACCAGGGAACTGCCCTTCACCTTTAAATCTTTGATCACCGTGACGCTATCGCCGTCGGCCAACATATTGCCGTTGGCATCGCGTACGCCTGATGCGTCATCAGCGCCCGCGTCTTCTGCCACCTTTGACCATTCATGGCCACATTCTGGGCATACATATTGAAGCCCATCGTCATAAGTAAATTCAGAGGCACAGGTAGGACAGTTAGGTAAATCGCTCATTAGAAGGCTCCATCACTTGGCTTAGATAAAGGGCTAATATAAAGGCTAAGAAAGCGATGGAGCCTACACGGGTTACGCAGAATGTCCAGTTAGCCGCGCTGATACGTACCGACTAAGCGATTCATACCGAGCAGATGCGGCTCTACCTCTTGAAGCAGCTCCGCCAGCGTAAGGCCTTCAGGCAGCGAGGTTTGGTGATCCAGCGCAAGCACCCAGAAGTAGTAAAGGTGAGTGCCATGCCCTTCAGGCGGCATCGGCCCACCGTAGCTATTATTGCCAAAATCATTCATCCCAGCGGTACCCGTCGCCGTTTTTTCAGTTAACTCCTGCAGGTCGCCGGGTAAGTTATAAAGCACCCAGTGGACAAAACCATAGCTGCCTTCTTTAACCAAAGGCGCGTCAGGGTCGTGGCATATTACCGCAAACCCTTTGGTTCCCGCGGGCGCATCTTGCCAAGCAAGTGCCGGCGAAACATCTTCACCTTCACCGGTATGTTTGGCTGGAATAGCCTGATGATTCGCAAACGCTGGGCTGGTAACGCTCATTGATGACAGTGCAAAGGCCATGCTTTTCTCCTTAATTGATGAACGGCTCGTTTATGAATAACCTGTCTATGAATGACGACGACACTCAATGCTTCTGCAGCAGTGTGGCATTTTGAACGCCTGGTGCAACCTTGCAAATAGTGCAACCCTGCCAATATTCACTGCTCATTTAGGCCACCGCTATGACATCTGAGTTCAAAAAACAGCTGCTGATTATTGCTCACGCCCCTTCAGAAAATACCCGCCTACTGCGTGATGCGGCATTCAGTGGCGCTAGTCACCCTGATCTTGAGCAGGTCAACTACGTGGTAAAAGCGCCCTTGGAAGCAGGCCCAGAAGATGTGCTTGCCTGCGACGCCATTCTGCTCGGCACCACGGAAAACCTGGGGTACATGAGCGGGGCTCTCAAGGACTTTTTCGACCGCTCGTACTACCCTGTTCTAGAAAAAAAGCAAGGGTTGCCCTGCGCGCTCTATATTCGTGCGGGCCACGATGGCACCGGCACCCAACGCGCGGTAGAAAGCATCGTGACGGGTTTACGCTGGCGATGGGTACAGCCGCCGCTCATTCTGCGCGGCGAGTGGCAACCCTCATTTGTGGATCAAGTAGAAGAACTCAGCATGACTTTAGCGTTCAGTGTGGAAAGTGGCATAGCTTGAAAGCGACATAGCTTGAAAGCGACATAGCTTGAAAGTGACATAGCTTGAAAGTGATATTGTATAACCTCGCCTAGACTGCCTTACTGTAGATAAGCATTTCGTGCCAATTGTGCGATTGGAAGACTGCAGCGCCTTGCTTGCATTTACTGCTGTTCCTCAACGCACGTACATTAGGTAGCCATTATGCATAAAGTCATTGCTTTCTATGATGATCGCGTGCTCGCTCACGAGCCCAACATTGATGCCGACTTTTTACCCCAGCGGATCGATAAGCGCATTCGCCACCTGCTCGCAGGGCTCCCCGTGCCGTGGAAATATCCTGAGCATCCAGGCCGCTTGGAAGCCATTAAGCAATTGCTTGAGCAAGCGCCGATTGAGGGTCTGCACATTGAAGGCGGCAAAGCGGCCACGCATGAGCAATTAGCACGGGTGCATACCACCTCTTATCTAAGCGATATTTTTAGCCTACGCGGGAAAAATGCCTGGCTGGATGTAGATACCACAGCCGTCTCGCCAGGTAGCGTAGATGCCGCGGAAGTCGCCGCTGGAACGGCCATTGCCGCAGTAGAAGCGGTGATGGAAAAGCGTGCTAAGAGCGCCTTCGCGCTTGTACGACCGCCGGGACACCACGCAGAACCCGTTCGCGCCCGCGGCTTCTGCTTATTCAATAATGTCGCAGTCGCAGCGGCCCATGCGCGTAGCGCGTTGGGTTGTGAAAGAGTATTGATCGTTGATTGGGACGCCCATCACGGCAACGGTACCCAGGATATTTTCTGGGCAGAACCCGACGTGATGTTTTTCGATATTCACCGCGCCGCGCCCTTCTACCCGGGTTCTGGCCACCTTGAAGAAGTCGGCGCGGGCTTGGCTGAAGGCACCACCATTAATGTGCCGTTACCTGCCGGTGCCGGCGATGAGGCTTACCTCAAGGCGTTTCGCGACATTCTCGCCCCGGCGGCGGCGTGGTTTAAGCCTGATATTATTTTAGTCTCAGCGGGCTTTGACCCACACTGGCACGATTTAGCCCTCAACGTATCCTATGAAGGATTTGGCGCGCTAACAGGGTTCTTACAGCAACTGGCCGAACAGCATTGCGACAGCCGTTTGGTGTTTGTATTAGAAGGCGGCTACAACTTGGAATCACTGGCCAACGGCACCAGAGCCGTGCTTGCCGTATTAGCAGGCAACACCGTGCCAGTACCCGACACCTGCGGCATTGCAGAAGTCCAAGCCGCTGCAGATTTCCACCGCACGGCTTTTCAATCTGAATAGTTGTTTTGCAAATAAAAACGGCACCTCGCAAGGTGCCGTTTCAGATTAATGCAAACTCTTTAACACTAACTGGGATAAGGCTTTACTTAAGGCGCTCAAAGACCGTCGCAACACCCTGCCCCATGCCAATACACATAGTCGCCAAGCCCAGGGTCGTATCGCGCTGCTGCATAACATTCAGCAGCGTGGTGCAGATGCGCGAGCCGGAACAGCCTAACGGGTGACCCAGCGCAATCGCACCGCCGTTGAGGTTAACCTTCTCGTCCATCGCATCCAGGAAGCCTAGATCTTTCAGCACCGGGATACCCTGAGCAGCAAAAGCCTCGTTAAGCTCAACGGTTTGAATATCCGCCGCGGATAGCCCAGCGGCTTTCAGCGCTTTCTTAGAGGCAGGCACTGGGCCATAGCCCATGATCGACGCATCACAGCCGGCTACGCCAGTCGAAAGCACTCGCGCAATAGGCTCTAAGCCCAGCGCTTGAGCACGCTCGTAGCTCATCACTGCCATGGCCGAAGCACCTACGGAAAGCGCCGAAGACGTACCCGCGGTCACAGTGCCGTTGCGCGGGTCAAATACCGGTTTTAGGCTTGCCATAGACTCCAATGTGGAGTCTCCACGAATTACTTCATCGCGCTGGACCATGATTCTAAAGCCACGCTGGTCGTGGCCTTCAACACCGATAATTTCGTTGTCGAAGTAGCCCTTCTCCATCGCCGCCTGAGCGCGCTGGTGGGAACGCACGCCGAATTTATCCTGATCTTCCCGGGAAACGCCGTGCATTTTACCCAGCAGCTCGGCGGTTAACCCCATCATCATCGCCGCTTTCGCCGCGTACTTGCTGGCCGCTGGGTTAACATCAACGCCATGGGCCATGGGCACGTGCTCCATGTGCTCAACGCCGCCGATAATAAAGAAATCACCCATGCCGGCTTTGATATTGGCAGCAGCGATATGCAGCGCCGTCATCGAAGAACCACACAAACGGTTAACCGTTTGCGCGGGCACCGAGCGGGGAATGCCGGTCATAATTGCCGCATTACGGGCAATATTCATCGCCTGCTCAAGCGTCTGGTTCACACAGCCCCAGATCACATCATCGACTTCAGACGGGTCTAAATTAGGGTTACGGTCAAACAGCGCCTGCATCGTCGCAGCGGAAAGGTTTTCAGCGCGAACGTTGCGGAAAGCGCCATGTTTAGCTTTTGCCATGGCGGTACGAACACCGTCAACCACCACAATATCTCTCGGATTCAAACTCATCTTTTATCTCCTATGAGTGGTGGTTAGGCCTGGGCGGCAGCGCTGTTGTCGTTGGAATCGTCGCTGGAACTGTCTTTGAAATTGGCGTTGGAATAGAAGCACTCGTTGTTCTGAGCCATCTGACGCAACTTATCGGTAGGTGCGTAAAGTGCGCCCAGCTCTTCAGCCAGCCCTTCCGCCAGTTTGACAAACTCGGCCACGCCCATGGCGTCGATGTAACGCAGTGCGCCACCGCGAAACGGCGGGAAGCCGATGCCATAGATGAGTGCCATGTCAGCTTCAGCCGGCGTTGCCACAATGCCATCTTCCAAGCAGCGAACGGTCTCCAGGCACAGCGGCACCATCATGCGAGCAATAATGTCTTCGTCAGAAAACGCTTTATGCTCTTTCACCACGTCTTTAACTAACGCGTAAGCGGCCTCATCGGTGACTTTCTTTGGCTTACCCTTCTTGTCTTCTTCGTAGGCGTAAAAGCCCTTAGCGTTCTTCTGGCCTAAACGGTCGTTGTCGTACATGACCTGAATGGCGGTTTTACCCTCGCGCGCCATGCGATCAGGGAAGCCTTCGGCCATTACGTCATTGGCGTGAACGGCGGTATCCAGACCGACCACGTCCAGCAAGTAGGCCGGGCCCATGGGCCAGCCAAATTTCTCCATCACTTTATCAACGTGCTGGAAATCAGCGCCCTGCTCAACCAAGAAACTAAAGCCACCGAAATAGGGGAACAGCACGCGGTTGACCAAGAAGCCTGGGCAGTCGTTAACCACAATAGGCGTTTTTCCCATGGCGCGGGCATAGGCCACGGTGGCGGCAACGGCGGCATCCGAGGTTTTCTCGCCACGAATAACTTCCACCAGCGGCATACGGTGCACGGGGTTGAAGAAGTGCATACCGCAGAAGTTTTCAGGCCGCTTTAGGTTTTTCGCCAGGCGGTTGATGGAAATCGTCGAAGTGTTAGAGGTAAGAATGGTGTTTTCGCCCACCATGCCTTCCACTTCGGTGAGCACGGCGTCTTTAACGTTAGGGTTTTCAACCACGGCTTCGACGACCAGATCAACGTTGCCAAAATCACCGTAAGAGAGCGTCGGACGAATATTGGTCAGCTTCTCCGCCATTTGCTCGGTGGAAAGCTTTTTGCGCTCCACCTGTTTGGCAAATAGCTTACGGGCTTCTTTCAAGCCCAGCTCGATGGCGTCGTCTTTAATATCCTTCATCAGAATCGGCGTGCCTTTAGAGGCACTCTGATAAGCAATACCGCCGCCCATAATGCCCGCACCCAACACGGCGGTTTGTTTCACCGGCTGCGCCTGTTTCTCATACTTGCTGGCTTTTTTCTTGACCACTTGGTCGTTAAGGAACAGGCCAACTAAGTTGAACGCTACGCTGCTTAGTGCCAGCTTGGCGAAGGCTTTGGCTTCAATGGCCTGAGCGCGGCTGCGCGTTTCGCCCGCCCCTTTCTGAATCACTTTGATCGATTCAACCGGCGCGGGATAGTGAGGACCCGCTTTGCCGGCAACAAAGCCTTTGGCGGTTTCAAAGGCCATCATTTGCTCAATCGGGTTGAGCTTCAGCGGGCTGGTCTTTTCAGCGCGGCGGGCTTGGTAATCCAACTCACCGGCGTTGGCACGGTCAAGAATATCCAGCGCGGCTTCTTCTAACTGCTCGGCTGTCACCACCGCATCGACAGCGCCCACTTTCAGCGCGGCATCGGCGCGGTTCTCAGTGCCACCGGCAATCCACTCGATGGCATTATCAGCACCGATAATGCGCGGCAGGCGCACACAGCCACCCCAACCGGGCAGAATGCCGAGCTTGGTTTCTGGCAGGCCGATCTTGGCTTTTTCAGCCATCACGCGAAAATCGGTGGTCAGCAATACCTCGCAGCCGCCCCCCAGCGCCAAACCATTGATCGCCGTTACCGTGGGGAACGGCAGGTCTTCAATGGCGTTGAAAATATCGTGTACCTTGAGGTTCATCTCAACCAGATACGCTTCGCCTTTATCGAAGAGGCTGTGAAACTCGGTGATATCGGCACCCACGATAAACACATCTTTGCCGCTGGCGATGACTAAGCCTTTTAAACCGTTTTCGGCTTGAATAGCGTCGACTGCTTCGCCCAGCTCTGCAACCACGGCGCTTGAGAGCTTGTTAACGGACTCGCCTTTCAAATCGAAAGTGAGCATTGCGATGTCATTGCCATTCGGGGTGTCACGACGTGCCACCGTGATAGCGTTGCCTTGGTAGATCATCCGCGCTTTCTCCACTTTTCGGGCTGGCTCTGAAAAGAGAACCCGCCACGTTTTCCATTCGGCCTTCACACGACTTTCATACGGTCGTTTGATTGCGTAAGCTTGGTTGAGTTGCTTGAGTACGTCAAGCCCTGACTTTCGGCTAATCTGCAAAACGAATGTTCAAAACAAATGTTCAAAACAAATCTGACCTGTACTCCCTTATCTCCGTTCATACTGCTAGGATCACTTCCCGTTAATTTTGCAGGTTACCTTGTTATGGGCGCACTGCTTACGCCATCGCGTATCGCCTCGGTTCAGCGTTTTATCGAAAGCATTGTGGTACGCCTTAAACCCTGGAGCTGGCTATGGCCACCCATGGCGTTTGCTGCTGGCCTGGGCAGCTTTTTCCTGGTTGATCGGCAGCAGTGGTTAGGCGCTGCCTTGGCGCTAGGGCTGCTATTCGCTTGGGCGCTACTGCTATCAGAAAGCTTAATCAGCCGCTGGTTATCTCGGCGTGGTCACCCCACGCCTACGCGGGGCGTGACCACGTTTATCGCGCAGATGATTCATCAGGAAACGCTTTTCTTCACGCTGCCGTTTATTTTAGTCACTACCGTGTGGAATAGCGGACAAACGCTGTTCGCACTGCTAGTGGGCGGCATGGCGCTACTATCAATTATTGATCCGCTGTACTTCAAAGTCGCAGAGCGTTGGCGCAGTGTTTACTTTGTATTTCATGCTCAATGTGCCTTTTTGGTGCTGCTAGTCACGCTGCCCATTATGCTGCACCTCACTACCGGGCAGAGTTTGCTGCTGGCGTTAGGTATCACCATTTTGTTGGCACTGCCCAGTTTTTGGCACCTGCTGAAAGAAGGCTCGTTAAAACGCTGGGGCATTTTTCTTGGTATAACGCTACTGCTTGCCTACGGCGCTTGGGTTGGGCGTATTTGGGTGCCGCCTGCCAGCATGTGGATGACCAGCAGCGCGCTTTCGCCGGCGTTTGATACCGCCCAGCGGGCACCACAAGGCTCCATGACGTTAACGCCGCATGCCCTTAGCGAAAATGGCCTATTTGTGTTTACCGCTATACGCGCGCCACGGGGGTTAAGTGAAACCGTTACGCATGCTTGGCATCATAACGGTGAGCCAATCGATATCGTGGAACTTGCTATTAACGGCGGGCGCGAACAGGGGTACCGCGCCTGGAGTCATAAACAAAATTTCCCCACCGACCCTGCTGGCGATTGGCGCGTTGATATTATGACCAGCAGTGGCCAACGCTTGGGGCTAATACGTTTCAAGGTGTCTGACAATGAGCAAGTAGCCACCCAGGCCGATGGAATAATACGCGCCAGCGGTCTAAGTGGATTGAACTTACGCCGTTTTGTACCTAGCCGCGCCAGTAATGAAGAAGCTCAGCCGGAAGGCTGAATGATTAATCGCCTTGCATTCAGTAGCGCAGCTTATGACAATCCCTATACTCACATTTTTTGGTAGCTAGTTGCCTATGGCTTCAACAATTGGTTTTCGCATTGCACGCTTACCCCATTTATGGCGCTCCATTCTGGATCGCCGTCTTGCACCGCTGGGGTTAACGCAAACACGTTGGGTAACGCTGTATCACCTGTGGCGCCTGGGTGAGGGCCAGCCCCAGTGCGAACTCGCCCGCGCCATCGGCGTGGAGGCTCCTTCTTTGGTACGCACCCTTGGGCAGCTTGAAGAACAGGGATTAATCGAGCGGCGTGCCTGTGAAAATGACCGCCGCAGCAAGCGGATTTATTTAACACCCGCGGCTATTCCACTGCTGGAACAAATCGACAGCGTGGCCAAGGAAGCACGCAAAGAGATATTGGCAGGTTTAACGGAAGAAAATCTTCACCAGCTTGATGAATGGCTGACCTTGATTGAATCGAATGGCTTGGCGATTCAAACGCGTGATCAAGACGCCCCCGTTTCCTGATCATTAGGTGGTTGGCGGCCAGGCTGCGCGTTGACACCAAGCGGCTTGGTAATTGGCCGGTCGGCATAACCACGCAACGCATCCCGCAATTGCTGGAACGCTGGCAAGTACGTCGCAAAACGTTCAGCGGTTTGCGACTCCCACCACCATAGCGTTAGCGCGTAAGGGGTCGACTGCACAACCAGTGCGTCCTGGGGCAAGCGTTCCAGCAGTGCCTTTAAAGCGTCTGTCGCGGTTTCGGGTAGCGGCCGTAAAGGGGCAATTCGCCAGCGCCAGCCGGCATAATAAGGCGCTAAGGCTTCACTCGCATTGCTGTCTCTTACCAGCAGAAAATCCGGGCCTGGCGCTTCCTGAGGGTAATGCCACCGATAGGCGGGCATGGTGCCTCTGAAGTGATGAAGCGGCGGCTTTTCCATTTTTATGGTGACGCCTTGCTTGGTAATATGAGAACGCAGCGCCACTTGGCGCTTTTGACGCGGGCTAGGCTTCAACCACATCACAGGTGCAATGACAAACATCAGAATAACGACAATAATTAACCAATCCATCTCTACATTTCCCCCCACATAAGCCACACTGTATAAACTATTCTAAAAACCATGACTCAGGTTGCTGTTTTGACTCAAGTCATTGTTAAAACGGTTGCTATTGTTAAAACAAGGCACGCCATCTAAAGTAACGGTCATTGAGCAAAGAACCTCTTTGTTACCTACTCTTTGTTACCTACTGCCAAGGAGATACGCCATGAGCTATCACCACATTTTAGTAGCCGTTGACTTAACCAAAGACTCGCACAAAATTCTTGAGCGTGCTGTTGCGATCGCTGAGCGCAACGACCAAGCCAAAATCTCCATCATGCATACCCTGGAACCGCTTGGGTTTGCCTACGGTGGCGATATTCCAATGGATTTAACCAGCATCCAAGACCAACTGGATGAGCACGCCAAAAAACGCCTGGCCGACATTGCTGCCCCGCACATTGCCGAGGCTGACCAGCACGTTGTTGTCGGTATGCCCGACACCGAGATCCACCGCTTTGCTGAAGAGCACGACGTGGACTTGATCGTGGTGGGTTCCCACGGCCGACACGGCTTCGCCCTTTTGCTTGGCTCAACCTCTACCGGCGTGCTGCACGGTGCCCAGTGCGATGTGCTAGCGGTACGCGTAGGCAAGAAAGGCGAAAAAAGCGACGAGTAAGCCCTTCACGAGTAAACCCTTCGTTTGATATCGCTAACCAAAAAGGCGCCAACGCGGCGCCTTTTTTTTGTAGTGGCTATTACTCGCCAGCGGCCATCGCCTCAAGCTCCATCCAACGCTCCATCGCGACTTCTAGCGATTTCTGAACCTTCTCAAGCGTTTGTAGCTTAGCCGCGACGGCGTCCGCCTCCTGCTGATAAAACGCGGGGTCACCTATCTCACTTTCTAGCGCCTCGACTTCACTTTCCAGATGCTCAATCTCGGCGGGCAACGCATCTAACTCACGCTGCAAATTGTAGGAAAGCTTGACGCTTTTCTTAGCCGGTGCGGCAGGTGTTTCAGCCACTTTCTTGGGCGCTTCTGAAGTAGGCTCAGTACGCTGACGCGCCGCCCCTTCCCAAGGCGCTGGCGGCAGTTTGCCACCCTGGCGAATCCAATCGGTGTAGCCACCCACGTACTCACGCACAACGCCATCGCCTTCAAAGGCCAACATGCTGGTGACCACGTTATCCATAAAGGTTCGGTCGTGGGAAACCAGCAGCAGCGTGCCATCGAAATCAAGCAGCAGCTCTTCAAGCAGCTCCAGGGTTTCCATGTCAAGGTCGTTGGTTGGCTCATCGAGCACCAGTACGTTGGCTGGCTGAGTGAACAGCTTGGCTAACAGCAAGCGGTTGGACTCACCGCCGGAGAGCGCTTTCACCGGCTGGCGTACCCGCTCGGGCGTAAACAGAAAGTCCTGCAGATAGCTCATCACATGGCGGTCTTTACCGCCCACGCTGACGCGATCACTGCCCTGGGCAACGTTGTCGTAGACCGTTTTTTCCAGCTCAAGCCCGGCGCGCAGCTGGTCAAAATAGGCCACTTTCAAGTTGGTGCCCATTTGCACTTTGCCTTCGCTGGGTTCTAGCTCGCCCAGCAAGATTTTCAGCAGGGTTGTCTTGCCCGCACCGTTGCGCCCCAGGAAGCCAATACGATCACCGCGCAGTACTTCAAGGTTAATATCGCGCAGTATCACGTCATCGCCAAACCGCTGGGTAACGCCCTGCAGTTCCACAACGCGCTTGCCGGTACGCTCACCGCGATCCACCGTCAGGTTGGCATTGCCCTGGCGCTCGCGGCGCTGGCTCCGCTCGTTGCGCATCGCTTCCAGCGCGCGCACCCGGCCCTCGTTACGGGTACGCCGGGCTTTAACGCCCTGACGAATCCAGGCTTCTTCCTGGGCAAGTTTTTTATCGAACTCGGCGTTCTCCCGGGCTTCCACTTCAAGCTCATGCTGCTTGCGGGCCTGGTACTCTTCGTACTTGCCGGGATAGCGACCTAGCTGGCCACGGTCTAGCTCCAAAATATTGGTCGCCAGCTTGGAAAGAAACGCCCTATCGTGGGTAATCAGCAGCACCGCGCCATTAAACGCCAGCAGTTGCTCTTCCAACCAGGCGATGGTGTCTAAGTCCAAATGGTTAGTCGGCTCATCGAGCAGCAGTAAATCAGGCTCGGCGACCAGGGCACGCGCCAACGCCACCCGGCGCCGCCAGCCACCGGAGAGCGAGCTCATCTCAGCCGCTGGGGGCAGGCCCAAGCGGGTCAGCACGGTATCGATACGCTGGTGGAAAGACCAGCCATCAATGGCTTCCAGGCGCGTTTGCAGGGTCGCCATGCGATCCATATCCGGCTCGGGGTCATTGATAAGGTGGTCGTACTCGGAAAGCAATTCACCCGCTTCCGGTAGGCCTTGAGCCACCATATCAAAAATGGTCAGGCCAGATGACTCAGGTAGCTCCTGAGCCAGCACGCCTATTTTAAGGCCAGGTGCGCGCCAGATAGAGCCATCGTCAGGCAGAATTTCCCCTGCCACCAGTTTCAGCAGGGTGGACTTGCCGGTGCCGTTGCGCCCGACCAGCGCCAGCCGCTCGCCTTTTTCAACCGTCAGGTCGGCGCGATTGAGTAGTACATGGGTGCCGTAGGCGAGTTGCAGCTGTTCGAGTCGTAACAGGGTCACGCGGTGTCCTCCTTAATCGTGAGGCGCACAGTGTAACGCATGAGCGCACCGGGAGGGGGAACGTTATATATCGGGAATAGCAGAGAGGTATAGCAGAGCGGAAGCGTAGAGCAGAAACCGCCAGCGTGATACCGTTTTGCCAGCAACTACCCTATCTCAACCAGCAAACGACGTTTAAAGGCGGGCTGACAGTGACGGTGACCGTCTCCATGCATTTTGTAAACGAGCTGTTTAAAGGCTTACCGAACAGTGAAATACCGCCCTCCCGCTACCTGGAACGGGCGGGTATTTCGCCCTTTTTACTTTCGGCTCCCCATGGCCGGGTCACGGTTGAGCAGTTTGCCGAACTGTACCGCGGGCTAGTGAACGAACTGGACGACGAAACGCCCGGCTTTTTTTCACGCCCGCTGCGGGGTGGCACCTTAAAGCTGCTGTGTTTAAGCATGCTGGATGCGCCTAATTTGCAGGTGGCATTGCACCGCTATACGCAGTTTTTTCGTATTCTGCTCGATGACTTTGGCTATGCGTTTACCCTTGAAGGAAACCTTGCCCGTATGGCGCTGGTGGAACATGCGCCCTTGGTGGGCAGCCGCACTCTGATTCATGAGCTGATGCTCAAGCTGTTTCACGGCATCGCGTCGTGGATGATCGCGCGTAAAATACCGCCGATCTTGATGGAGTGCGCTTACCCCCAGCCGCCCCACAGCGCTGATTATCTCTATTTTTACCCCGGCACGGTGCGCTTTGAGCAGCCGCAAACCGCCATTTATATTGATCGCGATTTTCTTGATCATCCTATTCGACAAACCAAAAAACACCTAGGTGCCTTTTTAAAGCGCGCCCCGGCAGATTGGTTCTATGTGTCGTTTGCTGATCGCCTGCTGACTCACCGAGTACGTGAACATCTTTCCCGCCATTTGACCACGTCTGGCACCGTGCATAGCGTAGCCGATGCGCTGCATATGTCTGCACGCACGCTGGCACGGCATCTAAAAAGGGAGGGCACCCACTTTCAAGCGGTGAAAGATGAGTACCGCCGCGATGTCGCTATTCAAGCGCTCACCTGCAGTGAGAAGCCGCTTGTCAGCATCGCAGAGGCGTTGAGCTTTGAAGACCTAGCCTGCTTTAGCCGTGCTTTCAAAACCTGGACAGGCAACTCGCCCGCCGCGTATCGCAAAGCGCACACGGCGGGCAACGTTGGCTAATCGACCTAGGGAATAACCTAAATTTCGGTGCGAATACGTTTCTTATCCAGCTTACCCACGCTGGTTTTAGGTATCTCATCAACAAAACGAATCATGCTGGGAATTGCCCAGCGGTTGAGTTTTCCCTGGGCGACAAACTGCTCTAAAAACGCCTGCACGGATTCCGTCGTGGGTGGGTTGTTCAGGTCAACAGGCACCGCTAACGCGGCCGGGCGCTCCCCCCATTTATCGTCCGCCACGCCGATTACCGCCACTTCGGCAATACCTGGGCACTGGCTGATATAGCTCTCTAGCTCCAACGACGAAAGCCACTCACCGCCGGTTTTAATCACATCCTTGATGCGGTCTCTAATGGTCAGAAAACCCCGCTCATCAAGTGAGCCTACGTCGCCGGTATGCAGCCAGCCATTTCGCCACAGCTCTGCACTGCGTTTCTCTTCCTTGTAGTAGGCCTGAGTCAACCAGGGTGCTTGAACGCGCACTTCGCCAACGCTTTTACCATCATTGGGTAGCGGCTCGCCGTCCGCATCGACCACTTGAAGCTTAACCAATGGAATCGGCAGGCCCGCTTTACAGCGCCAGGGTAGCTGCGTTTCAAAATCAGCGTCGGCAATATCCCGCGGTAGAAGATCGGCGGTGAGTAGCGGACAGGTTTCCGACATGCCATAAGCGCTGCGGGTATCAATGCCCAATGCCCATGCCTTGCTTGCCAGCGATTGGGTTAACGCACTGCCGCCGACCAACACTTTCCAGCCGGTGAGATCGACCTGTTTAGAGGCAATCGCCTCGGCGCTGACTACCATATTGAGCAGGGTCGGCACGCAGTGGGAGAAGTCGACCTTCTCGCTCACCAGCAGCTTGACCAGCATTTCCGGCTCGTAGCGGCCTGGGTATACCTGGGTAGCCCCCAGCAGCGTGGCGGTATACGGCACTCCCCAGGCATGAACATGAAACATGGGGGTAATCGGCATATACACTTTGTCGCGGTTGAGCAGCTCAAAGCCCGGTGCCTGGAAAGCGCTGGCCTCGGTCAAGGTGTGCAGCACCAGCTGGCGGTGGGTGAAGAAAACCCCTTTGGGGTTACCCGTCGTACCGGTGGTGTAGAACAGCGTAGCGACGGCGTTTTCATCAAAGGTGGGAAAATCGTAGTGGGTAGGCTGCTGGCTTAACAGCGCTTCAAACTCGCCCACCAGCGGCAGTGCGGTATCGACGGTTTGCGGAGTCTCCTGACACAGCAGGTAGCCACGCACTTGGGGTAGCTTAGCGGCCAGCGGCTCAAGCAGCGGCACAAACTCTTCGTGCACGATGACGAAAGCGTCTTCGGCGTGCTCCATAGTGTAGAGGATTTGCTCTGGGGCTAGGCGCACGTTCACCGTGTGGAGTACCGCACCGATCATCGGAATGGCAAAGAAGCACTCCAGGTAGCGGTGGCTATCCCAATCTAATACCGCGACTACATCGCCCGCCTGCACGCCTTGGGATGTCAGCGTGTGGGCCAGTTGATGCACCCGCTCGCGAAAGCGCTCATAGCCGTGGCGGCGTTGGTCACGGTAGACAATCTGGTTGTCGCCCGCCATGCGCACGCCTGCCTCTAGCAGGTCGCCAATCATCAGGGCAGGGTTGGTCGCAGAGGCCGCGGCAGGTAAAATTTTTGGCGTCACTGAAGGCATAAACACTCCTATAAACTTGTTTTATGGCAATCAAGTCGGATCAGCCGCGCTCGATCAGCAGGGCGATACCCTGCCCGCCACCAATACACAGCGTAATCAATCCGTAGCGCCCGTTAATACGCTCTAATTCGTGCAGCGCCTTGAGAATCAGAATAGCCCCCGTGGCACCCACCGGATGCCCTAAGGCAACCGCGCCGCCGTTGGGGTTTAGCTTCTCTAACGGGAAGCCCAGCGTCTCAGCCACGGCCATGGCTTGGGCGGCAAAGGCTTCGTTGGACTCAATCACATCAATATCGTTGATGCTAAGCCCCGCCTGCTGCAGGCAGCGTTTCACCGCAGGAATCGGCCCTAGCCCCATCAGCGTTGGCTCAACGCCTGCTGTCGTGGCAACACGAAGATGCGCTCTGGGCGCTAGGCCGCGCTGTGTGGCTTCGTCGGCATGGGCAAGCACCAACGTGGCTGCGCCGTCGTTTATTCCCGACGCATTGCCTGCGGTCACCACGCCGTCTTTCTGGAAGGCGGGCTTGAGCCGCGCTAAATCGCTGAGTTGAACGCCATCGCGCACGTGCTCATCGCGGGAAAACTGAATCGTTTGCTTACCTTGGCTGACCTCTACCGCAACGATTTGCTCGTCAAAGCGCCCCTCAGCAATCGCGCGCGCCGCCTTTTGATGGCTCTCAAGGGCAAACTGATCCAGCTGCTCGCGGCTTAGGCCATACTGTTTAGCGATGTTCTCGGCGGTGCAGCCCATGTGGCCGCTGCCAAAGGGGTCGCTCAAGATACCGAGGGTTAAATCCTGAATGTTCATAGCCCCCATGCGCACGCCATTGCGCGCCTGGGGAGGCAGCAGATAAGCCCCCCGCGACATCGACTCTGCACCCCCTGCCAGCGCCAAACGGCTATCGCCCATGGCAATTTGCTGGGCGGCAGACACCACCGCTTGAACGCCTGAACCACACAGCCGATTGACGTTGAAGGCGCCTGCCTCTTTCGGCACGCCCGCTTCCAGCGCAATATGGCGCGCCAGATAGGCATCCTGAGGGCCGGTAGTAATGATATGGCCGTATACCGAGTGATCAATATCGCCACCCTCAACGCCTGCCCGCCGCAACGCCTCTTGGGCGGTTATCGCCCCCAGCTCAAACGGTGCCTTGGTTGAGAGCGCCCCGCCAAAACTACCAATAGCGGTACGTGCGCCGCCTAAAATCACTACATCATCCAGCCGCATGGTTTTCTCCTGTGTTCTTATCCGACCCGCTAAGCCACTTTGCCCAGCAGCGAGCGAGCGACGACTTCTTTCATGATTTCTGAGCTGCCGGCATAAATGGTCTGCACTCGGGCATCCAGATAAAAGCGTGAAATGGGGTATTCGTGGGTGTAGCCGTAACCGCCAAACAGCTGCAGGCAGCGGTCCACCGCTTGGCACTGCAGCTCGCTTAGCTGCAGTTTTAGAATCGCTGCATCCGTGCTGCTCATGGTGCCCTGGCGGTACTTTTCGACGCAGTGCTCAAAATAAGCACGGGCGACGTCTAGCTGGGCTTTGATCTCTGCCAGGGTAAAGCGGGTATTTTGAAAATCTGCCACCCGCTGCCCAAACGCTTGACGCTGCTGCACGTAATCCAACGTCAGCGCCAGCGCGCCCTCTACAGCGCCTAACGCCTGCGCCCCTACGCCCAGGCGTTCGCGGGGCAGTTCCTGCATTAAGTAGCGAAACCCAGCGCCTTCCTCACCCAGCAGCGCCTCATGGGGTAACTGCATTTGATCAAAGGCAAGCTCGGCGGTGTCACTGGCGTGCTGGCCGATCTTTTTAATCGGCTTACCCCGCGAAAAGCCGGGTAAGTGGGTGTCGACCAGAAACAGCGAAACGCCTTTGGCACCGGCAGAAGGGTCGGTTTTTGCACACACGATCACCAGATCGGCAAACTGGCCGTTGGTGATAAAAATTTTGCTACCGCTTAGCTCCCAGCCGTCATTAGTGCGCTTTGCCCGGGTTTTCATTGACGCCAGATCACTACCCGCATGGGGTTCAGTCATCGCGATGGCACCAAGCGCTTCGCCACGGGCCATGGCAGGTAACCAGCGCTGTTGCTGGGCAGCGGTGCCCAAATTTTGCAAGTAGGGCATCACGATATTGGCGTGAATATTATAGGCACTGGCTAGGCCACCAAACCCTTGGCGGGAGAGCTCCTCCAGCGCCAGCTGGGTAATGGCAATATCGGCCCCTGAACCGCCGCGCTGTTCGTCAAGGTCAATGCCGAGCAGGCCAGCTGCGCCTAATGCCTGCCACAGTGAGCGCGGTATTTCACCTGCCGCCTCCCAGTCATCGTAGAACGGGGCGACCTCTTGGCTTAAGCAGCGCTTGATCATGGCGTGAAACAGTTCGGTCGTTTGCTCGTCCATGTTCACCCCTTAAGTTCTTGACGCAGATGGCGCTTGAGGATTTTGCCGGCGGTACTTTTGGGCAGAGCATCGGCAAACAGAATGCGTTTAGGCACTTTATAAGCGGCCATTAGCGTTTTGGCGTGATGGATCAGCTCTTCCTCGCTGACTTCATGGCCCTCTTTTAATACCACCACCGCCGTGATGGCTTCGATCCACTTCTCGTCTGGCTGGCCGATCACCGCCACTTCGGAGACCGCCGGATGCTTAAACAGCCCCTCTTCCACTTCACGGCTAGCCACCAGCACACCGCCGGTATTGATCACATCCTTAATACGATCAACAACGTACAAATAGCCTGCTTCATCGAAATAACCCACGTCCCCCGAGTGGAACCAACCGCCCTGGAAGGCTTCTTCGCTCATCGCTGGTTTATCCCAGTACCCTTTCATGAGCTGCGGTGAGCGGTGGACGATTTCTCCATGTTCGCCGGGAGGCACGTCGTTCATATCAAGATCGACGATGCGTGTTTCCACCGTCAATATCGGCCGCCCGGCGGACGCTGGGCGTTCGGCGTGCTCTTCAGGGCGCAGCACGGTCGCTAAAGGCGCTATTTCGCTCTGCCCATAGCAGTTATAGAGCCCTACGCCCGGTATGCGCTGCTGCAGTTCTTCCAGTACCGGCACCGGCATAATCGAAGCACCGTAATAGGCTTTGCTGAGGGCGCTTAAATCAAAGCGCTCAAAATCAGCTTGGCGCAGCAGGCTGATCCAGACCGTGGGTGGGGCAAAAAATGACGCGATCTGGTGCTCGGCAATAGCGCTTAAGCACAGTTCAGGAAGCGGCGCCTCTAGCAAATACACGGGTGCCCCTAACAACAGTGCCGGCATTAGAAAGACATGCATTTGCGCTGAATGATAGAGCGGCAGCGCGGCGAGCATGGCGTCGCTGCCTTTGATATCCAGCTCAACCATGCAGGCCATGTACTCAGCCATCAGCGCCTGATGGGTCATCATCGCGGCTTTCGGCGCGGCGGTGGTGCCTGAGGTATAGAGCAGCTGAGCTAGGCTTGCGCCGTCGACGGTTACATTCGGTTCTTCGTTATTATTGAGCTCTTCACTATTGGATCTTGACGTGGCGTGAGCGAGGACATCAAAGCTTTCTGCATCCCGCGTCTGATCGGCGTGCAGGGTTCCCACCAGGGCTAGCTCCAAGCCTTGGGTCGCGGCAGTCACTTTGTCGGCGAGACTGACATCGCTGAGCAAGCCAGCAGCCCCCGACTGCTCAAGAATGTAGCGCAGCTCGTCGCTGCTTAAGGCGAAATTGATCGGCACATGCACCAAACCCGCCTTCGTAGCAGCCAGCCAAGCGATGACGTAGGCATCGGAGTTTTTGCCATACACCGCCAGCCGATCACCCGGCGCTAGCCCTGCGGCCAATAAACCATTGGCAACGCGATTAGCTGCCTGGTTGAGTGCTTGATAGCGCCATTGGCGTTCGCCAAACACCAGCGCCAGCTGGTGTGCATATTTTCGAGCGCTGCGGTTTAAAGCAGCCCCGATGGTATTTCGTTGAACAACAGACGTTGCAGACATGCCAAATCCTTTAAATTGTTATAGTGAACTGGCAGCGACTTAACTGTTTACGAGCGGGCATACGCTCTCTGAAAGTGGGCGGAAAGCCTCTTCTGCAGGAATAGTGCGAATAATGTGAAAGAGGTCATCCTCATCTTCGGCTTCTTCGGGCGTTTTCACTTCCACTAAATACATATCGTGCACCATGCGGCCATCTTCACGAATGTAGCCACCGGTGGCGAAAATGTCGTTGATGGGGGTGTCGGCCATTTGCTGACGAACGGTTTGGGTGTCATCGGTGCCGGCGGCTTCAATCGCTTCAAGGTAGTGGCGGGTGCTGGAGTAAAGACCCGCGTGCACCATGGTGGGCATGCTGCCGGTACGCTCACGGAAGCGCTCCGCCCATGCGCGCGTTTCATCGTTTAAATCGTAGTACCACGCTTTGGTGAACTGCAGCCCCTGGGCGTTCTCTAAACCGATACTGCGCACATCCGTACTAAACAGCACCATGCCCGCCAGAATCTGCCCCGCTTGGGTAATGCCGAACTCCCCTGCAGTCTGCACCGCATTAATCGTATCGCCGCCAGCGTTATTCAGCGCAATGACATCGGCACCCGAGGCTTGCGCCTGGAGCATAAATGAGGAGAAGTCACTGCTGGGGAAAGGGTGACGGGCACTGCCCACGATGGTGCCGCCATTTTCAGTCACTACTCGGGTGACATCGGCTTCCAGTGCATGGCCAAAGGAATAATCGGCGCTTAATAGATACCAATTTTTGTGGCCTTCATCGGTAATCGCTTTTGCGGTTCCGTTGGACATTGCCCAGGTGTCGTACACCCAGTGGATATGATTAGGCGAGCAGTGCTCGTTGGTAATGGACGACGACACGGCACCATTGACCAAACCGAGCTTATCCGCCTCTTCCAGCAAGCCCACCGCCGCCAAGGTGACAGAAGATGCCACTAACCCGGTGACCATATCGACGTTCCGCTCGTCGATCCACTCCCGCACAACGCTTGAGCCAACATCCGGGCTATTACGGTCATCAGCACTGAACAACACGATATTGGCTCCGTTAACGCTGCCGCCCATGTCTTCAATCGCCATGTTGATGGCGTCTTCACCCAACGGGCCGATGGGGTCGCGGTAAACACCAGACATATCGGCTAAATAGCCAATGCGGATTTCGTTATCAGAAATGCCTTCAGCCGCAACGGCAATAGGCGCATAGCTCGCCGCCAGGATGGCTGCGGCAAGGGTAGAAGTAGCAAAGCGGTGAGATGAGCGGTGAGATGAACGATAAGGTGAACGATAAGATAATTGCATTGTTATGTGGCTCTCTTTTGTTGTTATTAAAGGTTGTTATTAAATGTGTAACTGCATCAATCGTAGTAACCAAGCAGGAAGCTAGATTTTATCTTAGGCGGTAATAAGCCTTGGCTGTTTACCTATCAAGCCAGTTTTTTTGCAATTCGTGCCATTCGCTTGCCCTGTGTATTAACTCGCGCGCTGACAACACTCCATTAGTCGATACCCGCGCATAACGTTACAATGATGTTTTTATCATTCGATGGAGAGTGACGTTTGGCTACTGCTTACGCTGATGATTTCTTACCCGAAGCACTCCAGTTCCGCCCTACTGCCCCTTTGGTTGATATTGGCGCTAACTTAACCCACGAAAGCTTCGGGCGTGATCTTGAGGCGGTCATCCAGCGTGCCCGGGCGGCGCAGGTAACGACCATGATTGTTACCGGCACCGACCTTGCCCATGCCGAGCAGGCCGTTGCGTTAGCCAAGCAGTATCCTGGCCTTTACGCCACGGCGGGCGTGCACCCCCATGATGCCAGTCACTGGGATGCAAATCTTGAGCGCGCCATGGCAGCGCTGCATGCCATGCCTGAAGTCGTCGCCGTGGGCGAGTGCGGTTTGGATTTCAATCGCAACTTCTCGACGCCCCAGGAGCAGGAACGTGCGTTTGAAGCACAGCTAGGGCTCGCAGTAGAAAGCGGATTGCCGCTGTTTTTGCATGAGCGAGATGCTGGTAAGCGAATGCGGGAAATACTGCATGCGTGGCGAGACGATATCAGTCACGCCGTGGTGCACTGTTTTACCGCTGACCGCGATACGCTGTTTGGTTATCTCGACCTAGACTTGCATATAGGCCTGACCGGTTGGATTTGCGATGAGCGGCGCGGTCATCATTTGCGCCCTCTGGTTAGCGAGATACCCCTTGAGCGTTTGATGGTGGAAACCGACTGCCCTTATCTGCTGCCCCGCAACCTACCGGCGAAGTTAAAGGGCCGCCGACATGAACCGGCGTTGCTGCCGTGGATTGTCCGCGAGATAGCCCAGTGGCACGGTATTAGCGAAGCTGAGCTAGGCGCGGCAACCACACAGACCGCCCAGCGTTTTTTCCGTCTTCCTTAGGTAGTTTAAAATCAGAGCATTTTAAAACCACAGCACCTTACAACCACAGCACCTTAGAAGGAGTAGTAGCGTGGCCGATTACCCAGGGTTTATAGCCATTGAGACAGGCGAAGACGATGGCCTACCGTTAGCCATTGCCTGGTCGCTGCCCGATGGCCGTGTGAAGCAGACATTGATTCAGCCAGACGATAGCTGGATCAAAGAAGATACCAATGCGCTGGGTGCCTACAGTATCGAGGAGCTAGAGAGCCTTGGGGTAAGCCCGCTGGAGGTGATTCGTGAGCTTGAGAACGATCACTTTTCTGCCACACTGTATACCAGTGACAACAGCGACGACGAAGCGGCGCTGGCGCGGCTGTTTGACACCTACGGGCTAGACCCTTTTGTTGAGCTAGCCCCGGCTTCTGTGCTTTACCCCGCTATTGACGCTAGCGAATGGCACCGCCAGCGGCGCGAAACGTTTAGCGAGTTAGGGCTAGAGCCGATGCGCCCAGAGCATGAACTGGAAGTGATGTTATCAATGCATCAGCGCCTAACCGAAGAAGATTAAGAAGCGTATTAAACAGTAACCGCTGAACCCGCTTGGTCTGCTTCTAACGTGGCATGCGCTTGAGCCACGGCCTCCGCTAGCGTTTCCTGGTGCTGGTAGAAGCGTTCTAGCGCCACCTGGAAGGCGCGGGCACGCTTTGGCAAGCCCTCTTCCAAGTAACGTTGGGCGCGGGCTTCTACTCGCGCCGCAAAGGCCTCAAAATCTGCCTCTATATCGCCGCCTAAATTGTCCACGCTGACATGAAACTCGCGGCCACAGGCACGGGCGAAGAGAGACTCCAATGCCTGTGGGGCAATTTCGGCCTGCTCAAATGCCTTCTGCTGTTCAGCATTGCGGCCATCGGGGCAGTACCAGTAGCCGTAATCCTCTAGCTGGCGCCGCGCTTCCCCTGCGATACACCAATGGCTAATTTCGTGCAGCGCACTGGCATAATAGCCCCTGGCAAAAATAACCTGGTGGTAGGGAGTTTCGCTGTTAGCGGGTCGATAGAGGGGTTCATCGCCCCCGCGAATCAAACGCGTTTGGTAAGCGTTACCAAAAATACCGTCAAAAAGCGCGGTAATATCTTCAAGCGTCCAGCGATCTTGCGTATCACTCACATTGACCTCAATGCGTCATTGGTTTTGGGGCATTATACCTGCCTCGCTCAAGCAGGCTAACGACGAACCACCAGAACATAGCTTAGCCTGCTAACATAGCTGCTTTTCTTAACACACTTTATCCCTTAGGAGCCAACAATTGGGCGGCTTTACTCAACACGTTAAATCGATTTATTGGCCTGAAACACGCACGTTAATGTACTTAGCGCTACCCATTTGCGGTGCACAGTTAGCTCAAACAGGCATGAGTGTTGTCGATGTAATGATGACAGGCCGACATAACGCCACATCTCTCGCTGCCGTTTCGGTGGGTTCAAGCCTGTGGATGCCGCTCATGCTGTTTATGACGGGCACGCTGATGGGGCTTACGCCTATTGTTGCGCATTTGCTGGGCGGACAGCGCCAGGCCGCTATTCGCCCAGCAGTTCATCAGGCGCTATGGGTCGCCTTGGCGCTTGGTGTGCTTGCGGCGCTGCTGCTGTGGTCAGTCGTGATGCCGATCTTTGAACTCATGAGCGTGCCCCCTGCAGTTGCAAGAGAATCCGCGGCTTATCTGTCTACCGTGGCGTTTGGTATGCCAGGGATTGCTCTTTTTCAAGCGCTTAGGGCATTTTCTGATGGCATGAATCATACCCGCCCAGCGCTTTGGATCAGCCTGGTCGGTTTATCGGTGAATATTCCTGCTAACTACGTGTTGATTTACGGCGGCGATGGGTTAGTCGAGCTATTAGGCTCCTGGATTCCTAGCAGCCTGCAGCAATTACCCGCTTTAGGGGCCTTTGGCTGCGGTATTGCAACCGCGCTTTCAATGTGGACGATGGCACTGGCAATGGCCTACTACACGCGCAGAGGGCGCACTTACCAAAGTGTCGCTATCTGGCAACGGCTGACGCCCCCCCAATGGGTCGGGATTCGCGAGCTAATCGTGGTGGGTGTTCCGATTGGCGTGGCTATTTTTGTTGAAGTGACTCTTTTCACGATCATTGCCCTGTTTATCGCCAGTTTTGGTGAAGTCACTGTGGGCGCCCACCAAATTGCGCTAAGTTTCACTACAATTTTGTTTATGCTGCCTATGTCGCTGAGCATGGCGCTGACAGTACGCGTTGGCAATACGCTAGGTCAGCAGCGCCTGGCACATGCCCGGAAAGTCGCCTGGAACGGCATTGTCATTAGCGTCATCGTCGCCGCTATTAACAGCACCCTTTTGTGGGTTACCGCGGTGCCAGTGATTTCACTTTACACCTCGAATGCCGAGATACAGGCGCTGGCGCTTTCAATCATCTCCTTAGCGGTGATATTTCAGCTTTCTGACTCACTTCAGGTAAATTTAGCGGGCGCACTGCGCGGCTATAAAGACACCCGCATCGTGATGATTATCACGGTACTCTCCTACTGGATTGTTGGTTTGGGCGGTGGCCATTGGTTAGGCTCGCAAGGCGTGGGCAACCTTATTGATCCGCTAGGTGTACATGGCTATTGGATAGGCTTGATTGCCGGCCTAAGTACCGCTGCACTGCTACTCGCCTGGCGTTTACAGCGGATTAGTGTTCAGGAGTAAGCATATGCCTCAATGGGGTAACTTTTCTCTCGCCCTAACCCTGTGCGTATTACTGGTTGGCTGTGGCGATAATCACGCTGATCAGTGGTGGCAAGCCTACCATCAGCAGCTCGCCAATGACCTATCATCAGACGATATTGAGCGCGCCGCCCCGGGTAACATTGGCGCGTTTCCTGAGCGCCAAGCCAGGCTCATCGACATACCGGAAACACGCGATAGCCTGCTAAATGTGTACGCTCTGCGTGAATGCCAAATCACCTCATTGGTCGCGGCACGCAATAACCAGCTGGGTCGCGTAGCACCACCTAGCCAGCAGTGGTTATATGAGCGCACGCTATGGCAACGCTTGAGCACCTGCTGGAACAGCACGACGCCTGATCAGCTAAGCGATGAACATAAAGCGCGCTTATACCAGCTGACAATGACGAAAACCGCACAGTTACCTGCCGTCAGTTGGAACGCAATTTTTGATTCAAGTGAGTGGGAACACAGCTTTTCCCGTGCGAGTCAGCCATTAACTATTGCAGACGCAGCTGATGTTGCTCGCCATCTTGAAGCCATTGATTACCTTCAGCAAATGACCCATCACCAATTTGATACCGGCTGGCAGCAGGACTCTTCCACCCTTGAAAATCATTTAAAAACCCTGCAAGAGCGGCCATTGACCGCCGAAGTGCTGCGCGCCCTGCTACTCGCCACTCAGCGCTTAGCAGAAGCGAATGCTTTACTAACTCAGCACAGCGGTAGCAGCCGGTGCTTAAGCCGCTGGGAGCCACAGCCAGTTGAGCGCTTGGCCAATATAGCCGAGCGGTGGCTAACGGCCATTAATGGCTTGATTGAGGCGCAGCAGGTAGATAAACCAATGGCCATACAACGCTATCAGGCACGCTGGCTGTCGCAAAAAAATGACCAAGCACCCTGGGGTCAGTTTCAACAAGTACGCCTTGACCATGAAAGACTAAGAGCAAGCTTTTCAGCGTGTACAGATAATTAAAAGCGCAGAACCCTTAACCTTATGAGCAACTTGTGCTATTGGTGAATAGGAACGGTGAGCAATGCGGTAAGCCATGAATCTGCTTCGCCAATGTCATGACCACGCAGCACAAGGAGGGACACAATGGGCGCATCCCTGTCACCCCGCTCTGCCCAGGTCATTGACCTGGAAACTGTGCGCCAGCGGCAGTTGGCGCAAAAGTGCTTAATCCGTCTAGCACCTGAGCTAGATGGCTTGGAGATGGTATACCAACTCGCTGCAAGTCCAGACACTTACTACGGCATGCCGATTTTAGCCTGGGGATTAAGGGAGGATGGCAACGTTATTGGTTTGGTGCCATGGATGGAAACACTGGCCGCATGTCACGACCTGAACAGCCAGGAGAATGGTTATTTCGTGGGGTACCGTGACCCGGAAACGGAAGAAATTTTCGATGCACCGCCTGATCACAAGTACCATGAGCTAATCGCGGCGGCTGAGTACTTTGATTATGAAGCGTCCGGCGATGTTACTCTCATTCAGCAAATTCCCGACCCCCTGGGTACTCACGCGCTGTGCATGAATCACCCTAATGCGCCTTGGCACATGAAGCCCGTTTATGGCTGGCGTCTCTTTAGCGATGGCAGCGTTGACGCCCTGCTTGCCGATGAACAGAAGGCAACAATGACGCCGATTCTACTAGGCGATAAATGCCTCTATAGCGCCCGCGCCCGCCATCAAACCGTGTACTTTTTCCAACGCCATATCGCCAACCGTATACTTGAAGAGGATCCTGCTACGCTGGATGCTTTGGCTATGATGGTTGTGGGAAGCAAGTAAGGCTGCTTCTCCTTTTATGATGCTATACGGCGTTACACAAGGCCGGCGGGGGGTCGGCCTTGTGTAACAAAGGCTATAGTCTCAAAAGGCTATTTAATCGGATTAAGCTAAGCGGATAAAATACAGGTAGTTATCAGCCGCTACGGTGTCCTGTTGTAGCAGTTCGTGGCCTAGGAATTGGCAGAACTTTGGTACATCTCGCGTAGTGGCTGGGTCGGTAGCAATCACTTTGAGCACTTGGCCTGACGCCATGTCGCGAACTTTGTTATGCATTAACATAATCGGCTCTGGGCAGTAGAGCCCCGTGGTATCCAGTACCGCATCAAAGTTGGGTAACGTACCCGTATTATCAGCCATTAAAATCCTCGATGTAGGAAGCAAAGCGTATGATTAAAGTTATCATCGAACGGCGAATTATGCCCGGCCTTGAAGAAGAGTTTGAGCAAGCAGCGCGGGAGGCAATGCGTGTCTCTCTGGGCGTAAGAGGCTTCGTTGGCGGCGAAACACTAGTAGAGCTTGGCCATACTGACCGCCGACTGATGATTACCAAATGGCGCGACATGCGCGCCTGGAAAGAGTGGCACTCCAGCGAAGCCCGTACCATGGCAATGCAGCGTATTTTACCGCTGTTAACCGAAGACGAAACCATCCGCATCTACGAACCTGGTTATTAATCCTGAAGCTCCATAAACCTGAAGCGCCACATGGGTTAATTTCTCAGCTTTACGTGTACCGTTACCTCTTCACGATCATGATAGAGGTGGCGGCACGTTATATTAGCATGCACCCCGGCTTTCTCCAGCGACTCTTCCAGTGCGCTCAAGCAGCGTGTCACCTCATCCCAACGCTTTTTCATGGGCAGTTTGAGGTTAAAAATAGCCTCTCTGCACCACTTTTTGATTAGCCATCGTTCAACCATGGCCAATACGCGCACGGGCTTATCGACAATATCGCAAACCAGCCAATCCAAACGTTGCGGAGGCTCCCAGGTAAACCCATCCTCTTTCAGGTGGTCTATTTGCCCCGTCTTCATCAACTGGCTATCCATTGGGCCGTTATCAATGGCATATACGTACATGCCCCGCTGAACCAGCTGCCATGTCCAGCCACCTGGGGCCGCTCCTAAATCAGCTGCCTGCATATGCGGTGCAAGGCGCATATCCCACTCATCCCTAGGAATAAACTCGTGCCACGCCTCTTCTAACTTCAGCGTTGAGCGACTAGGTGCACGAGAGGGGAAACGCAGCCGACGAATACCATTAATTAAATCGCTACGATTGCCTGGAAAGCTCATCGCCAACTGCACTTTATCGCCATCAGTCCAGAAAATATGTAAGCGCCTTGCGCCCGCACTGCGCCTTAGCGCACCACGTTTTTTAAGCATGCTTTCCAACGGCTTAGTAAGGGCCTTAATCAGCCCTGCCAGCGCTTTGCCATCATTGGTATCCGGCGTTTCGTGCCAGACTTCTTCAAAGTTCCAGCGGCTATCTTTCACCTGGTCCAATATAGCGGTCAGGCGGTCGTCACGTGACAAGGTAAGTGCAGGTAGGGCTGCTAAGCTCTGGCGCGCGAAAATCAGCTTTTTAAACGCTGCTTGGCGGTGTAAATCATTCACCGCTTCGCCATCGATACGCGTTAGGCTTGCCCACCCCTCGCCATGAGATGACTCACACGCTATGCCCTGTAATGCTGCGTGATACTGCAGTTCTGCCAACGCATCATTCTCAAACCCAGGACGGCAGTAAACTAACCATGACGTAGGTACCGTTTCACTCACCACTTCACCTCGATTCTGCCCATCACAAACGGCGACGGTTGCCTAATTAATTGGGGCGCATCATAGCATTTATCCAGCACTATTTATTTTCTTGTTATTTTCTTCCACGCAAACAAAAAACCCAGCCGGTTGGCTGGGTTTTCTGCGGTATAAGTGCCTGACGATGACCTACTCTCGCATGGGGAGACCCCACACTACCATCGGCGCT
>LDZP01000089.1_pt1 | contig 74311 bp, 74 predicted proteins | sample 615351 | NCBI WGS metagenome assembly LDZP01 (sample SAMN03408296, study PRJNA278302) | terrestrial metagenome | isolation source: oil reservoir sample I1 | place: USA: Alaska, North Slope, Ivishak formation | collected 2013
CATTCCCTCGGGCAGTCGTCTTGGAAGCAGAAACCAGGAAGGTAACGACCTGGGAATCCGCCACTACCATCTCTGATTTAGTGGTCGGAGGATGTCAATGAGACCTTCCTAGCGTTTACGCCTCACTAGATGCGGGTAGTTCACCGCTGTGATAGACGTTTTGCACGTCGTCCAGGTCATTTAGCATGCCCAGGAATTTCTCAAACATCGCCACGTCGTCGCCTTCAACCGGCGTGGTGGTTTGCGGCAGAAACTGAATCTCGTCAGCCTCAAAGTCAATTTCACCGAAGGTGTCTAACAGCGCCTGCTTGGCTTTGGCGTAATCGGTGTGCGGGGCGAAAACGGTAATGCGCCCGGCTTCTTGTTCAATGTCGGTGACGTCCACATCGGCTTCCATCAGCGCTTCCAGCACGGCTTCTTCGTCGCTGCCGGTAAACGAGAAAATGGCGCAGTGGTCGAACATATGGCTGACGCTGCCGGGGGTGCCAATCTTGCTTTTGGTTTTGGTAAAGCAGCCGCGTACATCGCCAAACGTGCGGTTAGGGTTGTCGGTAAGGCAGTCGACAATCACCATCACATTGCCGGGGCCAAAGCCTTCGTAGCGGGCGGCAGAAAAGTCTTCACCGCCGGCACCGCTGGCTTTATCTAGCGCTTTATCAATAACGTGGGAAGGCACCTGATCTTTTTTCGCCCGTTCCATCAAGCCGCGCAGTGCCAGGTTGCCATTGGGGTCGCTGCCACCGGCTTTGGCGCAAACGTAAATTTCACGTCCATATTTGCTGTAGACCTTGGTCTTCGCATCGGCCGTTTTGGCCATGGATTCCTTACGGTTCTGAAAAGCCCTACCCATGTTGCCGTCCTGTATTATCCATACGCCCCTTGCCTTGAGCGGCGGGGCGGTTTTTTTGAGAAGAGTTAACGTTAAAAGAGATAAATGAGCGGAAAAAGCAAATTTTACCCAACAGCGTACCATGCTAACAGCGTTATTTAAGCGGCTTGCCGAAGAGAAGCGTTCCATCGCGTATACTGGCGGTTTGCCTGCTTAGGCTGACATTAAACCTTCAGGAAGAAACCGGTATGCCTTTATCACTCTGGCTATCATTAGCCGCCATCTGTGCCATGGGCGCTATGTCGCCGGGCCCTAGCCTGGCGCTGGTGCTGCGCCATACCTTAGGCGGAGGGCGTTTTAACGGCATGATCGCGGGGGTATTTCATGCCGCTGGCGTTGGCTTTTATGCGTTACTGACCGTTTGGGGGCTGGGGGCATTAATCGCCGGTTTTCCGCTGCTGTTTCAACTGATTACCTGGTGCGGTGCGGCCTATTTGGCGTGGCTGGGGTTTAAAGCGCTGCGGGCTGGTAAAGCGGGTGCCTTAGCGCCTAATGCGATTACCACTCATCGCGGGCAGGCTGCCAAAGAGGGCGTGCTGGTAGCGCTTGGCAACCCTAAGCTGATCCTGTTTTTTATCGCGCTGCTGAGCCAGTTTGTAACGCCGGAGATGAGCGCGCTGGCAAAAGCGATTATTGTGTTAACAGCGATGATTATTGACGGGGCATGGTACGTGCTGGTCGCCATGGTGCTGTCACACTCACGTATTTTGCCCTGGCTGCAGCAGCGCGCGCATTGGGTTAACCGCATAACGGGCGTGCTGTTAATTGCGCTGGCGTTAAGAGTGGTCGCTGGGCCGCTGGTGTAAAAAGTGCTGCCGTGGCATGGTAATCGCCATGCCGTTTGGGTTTTTGTGGGGCTGAATGATGCAAATTTACGACCAAGACTGCTATACCCACCAAGGGAAGCCGTTTAACCTGCGAGCGCTGCGCGGCCAAGTGCTGCTGGTGGTGAACGTGGCCAGCCAGTGCGGTTTTACCCCGCAGTTAAGCGAGCTTGAAACCCTCTTTCAGCGCTACCGGGACCGTGGTTTCACCGTGCTTGGGTTTCCGTGCAACCAGTTTGGCAAGCAGTCGCCAGAAAGCGCAGAGGCGTTTTGTACCTTCGGCGAGACGCAGTTCGGCGTTACCTTCCCTCTTATGGAAAAAGTAAACGTCAACGGCGGCAATGCGCACCCGCTATTTGTGTGGCTCAAAGGGGAAGCGCCGGGCGTGTTGGGCACAAAAGCGATTAAATGGAATTTCACCAAATTCTTGATTGGCCGCGATGGCAAGGTCATCGCCCGCTTTGGGCCTCGCGACCATGGCCGCCCGCTACGATTGGCGTTAGAAGAAGCCTTAGACGCGCAGTAGTCGCTAACTGATCATCTCTACCACATCCACATCTGCTAAAGCACTTCACCACGCGCCACCATGACTCTGCCCATAAGCTCGCTCCAACGATGGCGCACCATCATGGTGGTTAGCCCCGAAAACAGCGCCCAGCTTTTACGCCGCCAGCCTTTCAAGCGCAGGTTATGGCTCACCAACTGCTGCATCAATTTGTAATCATTGAATTTTCGCCACTCGCTAGCAATCGATAGCTGATGGCGGGACATAACCGGCGCTAGTTCTAAGCGGAACATCCACTCAAGCTCGTTAAGCGTCATATCGTGGCGCTGCACTACCTCAACCATCTGGGCGTAGTCACGCTCGCTGGGTTCGCGGTCAAGCCACAGCGGGGCTAACGCTAGCCAAAGATCGCCGCGTTCATCTACTAGCTGCTGTGCATTCATGGTTGCCTCGGTAGGATATAAGTATTCGAGACGCTATCGTGACGCGAAAGCTCCTGAGGCTCAAGAGTGAACAGGAGCTCAAGAGTGAACAGCGGCTCAAGAGCGGACAGGATGCACAGAGACCGCTAGAATACCCCCACTGAGTAATAACATAGCGATAACAGTGCTGTGTCGCTAAGTTGGTTATTAAAAGCCTGCTGTCAAAAGCCTGTCTTTAAGAACAGTTAAAACCAAATATATTTAATAACGAGGTTCAATGTGATTATTAAACCCAAAGTGCGCGGCTTTATTTGTACCACTACTCATCCTGTCGGCTGCGAACAGAACGTCCGTGAGCAGATTGAAGCGACCCGTGCCCGCGGCTTGGATAAACAAGCGGGCCCGAAAAAGGTGCTCGTTATCGGTGCTTCGAGTGGTTATGGCCTGGCGGCGCGGATTACCGCGGCGTTTGGTTACGGTGCCGACACGCTGGGCATTTTCTTTGAAAAGCCGGCCACCGAAACCAAGCCTGGCACGGCAGGTTGGTATAACACGGCGGCCTTCGATAAGTTTGCCAAGCAGGAAGGCCTTTACAGCAAGTCGATTAACGGCGATGCGTTCTCCAATGAAGCGCGTGAGAAAGCCATTGAGCTGATTAAGCAAGACATGGGCGAGATTGACCTGGTCGTTTACTCGCTGGCCTCGCCAGTGCGTAAGCTGCCGGATACGGGCGAAGTGAAGCGCTCAAGCCTGAAGCCGATTGGTGAAACCTACCGCGCGACCGCCATCGACACCAACAAAGACGCCATTATCGAAGCGGAAGTTGAGCCTGCCACCCAGCAAGAAATCGACGACACCATTACCGTGATGGGCGGCGAAGACTGGGAGCTGTGGATGGCGGCGCTCGACCAAGCCGGTGTGCTGGCAAAAGGTGCGCGCAGCGTGGCGTTTAGCTATATCGGCACTGAAATCACCTGGCCGATCTATTGGCACGGCGCACTGGGTAAAGCCAAGGAAGACCTTGACCGCGCAGCGGCAGCGATTGACACCAAACTGAAAGAGACCGGTGGCGGTGCCAACGTGGCAGTGCTCAAATCTGTGGTCACCCAGGCGAGCGCTGCGATCCCTGTGATGCCGCTGTATATCGCCATGGTGTACCGGATCATGAAAGAGCAGGGCCTGCATGAGGGCACGATTGACCAGTTGAATCGTCTATTTGGCGAGCAGCTCTACTCGGCAGAAGGTCTACGCGGTGAGTTCACCACCGATGAAGTGGGACGCCTGCGCCTGGATGACTGGGAGCTTCGCGATGACGTTCAGCAAGCCTGTCAGGATTTATGGCCGCAAGTCACCACCGAAAACCTTTTCGACATTACCGACTATGCTGGTTATAAGCACGAATTCTTGAAGCTCTTCGGCTTTGAGCGTGACGATGTCGATTACGATGCCGACGTCAATCCAGAAGTTACCTTTGATGTCGTGAATCTGTAAGCCATTCACCCAGGCGGTAACACGCCCTATGCGACCGGAACGCGGGAGGTGTTTATGGATACTAGGGAAAGCAAAACACCGGAAGAGCAGAAGCACCATATACTCACTGAACGGATACCCGAGGATTTTGAAACCTCAAAACCGCACCTTCAGCCTGAAGCTAAAAAGCGACCAGACGGGCTTTATAAGCTGCTACCGCTGGTGGTAATTATCCTGGGGGTCATTGTGGTGGGTATTATCGTGTTGGGCATTATTAATCGCGGCAACTAGCGCTTAATTGTTCCCCAATACGTTCTCTAATCCGTTCTTTGAGACGTTCTCTAATACACGCGTTAACACATGCATTACTTTTCGCCGGGCCCTGCGCCCGGCAATTTCATTTTCACTGCTGCCTGGCGTGTTTCGCGCAGGGCTTACAACGCTGCCATCCTGTTCGCAATTGGGTAAGATGATTCATTACCTACGCCACCCGTATACCGATTTTATTGCTTACTCCACTGGAGGTACTGCCCCATGAGCCACACCCCAAGCCGTCAAGATTACGACCACTACATGACGCCCAACTACGCGCCGCAGCAGGTCATTCCAGTGCGTGGTGAAGGTAGCCGCTTGTGGGACCAAGAAGGGCGCGAATATATCGATTTCGCTGGTGGCATCGCGGTTAATTCCCTTGGCCATTGCCACCCGGTGCTGGTCAATGCGCTGAAAGAGCAGGGCGAAAAGCTGTGGCACCTTTCCAACGTGTTCACCAACGAGCCTGCGCTGAAGCTGGCCAAGACGCTGGTCGAGCGCACCTTCGCCGACAAAGTGTTCCTGTGTTCTTCTGGTGGTGAAGCCAACGAAGCCGCGCTGAAGCTGGCACGGCGCTGGGCAGTGGATAATTACGGTGAACAGAAAGATAAAATTATCTCGTTCTACCAGTCCTTTCACGGGCGCACTTTCTTCACCGTCAGCGTGGGCGGCCAGCCCAAGTATTCTCAAGGCTTTGGCCCGGTGCCGGGCGGTATTTTGCACGCCAACTACAACGACCTGGAAAGCGTGCGCGCACTGGTGGGCGACGACACCTGCGCCATTATGGTTGAGCCCATGCAGGGCGAGGGTGGCATCGTGCCCGGCACGCAAGCCTTCCTCCAAGGGCTGCGCGACCTGTGCGATGAACACAACGCCCTGCTGATTTTTGACGAAGTGCAAACCGGCGTTGGCCGCAGCGGTGAACTCTACGCTTATAAGAACGTCGGCATTACCCCGGATATCCTGACCAGCGCCAAATCGCTGGGTGGCGGCTTCCCCATTGGTGCCATGTTAGCGACCGATGCCGTGGCGAAATCGCTGGTTGTCGGTACGCATGGTTCCACCTACGGAGGAAATGCGTTGGCGTCAGCAGTGGCGCTAGCAGCGGTTGAGTTTATCGACACCCCCGAGGTGCTTGAAGGCGTGAAAAAGCGTCACGATCTGTTCCGCGAGCACTTAGAAACCATCAACCGCAAGCACGGCGTGTTCAAAGAGATTCGCGGTATGGGCCTGCTGATGGGTGCCCAGATGTCGGATGCCTATGAAGGCCGCGCCAAAGACATTCTGCCGCTCGCGATTGAAGAAGGCTTGATGGCGCTGATTGCCGGGCCGAACGTGCTGCGTATGGCACCTTCTCTGGTTATTCCTGAAGCGGATATCGCCGAAGGCATGGCCCGTTTAGAGCGCGCTATTGAGCGGTTAGTTGCGGCCGCATGAGTCTAAACGCTGCGTTATCCGAGGGAGGCGTCGAGGATGCTGCTAGTTCGACCCGTTAAGGCGTCTGATCTCAACGCGCTAGCGACGTTGGCGGAGCACGCGGTGCCTAGGCTCACCAACTTGCCTGCGGATCGTGAGCGGCTTCAGGAGCGCATCGCGCGCTCCCAGGCGGCCTTTAACGGCAACGTTGAGTTTCCTGAAAACGAGCACTATACGTTTGTTCTGGCCGACGATTCTTGTGATGACGACTCTTGCGATGAAGTGTTAGGAACAGCGACCATTCGCGCTCAAGCGGGCGCCAATGAGGCTTATTACACCTATCGCCAGGAAACGCTTATTCACGCCTCACAGCAGCTCAATGTACGCCGTGAAGTGCAAACGCTAGCGCTTTCCCATGAAGTGTCGGCTGCCACCCTGCTGTGCGCTTTCTCGCTTAACCCTCGCTATAAAGGCACCCACGCGGAAAGCCTTTTGCGCCGTGCGCGGCTAATGTTTATCGCCCAGTACCCTGAGCGCTTTTCGCGCATTCTGGCGGTGGCGTTTCCTGGTTACTTGGATACCCGCAGCGAATCGCCGTTCTGGGAGAGCGTCGGGCGGCACTTTTTTGCCCGCAGTTTTCAGGAGATGAATCATATTGCCGGGGTACGCTCGAAAAGCTTTATTGCCGAAGTGATGCCGCAGTTTCCACTTTATTTGCCGCTGCTTACGCCCCAGGCACGGGCGGCCATCGGCCGAGAACACCCCGCCCACCAAGAGGCGCTGGCCGAAATGCTGGCCGAAGGCTTTGTGCGCTCGCGCCATGTGGATATTTTCGACGCCGGGCCGATTGTCAAAGCCGAACGCGAGCGGCTGGAAACCTGCCGCCGCGCTGCCTGGCACCCGGTGCGCATTCGCCCTGAACACACCTTGATTGATGCTGAGCCCGCGCTGGTCGCCAATCAAAAACTGGGCGAGTTCCGTTGCATTGTGGCGCGCTATGCGTTGTCTCCCACGGGGCAGCTAATGCTTTCAGCAGAGCACGCCGCGCGGCTGGGTGTTACGGAAGGGCGGGCGGTGCTCGCCGCGCCACTGGCGTTACCTGCCGCGGTGGACGCGTTTGATGAAGGAGACTTGTAATGCGCATTCGACCCATTGCCCGTGATGATGTAGATGGGCTCCAGGCGCTTGCGCAACAGGCAGGCGTGGGGTTTACCTCACTGCCCGATAACCGCGAGTTTCTAGCCGGTAAGATTGACGCTGCCGTCAGCGCTTTTGAAGAGCGCACTCCCGTTGATGACCGCCTCTACTTCTTTGTACTAGAAGATGAAACAAGCGGTGAGCTGGCGGGCTGCTGCGCTATTGAAGGCCAAGTAGGCCGTGAAGTGCCGTTTTACAACTACCGATTGGGTAGGCTGGCGCACTCCTCGGTTCAGCTGGATCTACACCGCACTATTGATACGCTGTTCTTAAGCTCTGACCATACCGGCGACGCTGAAGTATGCTCGCTGTTTTTGCGCCCGGAGTATCGCGGTGAAGCCAACAAGCACCTGCGTAATGGTGCGCTGCTCTCCAAGGCGCGCTGGCTGTTTATTGCCCAGTTTCGCGACCGCTTTCCTGCCAAAGTGTTGGCGGAAATGCGTGGCGTGTTTGATGACAACAACATCAGCCCCTTCTGGGAAAGCCTGGGCAAACACTTCTTTCCCATGGATTTTAACGAAGCCGACCGGCTAACCGGCTTGGGGCAGAAGAGCTTTATTGGCGAGCTGATGCCAAAGTTTCCCATCTACACCACCTTTATGGCCGACGAGGCGCGAGCCTGTATAGGCCAGGTGCATCGCCACACCCGCCCAGCGTTGGAAATGCTCAAAAAAGAGGGCCTACGCTGGGAGGGCTATATCGATATTTTCGACGGAGGCCCCACGGTAGAAGCGTACATTGATGATGTGAGCGCCATTCGCAGCTCACGGCTCTGTCAGGTGGAAGTATCTGCCGGTGCTTGCGAAGAGAGCGTTAGTCGCTGGCTGGCGGCCACCACCCACATGCTGAGCTTTACCGCCAGCTGGGTAGGCCGCGCGCCCACGGAAGATAACACCATCGTGCTTAACGAGCAGGAAGCAAACCGCTTAGGCGTTGCCACTGGCGATACCCTACGGCTACTCGAGACCTAAGTCTTTAAAACCTAGATCCTTAAAACCCAAGCCCGTACGCACATGCGCCACTATGTACATGGCAAGGAGAAAACAATGCACGCCCAACAGCAGCAACTGATCAATGGCGCCTGGGTTGCAGGCGAAGCAGACACCTTCAGCAAATATGATCCTGTTTCTGCCAAGCTGCTTTGGCAGGGGGCCTCGGCTTCGAGCAGGCAGGCCGCCGCCGCGATTGACGCGGCACGCGGCGCTTTCCCCGCCTGGGCGCGCACGCCCATTGCCGAGCGCCAAGCGCTGGTCGAGCGGTTTGCCGAGGTGCTTAAAACACGCGGTGAGGAGCTTGCCGTGGCGATTGCTTCTGAGACTGGCAAACCGCTTTGGGAAGCGCGCACCGAAGCGGGTGCCATGGTGGGCAAGGTGGCGCTCTCGGTTAAGGCGTATAACGAACGTACTGGCGAACGGGAAAAAGTGCTGGGCAGCGCCAAAGCCGTGCTGCGTCACCGCCCCCACGGCGTGATGGCGGTGTTTGGCCCCTACAACTTTCCAGGCCATTTGCCCAATGGCCATATGGTGCCTGCGCTGCTTGCCGGTAATACTGTAGTGTTTAAACCTAGCGACCAAACGCCGCTAACCGCCGATTTAACCCTGCAGTGCTGGTTAGAAGCCGGGCTTCCAGCCGGGGTGATTAACCTGGTACAGGGAGGCGTAGCGGTTGGCCAAGCGCTGGCAGGCAACCCGGGTATCGATGGCCTGCTGTTTACCGGCAGCGCCAAGGTGGGCGGCATGCTACAGCAGCAGTTTGCCGGGCAGCTGGATAAAATTCTGGCGCTGGAACTGGGCGGCAATAACCCCCTGGTGGTGAAGGATGTGGATGATGAGCGTGCCGCCGTGCTGGCTATTCTGCAGTCGGCGTTTCTCTCCGGCGGCCAGCGCTGCACCTGCGCACGGCGCTTAATGGTGCCGGAAGGTGCGGTGGGTGATCGCTTGATCGATGCGCTTTCAGAGGCGATCACCAAGTTACACGTGGCCGGGCAGTTTGAGGAAAATCCTGCGCCGTTTTACGGCGGTTTGGTGAGTGTGGCCGCGGCGGATGGCCTGCTCAACGCCCAAGAGGAGCTTGAAACCATGGGCGGCACGGTGATCAACCGCATGAAGCGCCTGCAAGACAACACCAGCCTGTTAAGCCCAGCGCTGATCGACGTAACCGGCCTGGACGTGCCCGACGAGGAGCACTTCGGGCCGCTGCTGAAAATCCACCGTTACAGTGACTGGGATGAGGCGCTAGCGCTTGCCAACAACACCCGCTATGGGCTTTCCGCCGGGCTGATTGGTGGCGAACAGGCGGATTGGGATGACTTCTTGCTGCGCATTCGTGCGGGTATCGTCAACTGGAACCGCCAAACCACCGGTGCCTCCGGCGATGCGCCTTTCGGCGGCGTGGGCGACAGCGGCAATCACCGCCCCAGCGCTTACTATGCCGCAGACTACTGCGCCTACCCGGTTGCTTCTATGGAAGCCGACAGCCTGGAGATGCCCGAGACCCTGCCGCCGGGAGTCAGCCTATGAGCATCAATCGCATTCAGGAAGTCAACTTCGATGGTTTGGTCGGCCCGACCCATAATTACTCGGGGCTGGCGGTGGGCAACGTCGCTTCCATGAGTCATGGTGGCTTGGTTTCCAACCCTAAAGAAGGCGCGCTGCAGGGGCTTTTAAAGATGAAGTCGCTGATGGACGCAGGCTACGCCCAGGGTGTGCTGCCACCCCAACAACGCCCCGATATAGGTGCGCTGCGGGATTTAGGTTTTAGCGGCAGCAACAGTGAGGTGTTGGCTCGCGCCGCTCGTGAGGCCCCGCAGCTGCTGCGGGCGGTGTGTTCGGCTTCGAGTATGTGGACCGCTAACGCGGGGTCCATTACCCCCAGCGCTGACGTGCCCGATGGCCGGGTACACTTCACGCCCGCCAACTTACAATCAAGCTTTCACCGTTACCTAGAACCGCAAACCACCGGTCGCGTGCTGCAGGCTATTTTCCACGATGAGCACCACTTCGCCCACCACCCGATACTGCCTGCCACGCCTGCCTTTTCTGATGAAGGCGCGGCCAATCACACCCGCCTGTGCGGTGAGTACGGCGAACCTGGCGTTCATCTGTTTGTGTATGGCCGCCAAGCGTTTGGCGGAGAGCGTGAGCCAACACGATTCCCAGCCAGGCAAACCCTGGAAGCCAGCCAAGCCGTGGCCCGCCAGCACGGGTTAACCGATGCACAAACGGTGTTTGCCCAGCAGCACCCGGACGCCATCGACGCGGGCGTATTCCACAACGATGTGATTGCCGTGGGCAATGGCCCCGTGTTGCTCTACCACGAAATGGCGTTTTTGGATGAGGAGCGCACGCTTGATGAACTGCGCGCCAAAATGAGCACGCCGCTGATTCCTGTACGGGTGCCGGTGGAAGCTGTGAGCATGGAAGATGCGGTAGCGTCGTATTTATTCAATTCACAGCTGCTTTCTAACCCCGATGGCACCATGACCCTGGTAGTGCCCAGCGAATGCCAGGAGCGCGAAGCGGTATGGCGTACCATTCAAGATTTCATCCTGGCGGGCAATAACCCCATTGGCGAAGTGATCGTTAAAGACGTTAAGCAGAGCATGCGCAACGGCGGCGGCCCCGCCTGCCTGCGCCTGCGCGTTGTGCTAACGGACGCCGAACGCGCAGCACTTACTGGCCGCGTGCTGCTTAACGATGCGCTGTATGGCGATCTTACCGCTTGGGTAAACCGCCACTACCGCGACCGCCTTGCAGTAGATGATCTTGCCGACCCTCAGCTCGCGGAAGAATCCTTAACCGCGCTAGATGAGTTAACGCAGCTGTTAAAGATTGGGCCTGTTTACCCCTTCCAGTTAGGGTAGGGGCTGAGGTGCTCAGGCTACAGCCCGTTAGCTATTCACGCAGAGAGAGTTAGGCGATGCCCAGAGCAATGAGCGTTACTTGCGGCGCGTAACTTACAGCCGCCGGTCAGGCTCAAAGTCGATAGGGGTGGCATTTTCCACCACCTGTTTAAAATTGGGGTGAGCTGGGTTGAGCAGGTAGTTTCGCTCACGGGGAACCACAACGCTGGGCACAGCCAAGGCTAAACTGCTTTGGCTCGCTAGCCATATGTCACCTAGTTCCGCAGTAGAAGCAGGTGCTGGTTCTTCACGCCAATCGCTGGGCCATTGCTCGTTGGGTAGCTGTAACACCGACTGGGAGGGCAGTTGAAGCGCTAACAGCGCGTAGTGCTGCAGCAGGCTGTAATCTTCCAGGTGTACCATTATTTCCAGAATGGCCAAGGATTCAGAGCTGGCAAGATAAATACACCGCTGGCCACGGCTATTCCAACGGCCGCCATAGCGCCGTGCGCCTTCTCCATCAAACGCACTTGCCAGCCATTTTCGCTTCACCAGGCGGTAAGCGAGAAGGTGGCTCATGCGAAGACTCCATGCTCCAGGCGTCCAATCAAATCGAGGACAGCCTCGGTCTCTGCCGAGGTAGCAATCATTTCAAGCGGACGACGCCCCCCAAGACCCCGCACTGGGTTAAGTAGCCACTGGCGTGCTCGTTCGTTATCACCCTCAAAAAGCTCGGATGCCGCGTTAAGTACCTCGGCGAAGCGGTACAGGCGGTCGCTTTCATCAACGTTAAACTGGCCTGCTTTTGCACGACGCTGAAGGGTCGCAGGGGGAATAGCCACGTAGCGGGCAAGCTCTTTGTGTTCTAAACCAGAAGCGGCTACCAGCTTTTTATAAACGGTAAAGCTCATGCCTTCTTTTAAGACGTTGTAGAGCTGCGCGCCCCGCGCGGGGATGCCAACCGTTTGCCAAAATGTCGGCACGCTGGTTTTGGGTGCGTGGTAGCTCTTTAGTGCTGTGGCCATCATAGCCTCCTTTTTTATCATTTGATATATTGTTAATATATCTTTTGATTTTTTTGTTGGCAAGCTTAGTTATGTGCTTAGGCAGCGTAGAAAGGTAAATGGCTGACTTCATCCTTTCATGTTTATCGCCTACTCTGGCGGGTAGTCGTTTTTACGCACCTATTTTTATGCACCCATTCTTATGTATTAACGAAGGCAACGCGATGAGTCATGCACTGACTGGACATAACCGCCCTCAGCAGGTAATTGAGGCAACCCATCAGGCCAATAAGACATTGGCAACGGCCACTCGCCAAGCCAAATACGCCAAAATGGCGGCGTCGCCGTACCGCTTTTTCCGCGGCAGTAACCATTTGTACTGGCATGATGTATGGCACGATTGGCGCTTTGCCCTATTTGGCGGCTGGCCAGAAACCCAAACGTGGCTGCAGGGCGATGCCCATGTCTATAACTTTGGCGCTTATGGTCACCACGATGATCAGGTGCGCTACGGCATGGATGACTTCGACGATGCGCTCATTGGCGACTACCAATATGATCTGTGGCGGCTGGCGATTAGTGTCGTGTTAGATGCTCGCGAAAACGCCGAGCTGGATGCAAAAGCGATTGATAAAGCGCTCAAAAAATTAATAGAAAGCTACTATAAAACGCTGGCTGATTACGTTGACGCCAAGCCCATTCACGCAGTAACTCTCGACAGCGCCAAAGGCCCGCTAAAGCCTTTTATGAGTAAAGTGGCGGATAAACAGAGCCGTGTTCGTATGCTTGAAAAGTGGACACGTCTGGATGAGCAGAAAGGCCGCCAATTCGCCGAGCGCCCCGGCAAGCTTGCCAATCTACCGGCGGATGTAGCTAGCCAACTGCGCCGGCTGATTGAGCAGGAGTATCAGCAAACACTGCAACACGCTATTAAAGAGAGTGACCCTCACCATTTTCGTGTCAAAGATACGGCACGGCGTGTGGGCGCTGGCACCGGTTCGCTGGGCGTAGAGCGCTATTATGTATTGATCGAAGGCGGTGTTGAGCATGAGCATGATGACATCATTCTGGATGTCAAAGAGCAGGTCACACCGGAAGCGTTTCGGCTGATGGATAAAGCACAGCAGCAGGCATGGCGAAAGCTGTTTCCTAACGAAGGCATACGCCATGCGGCGGCGTTTCATGCGATTGCCGAGCACCCAGATGCCTATCTCGGCTGGCTGACCATGAACGGTAAGGTATTTTCGGTTCGCGAGCGCTCACCGTTCAAGAAAGACTTTCCGACCCATAAACTTTCGGGCGGGAAGTCGTATCGGAAGTTGGCACAGCAGTGGGGAGAAATTCTTGCCCGTGAGCATTTGCGCGGCGCTCGGGCGCTTAACCAGGGGGATTCAACACGCTTTGCTAAAGCAGTTGGCCAACGCTTAAGAGGGCGTGAAGACCTGTTTGTGGAGGTGATTTCAACACTGGCGGTAGCCTATGCCGACTGCGTAGAGCAGGACTACGCGGTGTTTATCGACCACTTTCTGGCGGCCGGTTCTTCTTAGTTGCCAGCCAAAAAAAGCCGAGCTGCCTAGGTGCTGTAAGTCCCTATGTACCTATGCACCTAAGTGGCTCGGCTTACTGCTGTTTCAATAGCTAAGTGTGCAGGCGGTTAGTGGCCGCTGGCGGCACCGCCGACGATCCCGCTACGAAATTCGCTGTCACTGCGGCGGCTGTTAAGATGGTTTTTCACGGTATCTTCAGGTGAGCCGGCCATTTCTCGGAACATACCCATAGAGCCAAGCAGCGCTGAGGATTCATAAGGCACGAATACCCGTTCGCCGTCTTTCGCCATGTTGGGTAATACTTTGATATAGCTTTGGCCGAGCAGGTAACCCACGACGGTACGCTTGTTTTCTTCGCTATCGCCAATGGCGCTAAGCACCAGCTTGATCGACTCCTGCTCACCTTGGGCGCGTAGGATAGCCGACTCTTTATCACCTTGGGCGTTAAGAATTGAGGATTCACGCTGGCCTTGTGCCATGGCAATCGCGGCTGATTTTTCACCCTCTGCTTCAGTGACGGTGGCACGACGCTTACGTTCGGCGGCCATCTGCAGGCGCATAGCGGTTTCTACCTCTTCCGGCATGGCGATATCTTGCACCTCTACGCGGGAGATTTTGACTCCCCACTTGGAAGCAGGCTCTTCCATCGCGGCTTGAATCTCGTTGTTTACTTCCGCGCGTGATTCAAACAGCTTATCCAGTTCCATCTTACCGACCACCGAGCGCAGCGTGGTTTTAGCCAGTACTTCCACCGCTTGGCTCATGTTTTCCACTTCGTACACCGCCCGTTTCGGGTCGATGATCTGATAGTACAGCGCGCCGTTAATGCGCACGGTGACGTTATCGGTGGTGACAACCGGCTGGCCGGGAAAATCCATGACCGTTTCGCGGCGGTCGATACGGATTTCGTCGGTGGTAATCGCGTTGTAGTCTTCGCCCATTTTGCGGTAACGCAGCATGGTGATGGCGCGGGGTTGCTCGATAAACGGAATAATGATGTTAATGCCGCTTTCTAAAACGCGGTGGAACGAACCAAGGCGTTCAACCACCATCACTTCCGATTGGCGGATGATGATCAGGCCTTTAGAGATGATCAGAACCGCGATCACGACAATAATCAGGCTTATTAATAAACCTGGGCTAATAGGTAAATCCATGGTTAAGGTTCCTTGCGCTGGGAAGAGTTATCTTGAGGGGAAGTGTTGTCAGGCTGATGTAATGCAACCAGCGCAGTGGTGCCTTCAAAACGTCTAAACACAACCGGCGTACCACCAGGTAGCTCGGTTTCACCGCTTTCAAGTACGCGCAAACGGTAGAAATCGCCGTTTACTTTAATGCCAGTAGCATCGTCAAAATCGCGGCGCAGGGTAGTGTAGCGCTTGCCTTTTTCTACGCCCGTGCCTGTTGTGCCGTAGGCCACGCCACGGGGGGAGAAACGCGGACGAATAACCATAATGCACAGTGGCAGCAGTACACCGGTAAAAATGCCCATGCTGAGCAGCTGCCAGGGAAGCGTTAGCCCCAGCGTAGTAACCGCCGCCGTTAGCGCTGCGGCAATACCAAGCGCAAGCAGCACCATCGCGCCAGAGGTTAATTCACCCAAGCTAAGCAGTAGTGCCAGTACTAGCCATGTATAAGCAGGATTCCAGTCCATAGCCTCTCCTAAAACTAATTAATGGCATATTCCTAGGGTAACTCATTAACGGCCTCTTGACCTGCGGGCAACCCATAGGTTCTAAACTTTAACCATCGCTATTTACTAACAGGAGAACTGCTATGTCGCTATCTAATCTGGTTGGCACTACTAAGAATAATCCCCTGGCTCCGTGCAGGAAATTTAATGCACCTGTCGCGCTGATACTGGCAACTATGCTGATAGCGCCGCTTAGTTACGCTCATCAGCATGATTCAGAACAGCACTCTGGGGCCCACGGCCACCATGAAGGCGCTCATCAACAGGGCGAAGATGATCCTGCTATAGCCGCGTACAAAGCCGCCAACGACAAAATGCATCAAGATATGGCGATGTCGTTCACTGGTGACCCTGATGTGGATTTTGCCAAAGGCATGATTCCTCATCATGAAGGTGCCATCGCCATGGCTGAAATTGTGCTGAAGTACGGCGAAGATGAAGAGATTCTTCAACTGGCAGAGGACATTATTGCTGCTCAAGAGAGTGAAATCGCCTTCTTGCGCGAGTGGTTAAATCAGCAAGGCGACTAAGCCGTTTTTTGCATAAACCGATGTGCCAGTAACGATCACGGGAGTGCTATTCTTCCTGCCTGTCTTCATTTATAACGACGATTTCCATAACGACTATTTCCATAATGACTATAAAGGAGAAGTGCGTGTCGGGCGTGATTTATTGGCTGGATATGGCAGGGGTAGTGGTGTTTGCGTTATCGGGTGTGATTTTGGCGTGCCGTTCGCGAATGGACCCGATAGGCATGCTGGTGTTGGCGGCGGTAACCGGCATTGGTGGGGGTACACTGCGGGATTTAGTGCTGGGTGTACGGCCGGTATTCTGGGTAACAGACCCAACGTACCTGTGGGTGATTTTAGCGACTGTTGGTGTGTCGCTGGTGGGCTTTCACTATATCCACCGCCTGTCGCGGGGCTTTTTGCCGGTCGCCGATGCCTTTGGGTTGGCGCTGTTCACCGTTATTGGTGCCCATAAAGCGCTGCTGCTGGGTACGTCTGGCACGGTGGCGGTGCTGATGGGCATGATGACCGGCGTGGCCGGCGGTATGATTCGTGATGTGCTGGCACAGCGAGTACCCATGGTGCTGCGCGAAGAGATCTATGCCACCGCCGCGATGGCGGGTGGGAGCGTTTACGTGGCGCTGCATGCGTTAGATGCGCCGCTGACTATCGCCATTGCCGCCTCACTAAGCGTGACCCTTGGGCTGCGTTTAGCCGCTATTTACTGGCATTTGGCGCTGCCGGTGTTTGCCTGGGTCACGGTGCCGCCCAAACCCCATGATGAGAAGGTGCCGCTTTCCACACCGGAAAAGGCCAAAGAGCGAGTGAAGATGATTCGTCGGGAACGCAAACGGCGCTAGCGGCGAATCATTAAGGGCTAATCATTAAAGGCTCTAGGAAAACGGTTCGCTTCTCGCCAGCGGTCAAACCAGCGGCGCGGTTGAATAACCCGCAAGGTTGGCTCGCTCTCGTTAAGCTCTACCCCTAACCCAAGCCTGCCAAGGCGCGCATACAGTGCGCCGTTAGCGCTGCGGTCTGCCAGCGTGACATCGGAAAGCAGCAGCAGCGGGCCGCCGGTAAGCGTCACATCCTGCAGGCTAATATGCTCGCCGCTTATTTCTAGCTGCGCGGTACCCTCGATATCGTGAACATTCAGCAGTCGCCCGAGCCAGTCGCTATCCCTTGCTCGGGCTAGAAATAGCCGGGCGAGCAACCCGGTATCGCGCATATCAAGGCGTAGCTGGCTGGTTAAACGAATAGGGTCTTCCCACGCCAGCTGCGCCTCCAACATGGAAAGCGTTACCCACCATCCCGCATCTGATAAGCCGTTTTCACTCTGGCGATTAACGTTTTCCAAGCGTAAGAAAGAGTCGTTGGCGGTAAAGCGACGTGTTGCCAAGTCGCCATCGGTTAGCTGTAGATAGAGGTGCAAATCGCCGCGCAGCCGCTGTTCCAGCAGTGCCAGCTCAGCGCCAAAGGCGCGCAGCGTTATTTCACCCTGGGCGTTTAACCCTTCCAGCAGCCACTCGCTTTCCAGGCTGGCTTGTCCATCCAACAACGTAATCCCCGCGTCTTCTGGCAGGTAGCGGTTGTAGCGGGTGAAATCAGGCACCTCGGTAATCGGCAGTGCAATGCGTGTGGTGAAGTACTCGGGCTGGGGTGAGTCAAGCACATCGCTAAAGCGCTCGGTTTGCGTGGTGAGGGCAAAATGACGGCCTTCCAGGTGAGGCGTGTCATCGTCTTGGCGCTTTAGGGCAAAACGGGGAATGCCCAGAGAAAGTTGGGCTTGCTCGGTGGTATCTAGCTGGGCGGTAAGCTCGCCACGCCCGGTGGCAAGATAGTCTAAAAACGTGACTTCAAGCTGGTCAGCATTAACCCGTAGCCGCGTAGGTGCCAACAAGCGGTCATCGCGAAAGCTACCCTGGGCAGAAAGCATTCCTTCGCCTGCGATACTCAAGCCATGTGCGTCAGGCAAGAACGCATTTAAAAAGCCTAGCTTTTGTACGCTCCCTTCAAGCACAAACTGGCCGCTTGGCACGCTGTCGCGGCGTTGAAAACGGCCATCGGTTAATACTAATACGCTCTCAAGGCGCTCGTTAGGTTGGTCGGCGTCCGCCACTTGCCAGCTCAAGCGGGTGCCGCTGATATTCAGCCTTGAGCCATCCACCGCCGCCTGCTGAAGGGGCAGAAATAGCTGCATATCACTGGTTAGCGTGCCGGCTTGTTCACCGTGTTGCCAGCGAGTGGTAAGCCCGTTACCGGCTAAATGCACTTCACCGCTGAGCTGCTCTGACGTGAAAGAGAGCTGGCCGTGGCTAGCGGCTTGGCCGCTAAGCAGCTGCAGTGGCGAGGGTTGCGGTAATAGCGCGCCTAAATAGGGTTGTAAAACGCTGATATCCGGCAGGCGCGCTGCTTGCCAACGTAGTATCGCGGATGCCTCTTCACGGGCTGTTTCCGCATCAATGGGGCTTGCTGCGTCTAGGTTGATCTCGGCATCGGCAAGCAGCAGGCGCTCTTGGTGGTGCAGCGTGGCATCAGAAAAATTGAGCGTTGCCTCAATGATTGCTTGTGGCGTCAGGTGAGCGTTAAGCGAGCCACTCCCCTGGGCGGTGAAGCCGAGCGTATCCGCCATCAACTCGGGTGCTTGAATGGCCAGGTGGGCGTCAAAAAGGCGTGATTGGCGAATGCTGGCCGCGGCTTCAATGTGGCCATGGCCGGAAAGGTGAATGTCTTCTACACCGGGCGAAAGATAACGATCCAGCATGTCCAGGCGAGTGATATCCCCTCGCAAGGCGAGCGTCGCCGATGTGGGAAGGTCGAGCTGATCCAGGCGCTGATTGGGTATCTGCGTGCTAAGACTAAGTTCAGCGTGCTGCGCATATGTGTGCGTATCGGCTAGCGCTTCTTCCGCTAATACGACATCGGTCAACTGCGTCGAAAAATGCAGCTGGTCATCTTCGACCGCCAAGCGAACCTGCCCTTTTCCGCTCGCCGTGTGGCGTGGTGGGGGGTTATCTGCCACTAGCCAGCGCGGCGAGTCACTGGTTGCACGCAAGCGCTGTTCATCAACCGCTAAGCGCAGCAAAGGCGCGTCTAGCATGAGCTCGCTTGCGGGCTGCAATTCACCGGCGACCAGCTTCAGTGCCCCGGTTAGCGCTCCGCGGCCTTCAAGCGTAAGCCAGGGCAGGGCGTCTAAATAAGGCATAAAGACATCCCAGGCATCCGCTTGAGCGTCAACCTGAATCTGTGCAGAAAGTGCCGCCAACAGATCCGGGTTCAGCACGCCCGTTGCGGCGTCCACTGGCGTAACAGGGCTGAGCGTTGCATCAGCGGTGAGATTGATATCGCGCACTAAGGGCGTTTGATCGCTCAGGCGCACCAAGCGACCCTTTGTAATCGCAAGGGACACGTTGGGAATAGCCAGCGTGTCGCGACTTAACGTGGTGTTGGCCACGCTCAGTGTGCCTTCTGCCTCTAAGGCAATATCGCCCACGGTTAAGCGGCGAATGCCTTCGGCATCCAGCGCTTCAATATGCAGCTCGCCTTGCAGTAAGGCCAGCAAAGAGAGCGATAGAGTGGCGCCTTCGGCCTCAATTGATATGGGTAGGGCTTCATCTTCACGAGCCAAATAAAGCCCCTCTACTTCCCAACGCCCTGGGTGACGGCTAGCGCCTTGTTCCCAGCGGATGTCGATGCCCTCAAATTGTGAAATGCGCGCTGGCAGCCACTGGCTATTAAGCAGCCAATAGCTACCCGCCACCCAGATAAGGATGATAAACAGTAGGCCAATCAGCACCCTCAGCAGCAGGCGCGGCAGACGATTTTTACCCGTGTTTGCATCTAACATCATGGCTTCTCTGGTAGATAACTCCTGTTGGGGTGGGTTTTATGGCATTATGCGCGACGTTGGTTAGTTAAGGGTTTTCGATTTCAACGCTAGGCAGGCAACGAACGCCATGTTCAAGGATTTTTACACGCAGCGCGGAGAGTATGTGGTTATTTCCGCAGAGCAAGCCAGCCGTTTCGCCAAAGGTGTGGCTGGTGATTACAACCCCATTCATAACCCGGATGCGCGTCGTTTTTGTGTCCCGGGCGATCTGCTGTTTGTGCTGGTGCTCACAAAATTTGGGCTGTCGCGGCAAATGGAGTTTCGCTTCACCAATATGGTGGGGGCTGACACGCCGCTGAAATTCAGTGAAGCAGACAACGGAACCCTTCACGTTTGCGATGAGAGCGGTAAAGGTTACTTGCAGGTGGTGCGTAGTGGTGACATTACCCACGATCCGGCGGTGGTGGAAGCCTTTGCACGGTGTTATGTGGCGTTTTCTGGCAAAAATTTCCCGCACTATCTCAAACCGCTGATGGAACAACATGGGGTCATGTTCAACCCTAAACGCCCGCTGGTGATCTACGATAGCATGGGGTTTTCACTTGAGCGCTTAGATGGCGCTTCACCAGGCTTGACGCTGAACCACTCTTCATTAGACGTTCACGGTAAGCGCGCCGATGCGCTGCTGGAATTCTCGATTGAGTCTGCCGGTGAAGCGGTGGGCGTTGGTTCCAAGAAACTCGTGGTGAGCGGCCTGTGTGATTACGACGCCGATGAAATGGCCGCCATTGTGGAAGAGTTTTATCGCCTCAAGGCCGCTTACGAGTCGGCCTAAACAGAAGCCACTGTTTGTACTATCTGTACTGCTTGTACTGCTTGTACTATCCCTCAGTGGCTTCATATCACCTGCAGCTTAACGGCAACGTCTCGCCGCTGTTTCTAGCAAGTGCTTCTAACACAGGTGCTTCTAACAGGTACTTCTAAATAAGTGCTTCTCACGGGTGCTTGCCATTGACGCTACGCGGCAGATTTTGTTTACTCATTGATAGTTAGTTGACGTTAACGTTAACTTGCTGTTATATCCTGATCACCACGTTAGCGATCAGGCCCTGCAGCGCAGCCCGCTTAACGGCCGTTTTTCAACAATAATCATAAACGTAACAGGAGCAACGCTATGTCCGTCCGCGAAATTCCCATGTATATCGATGGTCAGCCAGTAACGTCGCAAAGCCAGGAGTGGCGCGATGTTGTTAACCCCGCCACGCAAGAAGTGGTGGCTCGGGTGCCGTTCTGTACCGCTGATGAAGTAGAGCGTGCCATCAGCAGCGCCAAAGAGGCCTTTAAAGAGTGGCGCAAAGTGCCGTTGGGCAAACGTATGCGCATAATGCTCAAACTGCAGGCGCTAATTCGCGACAATACGGCTGAACTCGCGGCACTGATTACCGAAGAGCACGGCAAAACCTTACCTGATGCTGAAGGTGAAGTAGGCCGCGGCTTAGAAGTTGTCGAACATGCCTGTTCGATTACCTCACTGCAGCTGGGCGAACTAGCCGAAAACGCGGCTAACGAGGTGGATGTTTACACCATGCACCAGCCGCTTGGTGTGGGGGCGGGGATTACGGCGTTTAACTTCCCCATTATGCTGCCATGCTTTATGTTTCCGCTGGCGATTGCCACCGGCAATACCTTTGTTCTTAAGCCCTCTGAGCAAGACCCAAGCTCCACCATGCGTTTAGTGGAACTGGCTCATGAAGCAGGCATTCCCGCTGGCGTGCTCAACGTCGTGCACGGTGGCCCTGATGTGGCTAATCAAATTGCCGATCACCAAGACATCAAAGCGCTTTCGTTTATTGGCTCTACCCACGTGGGTTCGCTGCTGTATAACCGGGCGGCAGCGGCGGGCAAGCGAATGCAGGCGATGATGGGTGCCAAAAACCACTGCGTGGTGATGCCTGACGCGAACCGTAGCCAGGCGATTAATAACCTGCTGGGCTCTGCGTTTGGTGCGGCAGGCCAACGCTGCATGGCGAACTCGGTAGTGGTGCTGGTGGGCGAAGCGCGGGAGTGGCTGGCTGATATTGTGGATGCGGCGCGAGCAATGAAAGTAGGCCCAGGCACTCAGCTTGATGCAGATTTAGGCCCGCTGGTATCGCCGGCTGCGCGTGATCGCGTGCTGCGATTAATTGATGCAGGCGAGAAAGAGGGTGCCAAACTGATGGTCGATGGCCGCAACATTCAAGTAGAAGGCTACCCTAACGGTAACTTCGTAGGGCCAACGCTATTTGCTGACGTGACGGCTGATATGACCATTTATCGCGAAGAGATTTTTGGCCCCGTCTTGTGTGTCGTCAATGTTGAAACCTTGGATGAGGCGATCGAGTTTATCAACGCCAACCCCAACGGCAACGGCACTTCAATCTTCACCAACTCCGGTTGGGTGGCGCGCCGTTTTGAAACCGATATTGACGTTGGCCAAATTGGCATTAACGTGCCGATTCCCGTACCTGTTGCCTATTTCAGCTTTACCGGCTCGCGGGCATCGAAGCTGGGCGATTTAGGTCCTAACGGTAAGCAGGCAATCGCATTCTGGACGCAAACGAAAACCGTCACTGCGCGTTGGTTTGAGCCAGAAAATGTTTCCAGCGGCATCAACAGCACGATCTCCCTGGGCTGATGTAATAAAGCTTATTTAATAAAAAGGCTGATTAAAAACGCATAAGCAAACACCCGTTGCCCCTGCTAACAGCAAGGTCAACGGGTTGCCTGTTAATGGCTGCCCACGAGTGCTTAAAAGTTGCTGAATAACGGCAGGCTTTCTTCAAGCAGCCGCTCGATTGGCCCAAGCTGGCTTTCATGCAGGATGAAAAGTGACGCCTCGTGCATAAAGCGTTTAGCCGGCGGCACCAGCAGTGCAAATTCACCTTCTTCCAGATGAAACTCGTGTATTTCGCGCAACCCGAGCGGCGTCATGCATTGGGCGCAGCGGTAGGTGTCATCTTCGCCATACACTAAGCGGTGGTACATTTTAAACTGCGTATAGAGCGCCAGCCCACCCTCAAACGCCGGCCATTTCGCAGGCGTGTTGCGTATGTCTTCGCTGAGATGCTGCCCACTGGCTTCTGCCTCTGCAATGGCATTCGCGAGGGGAGTGGCCAAAATATCAGTGTTTTCAGCCGGCAGCGGTGTATTGTGCTTAGAGGCGTCGGCAAACGCCTGCACTGCGCGTTTGAAGTCAGCTAAGCTGTTAAGCGAATAATCGATATGCTTTAAATCACTGGGTTCAAAGCCGCCATTTTCCCAGCCGTGGATCACCCGTAATGTCATTTGGTCACGCGTCATTGGGCTGGCAAGTAACATGTGCAGCATGATGCGAATATGCAGCTGGCGCTCATCCGTGTCGTTTTCAAACGCCCGGTAGGGGGCGGCAAACAGCTCGTTTAGACGACCGGAGGTATGTTCCTTAGCTTCTTTGTGACTCATGACAGCGTCCCTTTGAACGAACTACTTATGAAGAGTGGCGCGTATTAAAAATGGCGCGCAGTGTTTAGCACAGGTTTATGCTTATCACAGATTGATGCGTCAGTATGGCGAGCAAAACTAACGATGAAAAGTCACTAAATTAGCTTTTTTTAACGTGAAGGCTAATTCAGTTTGATCAAATTCGGTTTGATGAGTGTTAATAACTTAACAATAAGAGGTGGATATGTCTGCATCATTAAGTCGGTTTAACGTGCCCACATCGCTTGAAGAACTGCCGGAAGATATACGCTTGGCAATATTGGCGGTACAAGAAAAAGCCGGATTTGTGCCCAATGTTTTTCTGATGCTGGCCCATCGCCCCGCGGAATTTCGTGCTTTTTTTGCTTATCACGATGCATTGATGGAGCGCGAATCAGACACGCTGACAAAAGCAGAGAAAGAAATGATTGTGGTTGCCACCAGCGCCCGCAATCGCTGTTTATATTGTGTAGTTGCCCATGGCGCACTGGTACGAATTTACAGCAAAGACCCGCTGCTTGCAGACCAAGTGGCGATTAACCATCGCGTGGCACCGATTAGCGAGCGCCATCGCGTCATGCTCGATTTTGCCATGCACTGCGCTATTGACGTAGGCGAGATGAACGATGAATGGCTCACGCGCTTACGGGAAGTGGGCTTTACTCAAGATGACTGCTGGGACATAGGCGCTATCGCGGCATTTTTTGGCTTGTCGAATCGCTTGGTGACACTGGCAGGCACACCACCCAATGAAGAGTTCTACTTAATGGGGCGCGTGCCTCGTACTGGTTCTGCAAACACGGCTTAAGCGTTACAAATAGCGCCTCACCTACTTAGCGTGCTATTCGCGGGTTTAACTAGAAGCAAGTGAGCAGTCAAAAAAGTGAGCAGTCAAAAAAGTGAGCAGTCAAAAAAGTGAGTAGTCAAAAAAGTGAGCAGCCAGCAGTAAAGGGCTGATCGCGTTATGCTGGTCAAATAACAGCTACTTTATGGGTGATATTACAATGAGCTACCCCATAGCGCCTGACGAAGATGCGCGGTTAGCCGCCCTTTATGAGCTTGAACTTCTAGATACCCCTGATGAGCCTGCTTTTGACCGCGTCACCAGGCTGGTGACCAAGCTGCTAGATGTGCCTATCTCAACGGTGACGTTGATTGATGCCGAACGCCAATGGATAAAATCACGCGTTGGCGTTGAGGTTCGTGAGACATCTCGCGATGTGGCTTTCTGTGCTTATACCATTATGGCTACAGAACCATTGATTGTTGAAGATGCCCGCCAGGACCCACGTTTTGCCCACAACCCGTTTGTGGCCGCTGTCGACGGTATTCGCTTTTATGCGGGTATTCCGCTGAGCACGACCAAAGGCCTAACGCTGGGTTCGCTCTGCGCGATCGACACCAAGCCGCGCTCGATCAGCGATCAAGAATTAACCGCTCTGCAAGATTTGGCGGCGATTATCACCGACGAAATTCATTTGCGTGAGCGGCTATTGTTAGAAAAGAAAAATGCCCAGGCCTCCCAGCAGGCGCTGAATGAGCTCTATCGCAGCATGGAAAGCCAAATCGAGCGGCGTACTAACGAACTCAATTTGGTCATCGAGTCTGCCTACGACGCCTATATCAGTCTTGATGCACAAGGCATTATTTTGGATTGGAACCGAGCGGCGGAAATAATGTTTGGTTGGCCTCGTAAAGCAGCGCTGACCAAGCCAATCACACAGTTGATCTTTCCCGAAGGGCTGCCCACCGGCTACGACCGAGCGTCGATTACGGCGACGGCGAAGCGCCATGATGGCAATGCGCTGCCGGTGGAAGTGCGCGTTAAAAAGCTGATGATTGACGGGCGTGAGCGGCGAAGTCTTTTTATCCACGATATTACCGAGCGTCAGCAGCTTGAACGGCTGCGCGATCAGCAGGCCCGCGAAGATGTGTTAACCAAATTAGCGAATCGGCGAGCGCTGGATGAACGTTTGCCAGAGGCGATGGCGCGTGTTCGGCGTACCGAAAAGCCGCTAGCGGTGCTGTTCATGGATCTGGATGGTTTTAAAGCGATTAACGATGCCCATGGGCATGCCGTAGGCGATGAACTGCTGCGCGTGATTGCTAAGCGCTTGAGGCAAGCCGTTCGTGAAACCGATTATGTAGCGCGGTGGGCAGGGGATGAGTTTGTCCTGCTTTTAGAAGGCAGTGATGCTACGGCGATCGAGACCTTGGCGAACAAATTAGTCCACTTGATTGAAGAACCCATGACCATGGGCGAGGCGGCGTTGAGCGTTAGTGTCAGCATTGGGGTTGCTTTGTATTTGCCAGCAAGCGCTGAGACCGCCAACGAACTGCTTAAGCGCGCCGATGTGGCCATGTATGATGCCAAGCGCTCTGGAAAAGCCCAGGTGCGCATTGCACGGCCTGTTTGATCGCTCTTGTTAAAAACGAGAAACCTTCAAGGAAGACCATGATACGCACCCTGCTAACCACCCCTGAAGGCGAAACCCACGAGGGAGACGAACGCCTGATAACACTGTGGCAATCCACGCCTGGCAGCCATATCTGGATCGATATGCAGGGGGAACCTCAAGAGAGCGAGCGGGCAATTTTAGAGGCGTTTGAGTTCCACCCCATGGCGATTCAAGATGCCCATAAAGAGCGCCATCCGCCTAAAATTGAAGAGTTTGACAACCATACGCTGATTATTTATCGCGGCATCTCCTCCTTCGATGCCGAACTGAACTATGTTCCTCAGCAGCTCTGCTTCTTCGTTGGTGAGCGCTTTTTGGTCACGCTTCACCCTGGCCAGGCGCTCTCTATTGAGCGGCTTTTCAACGAGCATGGTAAAGCGCTATTGGCTCACTCGCCGGAGCACGTGGCGCTGCGGGTGATGTATATCTCGGCTGGCTTTTATATCGACAGTTTGCTTGGGTTCGAAACCGCGTTGAGCGACCTGGAAGACGAGCTGCTGGAAAATGGTAATGATGGGCTGATGCGCAAAATTATTACCTATCGCTCTCGGCTGGTTAAAATGCGCCGCATTTTTAGCTATCACCAGGGGATTACCCAAGAGCTAATCGCTTATGACTACGAGCATTTGCCCCGGGAAGACAGCGAAACCCTGCACGCCATCAACGATGTGGCCGATCGTTTCGAGCGCCTCTACACCTTGACCCAGATGTACTACGATATTTGCGGCGACTTAGTCGATGGCTATATCTCCATTTCCTCTCACCAGTTAAACATCACCATGCGCGTGCTCACGGTGATTACCGCGATTTTCGTTCCTCTTACCTTTATCGCCGGCATTTACGGCATGAACTTCGAAAATATGCCCGAGCTGCGCTACGAGTACGGCTATTTTTTCGTGTTGGGGGCGATGCTGGGGATTGGTGGCGTGCTGATTTGGTTGTTTAAGCGTAAGCACTGGTTTTAGGCGGGCTGGTTTTAGGCGGGCTGGTTGAGCGAAAAGTTAAGGCATTCATAGGTGGTTGGCGCTTGTCTGTGGCATCCTCTCCGGCGACTAGCTTATTAACCGGAGAGTATTTCCATGACCATTATGATTATCGGGCTGCTGATTTTTCTAGGCAGCCATTCTGTGCGAATCTTTGCTGAAAACTGGCGTCAGCAGCAGATCGCCCAACGCGGTGAAACCACGTGGAAAGTAGCCTATTCGGCGGTATCCATCGTTGGCTTGGCTATCGCCATTTACGGTTTTGGGCAGATGCGCCTCGACCCTATTTACGTTTGGTTCCCGCCCATGGGAATGCGCCATGCGGTGGCGCTGCTGATGGTGCCCGCCTTTATTATGCTGGCGGCGGCGTATGTGCCTCATAATGCGATTAAGGCCAAGCTTGGCCACCCGATGATGCTGTCGGTAAAAATCTGGGCGTTTGCTCACCTGCTCGCTAATGGGCGCCTGGGCGATATTATCTTTTTTGCGGCCTTTCTTGTGTGGGCTATTCTGGCGTTTAAAGCAGCTAAAAAACGCGACCGCCTTGCACCGCCTGTGCCCGTCAGCACTAACAAAATGGCCACCGTTACGACCGTGCTCGTCGGCTTGGTAGCGTATGTGGTGTTTGCTTTTTACCTGCATACCGCGCTGATTGGTGTCCCTGTTTTTAGCTAATCGGCCTTTAGCACACCTGACCTTGGATTAATGAGGAGCCAGCCCATGGCCGAAACTACCCACACGGTGCCGACGACGATGGCCGCTATGTTATTGACCGGCCATGGTGGTATTGAAAAACTGGAATACCATCAGGATGTTACGACGCCGCAGCCCAAGGCGGGTGAAGTGCTGGTGCAGGTAACCGCCACCGCAAAGAACAACACCGACCGCAAAGCCCGTGAAGGGCTCTATCCCACTAAGGATAAAGGCGACGTTACGTCCTTTGCCATGGGCGGCACTCCCACGCTTACCTTCCCGCGTATTCAAGGCGCTGACGTAGCCGGCCGCATAGTGGCGGTGGGTGAGGGCGTTAACGCCGAGCGTATTGGCCAGCGTGGGCTGCTTGATTTTAATATCTACGCCGATGAGCGCCGCGATATTAATCTAACGCCGGATTACTACGGCCACGGGGCCGACGGCGGGTTTGCTGAGTATATCGCCGTACCTGCTGATCAGTTTTATCACGTGTCCAATCCAGAGCTGCACGATGCCGAACTGGCTTCGATGGGCATGTGCTCTTATCAAACCGCTTACCACATGATGACCGCCGCCAAGGTGAGTGCCGGCGAGCGAGTGTTGGTCAGCGGCGCGAGTGGCGGGGTAGGCACTGCACTGATTCAGCTCTGCCGCATTGTGGGGGCTATTCCGTTCGCGGTAAGCCAGCTCGACAAAGCCGATGCCCTCAGAGCATTAGGCGCAGAAGCGGTGATTGACCGTGACGACCTGCCGACCTTTGTTGAGCGGGTGCTGGCAACCACCGGCGGCAAACCGATGGATGCGGTGATGGATTTGGTGGGCGGTGAAATGACTAACCTGTTTATCGACACCATGATTGTCGATATGCAGGGGCGAGCAAGCTACCCGCGCCTTTCTATTGCCGGTGCCAGCGGTGGCAATCTTAGCGAAATGATGTGGACCCGCATCTACCTTTATCAGGTACAGATTTTTGGCGTTTCCCACGGCACCCGTGAAGAGGCCGAACAGTTGGTGGCGTGGATTCGTAGCGGTGAATTAAAGCCTGTATTGCATGCGGCGTTTAAGCTTTCTGAGCTGCATGACGCCGAGCGCTACTTTATCAATCGGAGCAGCAACTATCTGGGCAAAATTGTGCTGGTTCCTGATGCCCAGTGGGCAGCTCACGGTGCGCCGTTCGCCCTTGATAACGTTGCACTTAATAACCCTGTCTCTTCTGATGCTCAGGAGCGCCGCTAGTGAATAACCTCCATACCCTTCAATTGATGGATACCCATGCCGGTGGCGATGTTAGCCGTATTGTTACCGGGGGCATTGATGTGCTGCCGGGTGCCACCGTGCGCGAGCAGATGGAGTACCTGCGCGATGACGCCGATGGCCTGCGCCGCCTGTTGCTGGAAGAGCCCTACGGCATTCCGGAAATGTCGGTCGACTTGTTAGTGCCTGCTTGCCACCCAGAAGCGGTGGCGGGTTACATCATTATGGAAGTGATGGGCTACCCCATTTACTCCGGCTCTAACACGCTGTGTACCGCCACCGCAGTGCTGGAAAGCGGCATTGTGCCCAAGCAAGAAGGTATTCAGCGCTTTAAGCTGGAAGCACCGGCGGGGTTAGTGCAAATCGAAGCGAAGGTGCATAACGGCGTTGTTGAGTCAGTCACCTGTGAAGGGCTGCCCAGCTATATCGACACCTACCAAGATACCATCCAGGTGCCGGGCATTGGCCAAGTCACCTATTCGATTGCCTATAGCGGTGGCTTCTACGCACTGGTCGATGCCACTGAACTGGGCTTTAAGCTTTCCCGTGATGAGGAGCGCGCGCTTTCAGAATGTGCCTATAAAATTGTTGAAGCGATTAAAGCCGAGCGGGGCTTTTCACATTACACCCTGGGCGATGTAGGGCCGCTGCCGTTTTTGCACTTTATGGGGCCGGAAGAGCAGGTTGGAGAAGGCTATATACGCTCGCGCTCAACCACCTATGTGCATCCTGGCGTTATTTGCCGCAGCACGACGGGTACCGGTACCTCGGCGCGTTTGGCATTGATGAACTACGAAGGGCGGCTAAAGCTAGGGGATAAGTTAGAGACGGTATCGCTGCGCGAGACGGGCTTTATCGGCACCTTTACCGGCACTCACCAAGAGGGCGCTTACCAGGTGGTGGAAAACACCATAACTGGCCGCAGCTACGTGCTGGCGCACTCTGACATTGTGATTAACTGTGATGACCCGATGGTGGCCTGCGGTGAGCTACACCACATACTGAGCGATCGGCATCAACACGTTGAGCCTTCAGCGACCTGACTGTCTGCAACCTGGCTATTGGCAACAAAGCCTTCAGCTTCCAGGCGTTCCCATACCGGGGCTTTTTCGGCCTCGGTCATGCTTCCCCACACCGCGATTTCATCTAGCGTGCGGCCACAGCCCAGGCACAGCGATGTTGACGGCTCAATCTGGCAGATTTGCACGCACGGCGAAAGTGGGCGCGCCTTAAGTGAGGGATGGTTTTTCGTCATGAAAGAGGGCTCTTCGGCACTAGGCGTTGGTTTACAAAGCGGACACTTTACCACGCAGCGATTTGATTTTGCCTTTGCGGGTTTTATGGTCAACGCGGCGGCGCTGCGAGCCTTTGGTGGGCTTGGTGGCGCGGCGTACTTTTTGCTGTTTGGTAGCACTCTGGATCAGCTCTTTTAGGCGCGCCAGGGCATCTTCTTTATTGAGCTCAAGCTTGCGATGGCTCTGGGCTTTAATAATCACCACGCCTTCTTTGCTGATGCGCTGATCGGATAACGCCATTAAGCGCTCTTTATAAAACGGCGGTAGCGTGGAGCTAAGAATATCGAAGCGCAAATGCACCGCCGAAGAGACTTTATTGACGTTCTGGCCACCAGCGCCTTGGGCGCGAATCTGGCTGATATCAATTTCCCAATCAGCCAGGGTAACGTTACTAGAAATGGTGAGCATTAATGGCCCCTGCGTGACTCGTGAACCCATAAGGCTAGCACAATTGGCACAGAGGCGGTGGCCGCTACACGTTTAGCGCGCCTTATTAACCGGCTAGATTGTTGATTGGCTGGCCATCGATATAAGCCAGTAAATTGCTAAACGCATCGCCAAAATAGAGCTCATAGCTATCTTTTTCCACATAGCCAAGGTGCGGCGTAGCGACCAGATTGGGCAGTTCCAGCAGCGAGCTTTTGAACACAGGCTCTGCATCGAATACATCAATGGCGGCTTGCCCAGGCTGCCCCGCTTTTAGTGCCTGCTCAAGTGCCCCAGGCGCTATTAGCTGGGAACGGCTGGTATTGACCAGCAGCGCGGTTGGCTTCATCTGAGCAAGGGATTCAGCGCTGACAATGCCGCGGGTTTCATCGCTCAAGCGCAGGTGCAGGCTGAGCACATCTGAGCGCTGAAAAAGCGCTGTTTGGCTTTCTGCCACCTCTAAACCAGCATCGGCGGCGCGTTGGCGGGTGCCTTCCCGGCCCCACACCAATACGTTCATTTCAAAGGCTTGGCCATAGCGCGCCACTAAGCTGCCTATTTTTCCGTAGCCAAAAATGCCTAGCGTGCGGCCTTTAAGACCCGTTCCTAACGTGCGCTGCCAGCGGCCTGCTTTTAGATTTTCGATTTCTGCCGGGATATGGCGCATTGCCGAAAGCACCAAGCCCCAGGTCAATTCTGCTGCGGCGTAGGGTGAACCAGCGCCTACCATCACGGTGACGCCATGTTTACGGCAGGCCTCTATATCCACATGCGCCGCGCCGCTGCCGGTTTGGCTAATCACTTTCAGGTTGGGCAGGCGCTCAAGTAGGGCGGCTGTGATAGGCGTGCGTTCGCGAATAAGCACTAACGCCTCGGCGTCTTGGAAACGCGCACTTAGCGCATCCAGGTCGGTAAGGGTGTCGTGATAAACCGTTACATCAAAGCCTTCTAGCTGCTGGAAGGCGTCTAAACCGCGCACGCAGTCCTGGTAATCATCAGAGATGACAATTTTCATGGAATCAATTCCTTGCTGGGCAGCTTATGTTTGCAAAACACGTGGGTGCTCGCAATGCTGTTGTAAAATGACCGCTGTTATAGGTCGATAATACGCCTAAACCCATTACCAAGGAGCGATCAGTGAGCGACTATTTATTAGAGGATTCCGCTTTTAGTCCAGGTGTTATCTACCGGTTGCTATCGGGCAGTATTTGCCCTCGGCCTATTGCCTGGGTGTCTACTCAGGATAAGCAGGGCAATACCAATTTAGCGCCGTTTTCTTTCTTTAATATCGCCAGCGTGAACCCGCCCGTACTGGCATTTTCGCCGCTGCTAAATGGCAGCGGTGAGCTTAAAGACACGGTGCGTAATTTAAATGAAGTACCTGAATGCGTTGTGCATGTGGGCAGCGAAGGGTTAATTGAAGCTCTCAATACCACCAGCGCAAGCCTGCCGCCAGGAGAAGATGAGTTTGCCCTGGCCGGGCTTGAAAAAGCGGAAATGGCTGGCGTTAGCGTGCCGCGCATTGCCAACGCCCCGATTGCATTTGGCTGCAAACTGTTTGATATGATTCGATTTGGCGACCAACCGTTAGCAGGCACGTTGGTGCTGGCCCAAATCGTATCCATCCATATAGATGATGCCTTGTGGGACGGCCGCCATGTGGATATGGACCTTCTCAAACCCGTAGGGCGGTTGGCGGGCAGTGATTACATCCGCATTAGCGATCGTTTTGCCATGGAGCGACCCGCGTAGCGGTCTCATATCGCCCATTGGCAGTGCTTGGGAGCCGCTCACCCAGCGTGATGAAGTGAACATTAAAAATGCTCACTCAAACCGCACCTGTAACGCAGTTAAAAACTGTTCAATGCGTGCAGCGTTGGTGCCCACATCGCTGGCGCCAAGGCGCGATGCCGAGCGCATGTCTACCTGCACACCGTTTTCAAGCTCGGTTAAACGAATGACCACGTCGTCTTCAAAGCCAAACCAGCGTGTGGTCGCGGTGGCTTCTATTCGATGGCTGGTAATCCGGGCGATGCGCCAGCCAGCCTCTTCGGCCACTGCTTGAGCGGCAGCCAACACGGTTTGCGGTGCTTCGGCCAACACCAGCGGCTTGATATAAGGGTAGGCGGCTTGTTGCTGCTGAGCGGTGGCTTCGCCGGGGTAGTCGACTGCGTTAGGTGCGGCTTCCCGTGCGTCAGCTAACGCTTCAAAAGCAGGCGGGTTCTGTGTGTCGGTTGTAATATCATGAATTGCTGGCACTTGCTGGGCACGCTGCCAGTGCTGCCAGGGTACATAAAGCAGCGCTGCAGCGGCGACGATGACCAGCGAAGCCACCAAAGCAGGGGTAAAACGGCGGGTAAATAGGCTCAGCAATAGCGTGATAACGCTCACTGCTACTGCACCTCCGGCGGCATAGATGCCGTTGCGCAGCCAGTTAAAGGCCTCGCCGAGATTGATAAGTTCGCCACGATAAGCAGGCCCTGCGCCTGCCATCATCAGTACCGCCGCGGCTATCAGCAGAATGGCTAAGCCAGCTAGCACGCCTGGCCATCGGCCGCCGCGAAGGCGGGCGGTTGTTGGTCGCGTTACCATGTTCTCTCCTTATCACAGCGTATTTCGCTATTCTTGGTACAGTGCTCTTAGCACAGCATTCTTAGCACCGTTATTGATTAGCTAACGGCTTCTTATCACAACGGTTTATTAGCGCAAGCACGGCGTCGATTGGCAATAAGAGCATGTTAACCCCTGACAATAGGATAAATATGACCAATAACGTAGCCGCTCTTCGCCAGCTACTGCTCAGCGCCCCGCGTGAAACCCTACCAATGACGTATCAGCAGGTGGCTAGCAAGCTGGCACTCACGCCACCGCGCACCATTGCTCAGGTTACTCAGGCGTTAGAGCAGTTAATGCGCGAAGACGCCGCACAGCAAAAGCCTTTCATCGCGGCACTGGTGGTTAGCCGCCGTGGCGAGGGCTTACCGGCGGCTGGCTTTTTTGAACTGGCGGTAGCCTTAGGCCGTTTTCCTACGAATGCCGCAGACCATCCAGCGGCTTACCACGCTGAGTTTCAGCGCGCCTTAAACGAGCGCGGGCACGGTGATGAAAACGATCAGCCTTAAGTTTCGCCGCGTTGCCGTGCAAAGAGGTATTGATTTTATTTTTCCATGCGCTGCCTTAGGATGAATGCAGCGTGGCCGCATGAAATGCCAACCATTCCACAAAAGCTGTCTTTAAGATCTGCCTTTTAAAATCCGTCTTTTAATATCTGTGTTTTTCAAAAAAGCCTAACCAGCTGGAGATGACGATGAGCCTTTCACCCTTTCATTTGGCTATTCCTGTTTATGATGTAGCGCTGGCGCGGGCGTTTTATAACGATGTGTTCGGCTTAGAAGAAGGGCGTTCCACCGAGCAGTGGGTCGACTTTAACTTTTTCGGCCACCAGCTAGTGATTCATGAACAGCCCAAAACACCCGGCCAAGAAAGCGCTCATACCAACCCAGTGGACGGTCATAACGTTCCCGTACCGCACTTTGGTGTGATTTTAGCGTGGGACGAATGGGAAGCCCTAGCCGAGCGTTTGAAAGCGCGCGACACGCAGTTTGTCATTGAGCCGTATATTCGCTTTAAAGGCGAAGTAGGCGAGCAGGCCACTATGTTCCTGCTCGACCCTTGTGGAAACGCCCTGGAGTTCAAGGCGTTTAAAGACATGAGCCAGGTGTTTGCAAAATAAGCGTTGTCAAAGAAGTTCGTCTATTGAAGACAAAATGGAGCCCTACCGATGAGTCAAGCCAAATCCTATGCGGCATTTGCTGCTGATAAGCCCTTAGCACCGTTTACTTTTGACCGTCGCCAGCCGCGCCCCGATGATGTAGCCATTGACATTCTTTACTGCGGCGTTTGCCACAGTGACCTGCACTTTGCCCGTAACGATTGGGGCATGAGCCAGTACCCGGTTGTGCCCGGCCATGAAATAGTCGGCCGCGTGACTGCTGTTGGCGATAAAGTAACGCGTTTTAAAGCCGGTGACCTGGTGGGTGTTGGCTGCATGGTGGATTCCTGCCGTCGCTGTGCCGCCTGTAACGATGGCGTAGAGCAATACTGCCTGGAAGGCTTCACCATGACCTACGGCAGCGAAGACCGCCAGGACGGCACCATGACCCAGGGTGGCTATTCAGATTCTATTGTGGTTAGCGAGCACTTTGTGCTGCAAATGCCCGATGGTATTGACCTAGCTTCAGCCGCGCCGATTCTCTGCGCCGGTATTACGACCTACTCACCGCTTAAGCACCACGGCGTAGGTAAAGGCCATAAAGTCGGCGTGATTGGCATGGGCGGCTTAGGCCATATGGGCGTTAAACTGGCTAAAGCGCTGGGCGCTGAAGTCACGGTGTTCACCCGCTCTGACGCCAAGGTTGAAGAAGCCAAGCGTAACGGTGCAGACCACGTGGTGGTTTCCAGCGATCAAGCGCAGATGGATGCCGTCGCTGAAACCTTCGACTTTATGCTGGATACCGTGCCCGTACAGCACGACCTAAACCCCTACCTCGCGTCGCTGAAATATAACGGTACGCATATTATCGTCGGTTTACTGGAGCCCATTGAGCCGGCCATTGAAGCGTTCAATTTGGTCTTTAAGCGCCGTGTGGTTGCCGGTTCGCTGATTGGTGGCATTGCAGAAACCGAAGAGCTGCTCAAGCTGTGCGCTGATCAGGGCATTACCTGTGATATCGAGATGCTGGATATCAACAAGATTAATGAAGGCTTTGAGCGGATGGAAAAAGGCGACGTGCGCTATCGTTTCGTGATTGATATGGCGACGCTAAAAAATAGCGCTGCTTAAATGGCGGATTGACTAACGGCCTATCTAGTCACTTAGGTAAGCGGTTAATTTGAGTAAAACAAAATGACCCGAGCCCTGGAATGGGCTCGGGTCATCTTTCATACAGCCTTTCTAGACACGCTTTCTAAGACACGGTGGTTTTATCAGCTTCGCGCTTGGCGTGTACTTCGTGCGGCCACCACACCGGGTAAAAGCATCAAGCCTGCCAGTAGCCAAGCAGGCCAACTGCCCGTGCGGGTAAACGGTGTTAAACCTTCCATGGCGTAAAATTCACCGGTGAGCGTTGCGGTTTGAAACTGCGGTGCGCGTTCAACAATGCGCCCATTGGGGTCGATAATCGCGGTAATGCCGTTACTGGTAGCGCGAACCACATAGCGGCCATTCTCAAGCGCTCGCAGGCGAGCCATCTGCAGGTGCTGATGGGGGCCGATTGATGCGCCAAACCAGGTGTCGTTAGACACCGTCATGATCACACCGCTGTCTTGAGCGCGCCGGGCGACTAACTGTGGGTAGATAATCTCGTAGCAGATCGCATTGCCAATGTTGATCCCGGCGGCCTGCATCGGTGTTTGCTCATGCTCACCTTTGGTAAACGTCGACATGGGTAAGTCGAAAAAATTAATCGCCCCGCGCAGTACGCTCTCCAGCGGTAGGTATTCACCAAAGGGCACTAGGTGCTCTTTCTGGTAGCTGCCTTCTACGTTGCCCACGCCAATCACGCTATTGAAGTAGCGCTCTTGCTCGTCGCGCTGAACGATGCCGGTCAGCAGGGCGACATCGGGCGGTAGGTTCGCTTGCACTCGCTCCAAAACCGGGCGTGCCTGGCTTTCCATCATCGGCAGGGCGGTTTCTGGCCAGATGATCAGGTCAACGTCGTCGGCCACGTTGCGGCTGAGTTCGCTGTAGGTGTTCGCTGCTACCCGCTGGCCTTCTGGGGTCCACTTCAACAGCTGCGGCAGGTTGCCTTGTAGCAATGCCACGCGGGTGGGTTCGCTCACCGGTGTGGTCCACTGCTGAGGCAGTGCCAGGGGGATTAACCAAATGGCCGCCAGTGGCGCGAGTGCCCACCAGCGGCGGCGAAGCAGCAGCTCGGTGCCAAACGCACCGCTGAGTGCGACCAGCAGCGAAAGCAGGTAGACGCCGCCAACCGGCGCCCAGGCGGCCAGCGGCGAATCAACATAGCCAGAGCCCAGCAGCAGCCAGGGAAAGCCGGTAAACAGGTAGGTACGCAGCACCTCGCCCAATACCCAGGCACCAGCAAAGGTGATGAACGCAAGCCGAGCGGAGGTAAAGCGCCGGTATAGCCAGAAGGTGCCGGCAAAAAAGAGTGCCAGAACCGTTACAAACAGCGCGGTTAGCAATACCGCGAGCGGTACGCCGGTGTAGCCATAATCGTGGATAGAGACATACACCCAGGAGGTGCCGCTGGCGAACAATGCCACGCCATATAGCCAGCCTTTTAGGGCTGCTTGGGCGGGAGTTAAGGCGTGCAGGCCGACGTAGAGCAAACCAATTGCCACCGGGCCTAGCCACCAGAGTTCAAACGGCGAGGCCGTTAAGGTCGTAAAACCGCCTGCCACTAGGGCAGCAAGCAGCTGTAACAAAAACGCGGGGGGTAAACCCATAGCGATAAACCTATCAATAGCAGGGTGCGCGGAAGTGGCGAGCAAGCAGCATGACAACGGTTGTCTAGAAATGAGCTCGTCTAGGAACAAGCCCATCTAGAAACAAGCGCCTAGGCGGGTTTGTTCTCCTGGTCGTCATCCTCTTCGTCATCACGGCGGGTGTCGCGGTAGGCTTCGAGCAGCCGAATGCGCCGGGTGTCAGCATTGAGAATCACAAATCGCCAGCCACCCAGAATGGTGTGTTCACCACGCCGAGGTAGATGACCGAACTGCTGCATCACCAGGCCGCCAACGGTATCAAATTCATCGTCGGAGAACTCTGCGTTAAAGCGTTCGTTAAAGTCTTCAATCGGTGTTAGCGCGCGAATAGCGTAGCGGCCGTTCTCAATTTCGCGGATATCGTCTTCTTCGTCGGTATCGTGCTCATCTTCGATGTCGCCGACGATCTGCTCAAGGATATCTTCGATAGTAATAATGCCAGCAGTGCCGCCGTATTCGTCGACCACTATCGCCATATGGTTATGGGTGTCGCGAAATTCTTTAAGCAGGCTGTTAAGGCGTTTTGATTCAGGGATAAACATCGCTGGGCGCAGGATGTCATCAAGCTTGAACGCATCACGCTGGGCTTGGGTTTGCGAGAGCAGCGGGAGTAAATCTTTTACCAGCAAAATGCCTTTGACATCATCCAGGTTTTCGCCAATCACCGGGTAGCGGGAATGGCCGGTTTCCTGAATCAGCGGTAGGTAGCCGTCGCTGGTTTGATCCAAAGCGATAGCTGAAACCTGGGAGCGGGGTATCAGCACTTCACGTACCTGCTGATCGCTGATTTCAAGCGCGCCTTCGATAATCATGATGGCGTCTTGGTCCAGCTTTAATTTCCCTGCGGTATGGCGTAAGAACGTCATCAGCTCATCCCGCGAGCTGGGTTCGTCATTATCTCCGGAAAGGGCGCTAAAGAGTTTCTCGAGCCAGGATTTTTGATTGGGGTTGCTCGATCGGTCTTCGCTCATGCGTCAATTCTCTCGTTTGCGGGCAGACAGTTGCTATCTCATTAATGACATCGTTATGCAAACTATTCTGTTATGTAAATGATGTCGTTAGGTAGCTGTTTTATCACTGAAACGTTTTATCACTTAAACAGGGGATAGTACCAGATTAGTTGTTAGGTGATTTAACGCATCTGCTATTAGACGATTAAAGACGCTAAGCATTTAGTGATCATCGTCATCAGACGCATGTGTCGCCGCTGAGTAAGGGTCGGGGATATTCAATTCGGCCAACAGTTCACGCTCAAACTGTTCCATCTCCTCAGCTTCCTGATCATCAATATGATCGTAGCCCATTAAATGCAGGATGCCATGCACGACCATGTGGGCGTAGTGGTGCTCAATCGGCTTGCCTTGCTCGCTGGCTTCTTTGGCCACTACGGCATGGCAAATCACCAGATCGCCGAGTAACGGCAAATCAATACCCGGCGGGCTCTCAAAGGGGAAGGACAGCACGTTAGTGGTGCTGTCTTTGCCGCGGTAGTCACGGTTTAGCGTTTGGCTTTCGCGCTCATCCACAAACCGAATCGTCACTTCAAGGCGCTGTTCGTCAGGGTGGTGAGCAAACACACAGCCCACCCATTGGGTGAGCTGTGCCAGGCTAGGTAGCAGTGGTTCGTTAATCGCCGCCTGGCGATCAATGCTGATCTCATTCATCGCGAGCTATCCCATGCGCCTTCGCGTGCCTGCATACGGGCATCGCGCTCTTGCTGGCGTACCTCGCGGCGGGCGCGTTCTTCTACTTCCTGCTGGGATTCAAACATATCGTAGGCTTCGATAATGCGCTGAACCAGCGGGTGGCGTACTACATCCTTGGCGGCAAAGTGAGTGACGCCAATCCCAGGGGTGTCTTTTAGCACGTCGAGCACTTGAATCAGCCCTGAGCGCTGCCCTTTGGGTAAATCCACCTGAGTGACGTCACCGGTAATCACCGCGGTGGAGCCAAAACCAATCCGAGTTAGGAACATTTTCATCTGCTCCGGGGTGGTGTTCTGGCTCTCATCCAAAATGATATAGGAGTTATTGAGCGTGCGGCCGCGCATATAGGCCAGCGGGGCAATTTCAATCACCTGGCGTTCGATCAGTTTGGCGACTTGCTCGAAGCCGATCATTTCATACAGTGCGTCGTAAAGCGGGCGCAGGTAAGGGTCAATTTTCTGAGCAAGATCGCCAGGTAGGAAACCCAGTTTTTCACCCGCTTCAACGGCAGGGCGCACGAGTAGAATGCGGCGCACTTCCTGCTGGTTGAGCGCTTCCACTGCGGCGGCGACGGCCAGGTAGGTTTTGCCGGTACCCGCAGGGCCGACACCAAAGTTGATGTCGTGTTCGCGAATGCTGGAAACATAGCGCTGCTGATTTAAGCCGCGAGGTTTGATCATGGTACGCGGTGTGCGCATGATCACGTCACCGCTGCTTTCGCTGCCTTCTTCTTCATCCTCTATCGCTTCTAGCCCCGATTCCTGCAAAAAGAGATGCACGGTATCGGCGTCGAGTTCACTAGAGGCCGTTTCTCGATAAAGGTGTTCCAACACGTTTGCCGCTGCCTTGATGCGATTGCCAGGGCCTGCTAGTTGAAACACATTGCCCCGATTGCGCAGCGTCACGTCCAAGCGGCTTTCAATCAGCTTCAAATGCTCGTCCTGCTGGCCGCAAAGGCTGGCAAGTCGCTGCGGATCATTGGGTTCAAGGCTTAAGGTAATGATGCGATTGGCCTGAGGTGTTGGCTGGCTCAAGAGTAAGAAACCCGTTAGTTGATGTGTGTGAGTCTCAGCTTACTGCCCCGGCGGTGCCGGGGCAATTACCTAGGATAAGTGAGCGGTTAATAACGCTCGGGTGAGGCTAGCTCACCGCGCAGCGAATTGGGAAAAGCTTCGGTGATTTCCACATCGACAAAGTAGCCGATCAGCTCGGTGGGGTTGGCGGCGCGAAAGTTCACCACGCGGTTGTTCTCAGTGCGGCCTGAAAGCTGGCCGGGGTCGCGGGGCGAAAAGCCGTTAACCAGTACACGCTGCGTGCTGCCCACCATGCGGCGGCTAATTTGTGCGGTTTGCTGAATAATCCGCTCTTGTAAAATCGCCAGGCGCTGTTTTTTAACACTTTCCGGCGTTTCATCCGGCAGGCCAGAGGCAGGGGTGCCAGGGCGTGCGGAGTAAACAAAGCTGAACGAGTGATCGAAGCCGATGTGATGAATTAAGTCCATCGTCGCTTCGAAATCTTCTTCTGTTTCGCCGGGGAAGCCGATGATGAAGTCAGAGGAGAAGCTGATATCCGGGCGGTTAGCGCGGATGCGCTCCATTTTTTCGATGTATTCAGCCGCCGTATGGCCACGCTTCATGGCGTTAAGAATGCGGTCTGAACCGGACTGTACCGGCAGGTGCAGATGGCTTACCAGCTCAGGAATATCGGCGAAAGCCTCTATTAAGCTGTCGGTAAATTCTACTGGGTGCGAGGTGGTAAAGCGCACGCGGTCAATCCCATCGACCGCCGCTACACAGGCAATCAGCTCGGCCAGATCAATCTCATCGCCCAGCTGGTTCTCACCGCGGTAGGCGTTGACGTTTTGCCCCAGCAAGTTGACTTCACGCACGCCCTGATCAGCAAGGTGAATAACTTCATCCATCACCGCTTCAAAGGGGCGCGAGACCTCTTCACCGCGGGTGTAGGGCACTACGCAGAAGGTGCAATACTTAGAACAGCCTTCCATGATCGACACGAACGCCGTGGCACCATCGGAGGTGGGCTTGGGCAGGTGGTCGAACTTTTCAATCTCAGGAAAAGTGACATCCACGGCGGCAATCTGGTTATTGCCGCGGGCATCTAGCATGGAGGGCACGCGGTGAAGCGTTTGCGGGCCAAACACCATGTCCACGTGCGGTGCCCGCTTGCGAATCGCTTCGCCTTCTTGGCTGGCCACGCAGCCGCCCACCCCAATCACTAAATCGGGATTGGCGTCTTTGAGTTTTTTCCATCGGCCTAGCTGATGAAAAACCTTCTCTTGTGCCTTTTCGCGAATCGAGCAGGTGTTTAATAAAATGACATCGGCTTCACGCTCATTATCAGTGAGTTCGAGCTGGTGAGATTCGCCGAGCAGATCCGCCATGCGGGAGGAATCGTACTCGTTCATTTGGCAGCCGTGCGTTTTGATGAAGAGCTTCTTCGCCATCGGTACCTGTCATCTATGAGTCGTCGGGGGACGAGGATGAATGGAGTGTTGTCGTGCGGCCGGCAGGTTGCAAAGCCAAACCGCTATCGATCGTTAGTGGGCGCATTATACGGATACAGCAAACCAGCGGCTAGCGTTCATCCATAATCGATACTTGACCCTCACAATTCTATGGGTATACTACGCACCGTGTTTGAGCAGTTCCTCGATAGCTCAGTTGGTAGAGCAAATGACTGTTAATCATTGGGTCGCAGGTTCGAGTCCTGCTCGAGGAGCCAATCAATTACTTGAATTTTTTGGTAATTTGGCTTAGCTTAAAACGCGACTTAGTTTCAAGCATGAATTAGCTTCGAACACGGCAAAGCATGACAGAAATAACTTACGATGTTCCTCGATAGCTCAGTTGGTAGAGCAAATGACTGTTAATCATTGGGTCGCAGGTTCGAGTCCTGCTCGAGGAGCCAAGTTGTTACACCGTTAGTATCTATTACTGTTAGTACCTATTACTACCGCTCGATGTCTCGTTCACGGTAGCGCATTATTCCTCGATAGCTCAGTTGGTAGAGCAAATGACTGTTAATCATTGGGTCGCAGGTTCGAGTCCTGCTCGAGGAGCCATCTAGTTTTTCCCTAGCTTTTTATTCCTAATAATTCTCTTATCATCCGCTGCCTCATGGCACTTGGATGTTTTTCGTGTCTGAAAATCGACGCCGCCTCGACGCTTACCGTTTGTCGCTTTAGTGGCGTAAACTAGGCAGGCAATCAAAGCGTTTGGGAAAACAGGATTTGGGAAAAACATGGTGGGTAATGTGAACACACCGCAGGCGTTGCAGGTGTTTAAGTGTTTAAGCGATGAGACGCGTTTGATGCTGGTGCTCTTAATCGCTCAAGAGCAGGAGCTGTGCGTGTGTGAGATGACCCACGCACTGCAGGAGTCACAGCCTAAAGTGTCACGGCATTTGGCTCAGCTGCGCCAGTGCGGGCTGTTAATTGACCAGCGAGAAGGGCAGTGGGTCTATTACCGGCTTTCACCGCAGCTGCCGGCCTGGGCTAGGGAGATTATTCAAGCGGGCGGCGAGGGTAGCCGTGTTCAGGTCGCGGCACTTGCCCAGCGCCTTGCCAAAATGGGCGACCGACCCACACGCCGCGCGGCGCTGTGCTGATGACGCTCATAATCTAAGCAAAAAAACGCCGCCTTTCATAAGATCATATGATCAGTAAGAAGGGCGGCGTTTTCGTTAACTTAGCGTTCTTGGTTCTTGGCGTGATTAGCGTTTAGCGGCTAGTCGGCGCGTTTCTTGTAAATGCGCATAGTCGAGTAGCACTTCTGCGGCTTCAAGCACATGGGCGCGCTCAACGGCTCTGGTTTCATCTTCTTCGCCCACGTTTTCTTGGGCATCCTGTGGGTCGTCTATGCCTTCCAGGCTTTCCACGCCTTCGGTGCGGGCATCCATCCACTCGTCCAGTTCATCTAGCCCAAGCGCGCGGCGGCGCTGGTTTTCCAGTGACAGCTGTTCAGCTTCCTGGGCTTCCATCTCGCGTTTGCGCTGTTCGCGATTTAAGCTCACGCTGGTGTGCTGCTCGCGTAGCTGACGAGCCAGCGTAGATTGGCGCTCCAGGTAGCGGAAGTTAGCGTTGTCCTGCGCGCGTGCATCGTGCTGGGCGATCAGCCTATCCAGCACGGTTTCCGGTTCGCCATAGCGGCGATACTGAACGTTTTGAACGGTATCCCAAGCTAGGGCGTTGTCCAGGCTGCTTTCGCCAATGCGCTCAGGATCTATCAGGCTAGGGAAGGTGATATCCGGTTCAACGCCGCGGTTCTGAGTGCTATCGCCGGAGATGCGGTAGAACTTGGCGCGGGTTAGCTTGATTTGACCATGGCTCAAGTCGTTAAGGGTTTGCACGGTGCCTTTGCCGAAGGTCGGGGTTCCCAATACCAGGCCGCGTCCATAATCCTGAATAGCACCAGCAAAAATCTCTGATGCGGAGGCAGAAAGACGGTTGACTAATACCCCTAGCGGGCCATCGTAGAGGGTGTCTGCTTCGGTGTCGCCATAAAGCTGGATTCGGCCCTGTGCATCACGTACCTGAACTGTGGGGCCGCGATCGATGAATAGGCCGATCAATGAGTTGGCTTCCTGCAGGGCACCGCCACCGTTGTTGCGAAGGTCAAGCACGATACCTTCCACGCCTTCTTCTTTTAGGCGTTGCACTTCCCGGGCGACATCACGCGTGGTGCTGCGATACTCTTCTTCACCGGCTTGCCAGGCGTCGAAATCAACGTAGAACGTAGGGATGTTGATAACGCCAAGGCGGTGGGGTTCGCCATCGCGTTCCACTTCGATAACTTCGCCTTGAGCGGCCTGGTCTTCAAGGCTCACGGTGTCGCGGGTGATTTGAACGGTTTGCGAACGCGTCATGTCCACGGCTTGAGCGGGCACGACATCCAGGCGAACGACAGAACCTTTAGGCCCACGAATCAGATCCACCACGTTGTCTAGGCGCATACCCACTACATTGACCATTTCACCCTCTTCCTGACCAACGGCGATGATGCGATCAGCGGGTTCTAATACACCAGCACGCTCCGCCGGGCCGCCGGGGACTAAGCTTGAGACTTTAACGTACTCACCGTCTGACTGAAGCAGTGCACCAATGCCTTCTAGCGAAAGACTCATCTGAATATCAAATGACTCGCCTTGGCGAGGGGAGAGATAGCCCGTATGCGGGTCGATGCTGCTGGTGACAGCGGCCATCAGTACGCCAAAAACGTCTTCAGATTCGGTTTGTTCTAGCCGCGTCAATTGGCCTTCATAACGCTGACGCAGGTTGGTTTCAATCTGCTCGTTATCCTGGTCGGTTAAGGCAAGCGTGAGGGCATCGTTTTTAAGTCGCTTGCGCCATAGCTCGTCAAGTTCGCTTTGCCGGGTCGCCCATTGAGCGTTTTCACGGTCAATTTCTAAGCGTTCTTCGCTGTTAAAGTCAAAGTTTAGCCCTGTGTCGAGCTGGGCAAGCAGTGACTCCAGGCGCGAGCGTTGCCGTTCACTAAAGGTATCGTACAGAGCAAAAGCGTCATCTAGGTCGCCATTGAAAATAGCATCTGCCATGCTGGATTCTAAATGACGATAGGGTTCGATATCGCTGCGCAACAAGTAGGCGCGCTGGCCATCAAGAATGTCTAAATAGCGTTGGAAAGCGTCCTGCGACCACGCTTCGTCGAAATTAATATCAGCATAGTGTCCGTAGCGGAGCGAGTCCGCAATTTCCACTGCCGCCTGGCGTTGTTCGTCGGTCGGCTCAAGTTGCGCTAGAGCTGCTGGGCTGGTGATAACCAGCATGACAGCGAGGGCAACCGAACGCGAAAGCGTTGCAAACAAGCTCATCAGTCAAGCTCTCCCAGATTTGTGTACACTCATTCTTCCCTAGACATGCAAGTGACCCATGAGTTGCGTAGGTCGAGGGAGTATTGTAGCAGGTCGTTTGCGCGATGAGACTCAATCATTACGGTTACGAGGATTTCCATGTCCGAGACTTTCAACGCTGAACGTTTAACGCGTCTATGCGATTTTCTGCGTCAATCACCGACCCCGTGGCACGCCGCAGGCAATATGGCCGCGCGATTGGAGCAAGCCGGTTTTCAGCGGCTGGAAGAGAAGGCCAATTGGCAGTTAACGCCGGGCAAGCGCTACTACGTTACCCGCAATGACTCGGCGATCATTGCGTTTCAACTGCCTGAGTCTGAATTAACCGGGCTGCGTATGATCGGTGCTCACACCGATAGCCCTGGTCTGCACTTAAAACCCAACGCCACCCAGTGTTCCGCGGGCTGGCTACAGTTAGGTGTGCAGGTTTATGGCGGCGTTTTGCTGGCACCGTGGTTTGACCGTGACCTGGGGCTGGCAGGGCGGGTGCATGTGCGCCACGCCGATGGTCACTTGGAGAGCATATTGCTCAACGTTGACCGACCGATTGCCACGGTGCCGAGCCTGGCAATTCACCTTGATCGTGACGTGAACAGTGGCCGTCCGATTAACCCGCAGACGCAAATGGCGCCGGTGTTGATGCAGAGTGATACCGCCACGTTGCCCGAGTTATTAGCGCAATGGCTGAAAGAGCAGCATGGCCTGAACGGTATTGAAGTGGTTGATTTTGAACTTGGCTTTTACGATGTTCAGCCGCCTTCGCTGGTCGGTGTTAAGCAAGAGCTGGTGGCCAGTGCCCGGCTAGATAACCTGCTTTCCTGTTTTATTGGTTTAGAGGCGCTGCTTGCCTGCGATGGTAGCCAAGGCGCTTTGCTGGTGGCCAATGATCACGAGGAAGTCGGTAGCGCTAGCGCCTGTGGTGCCCAAGGCCCGTTCTTGGCGGATGTGCTCAAGCGTATCAACGCGCAGGTAGGGGGTAAGGTAGGAATCCAGGGAGATGGAAGGAAAGGTGAAAAGAGAGATAAAAAGAGGGATGAAAAGGGAAGTGAAGAGACGCTGATTCAGCTGATTCAGTCATCCCTGATGATCTCTTGCGATAACGCCCACGCGCTGCACCCTAACTTCCGTGATAAGCACGATGAGTGCCACGGCCCGGCGATTAACGGTGGCCCAGTCATCAAAGTAAATGCTAGCCAGCGTTATGCCACTAATAGTGTGACGGGGGCGCTATTTCGCGATGTATGTCGCGAGGCGGACGTGCCCGTGCAGTCCTTTGTTACCCGTGCGGATATGGGCTGCGGAAGCACCATTGGCCCGATTACCGCCACTGAATTAGGCGTACCCACCATTGATGTGGGTGTGCCCCAGTGGGCGATGCATTCGATTCGGGAAACGGCGGGCAGTAAAGATGTTGAGTATCTGACCCGTGCATTGGTGAGTTTCTTAAACCGCGCGTCGCTGAGCTGACCCCACTCAGCCGCCCACAAAAAAGCCCGCTGATCCTGTCAGCGGGCTTTTCGTATAAGCTTGATTCTGTATGAAGTTGGTGGCTACGCCCTGATTTGAACAGGGGACCCCATCATTATGAGTGATGTGCTCTAACCAGCTGAGCTACGTAGCCTTTCAACGGGGGCGAATGATACTGGAAAGCTCACCCACCGTCAATACGTCACTGCCGTTTTTGTTGCCGCTTATACATTAAAACGGAAGTGGACGACGTCGCCATCTTTGACAATGTACTCTTTGCCTTCCAAGCGCCATTTGCCAGCATCTTTAGCACCTTGTTCGCCGCCTAGCGATACAAAATCGTCATAGGCGATCACTTCGGCACGAATAAAGCCTTTTTGGAAATCGGTGTGAATCACGCCCGCGGCTTCCGGGGCGGTGGCACCTTCTTTCACGGTCCAGGCGCGTACTTCTTTAACACCAGCAGTAAAGTAGGTTTGTAGACCCAGCAGTGAGTAACCCGCGCGAATCACACGATCAAGGCCGGGTTCCTCCATGCCCATCTCGCTTAAGAACATCGAGCGCTCATCGTCATCCAGCTCAGCGATCTCCGCTTCCAGCTGGTTGCACACGGGCACCACCAGTGCGCCTTCTTCAGCGGCAATTTCATTAACAATATCCAGATAGGGATTGTTCTCGAAACCGTCTTCGTTGACGTTGGCAATGTACATCGTCGGCTTTAAGGTCAAAAAGCCGAAGCTTTTCACCTGTCGCTGCTCTTCTTCGCTTAGGCCAAAGCTGCGTAGCGGCAAACCTTCAGCAACGTGGGGCTGAATGCGATCAAGAATTGCTTTGGTGGCAATGGCGTCTTTATCGCCGCCTTTCACCGAGCGAACAAGGCGCTGGCTGGCTTTCTCGACGGTATCAAGGTCGGCAAGCGCCAGCTCTAGGTTGATGGTTTCGATATCGGCGCGGGGGTCGACCTGGTTCGCCACGTGGATAACGTTGTCGTTGTCGAAGCAGCGCACAACATGCGCAATGGCCTGGGTTTCACGGATGTTAGCCAGAAACTTATTGCCTAAACCTTCGCCTTTGGAAGCCCCGGCGACCAGGCCTGCGATATCGACAAACTCCATCGTGGTCGGCAGGACTTTTTGGGGTTTAACGATCTCAGCGAGCTTATCCAGGCGTGGGTCGGGCATCGGGACGATACCGACGTTCGGCTCAATGGTGCAGAAGGGGAAGTTTTCTGCATCGATGCCTGACTTAGTCAGTGCATTAAATAGAGTGGACTTACCCACATTGGGTAGACCCACGATACCGCAATTGAAACCCATAACATGTTCCTGAAAATAGAGGGTAGAGCGTAAAAGTAACCGCCATTCTACGAGATGAACTTGCTGCCAGCCACCGGCTTAACTCACCAGTTATTAGCCAGTTCCGGTATGCCTAGTCAGGCTTAAGGCTATGCAGCTGATTCATGGCTTTGGCCCAGTCGCCCGCTAATGCGTTTGGGAGCGTTGCCAGGCACTCATCTAGCGCGCGAATAATGGCTTCTTGCTCGGTTTTGCCGGGCTTTCCCAGTACATAGTTCGTTACCTGACGTGCCTCGCCGGGGTGACCAATACCAATGCGCACGCGGTGAAACTGTTTTTGGCCGCCTAGTGCGCTAATGATATCGCGCAGGCCATTATGGCCGCCGTGGCCGCCACCCGTTTTATAGCGCGCCTGCCCGGGGGGGAGGTCGAGTTCGTCGTGGGCTACCAACAAATTTTCAGGGCTAAGCTTAAAAAACTGGCTTAAGGCGGCCACCGCAGCGCCACTGCGGTTCATGAAGGTAGCGGGGTTAAGCAGGTGCAGTTCATGGTCGCCGATACGTACTTTTGCGTAGTGGCCGAAAAATTTCTTTTCCGGGCGCAGTTCTGTATGGGCGCTGCGCGCAATCGCGTCTACCAGCCAGAAGCCCGCATTATGGCGCGTGGCTGCATATTCTGCCCCTGGGTTGCCTAATCCAATAATGGCCATTACCTGGCTCATCTTTCTACCTCCAACCAATTTCCAGGAGTAACTTTTTCCAAGAGTAACGTTTTCCAGGAGTAACGTTTTGATAGCGCGTCGGTGTCGGCCATAAAAAAGATCAAGCGCCGAGGCGCTTGATCTTAACATCATCTAGGCATCACTTGAGCCGTGCAGGCATGACCCAAGTGGGGCGCTAAGCAGAATGGCTTACTCGGCGCTGGCGCCTTCTTCACCTGCGCTTTCACCATCTTCATCGTCTTCACTACGTACTTTTACTTTAGTGATGTTGAGAATTGCGTTGTCGTGCTCTTCACCGTGGGACAGGTCAACAGACGTGACGCCGGCCGGCAGGGTAAGGTCAGACAGGTGCAGCGTGGTGCCCAGTTCGACGTTGCTAATGTCGATTTCCAGGTAATCAGGCAGGTCTTTCGGCAAGCAGCTGATCGCCACTTCGTTGGCCAGTACGTGCAGTTCGCCGCCCTGGTCTTTGATGCCTACACACTTCTCTTCACCGGTCACGTGCAGCGGCACGTTCATGGTGATTTCGTGAGTCGCATCAACGCGCAGGAAGTCGGCGTGGGTCAGCAACGGCTTGAAAGGGTGACGCTGCAGGTCACGAACAACCACTTGCTCTTCTTTACCGTCGATGACCAGGTTGATAACCGAGGAGAAGAAAGACTCGTCTTCAATGGCTTTGTAGAAAGCGGTTTTTTCTACAGAGATAGACTGTGCGCCTTTCTCACCACCGTATACAACGGCGGGCACTTGCTGGTTCGCACGACGCAGGCGGCGGCTCGCACCTTTCCCCAGGTCGTTACGAACGCTGGCTTTCAGGATAAAATCAGACATGGAATTGCCTCTTAGTTAAAGTAAGGAATACGCCGCAACCCGCGACCAGACGGCGACGCTTCCGTGGCCCCAAAAGGGGGCTGTATCGTCAGGCGGTTAGTGGAACATCGCGCTGACAGATTCTTCGTTGCTGACCCGACGAATCGCTTCTGCGATGAGGCCGGCAACGCTCAACTGGCGAATTTTGCCGCTACGACGAGCAATGTCAGATAGCGGGATGGTGTCGGTCACCACCACTTCATCCAGTACAGAGTTGGTAATGTTGTCAACGGCTGGGCCAGACAAAATCGGGTGAGTAGCGTAAGCCACCACGCGCTTGGCGCCGTGCTCTTTGAGTGCCTCACCGGCTTTGCACAGAGTGCCTGCGGTATCAATCATGTCGTCGACAACAACACAGGTACGGCCTTCAATTTCACCAATAATGTGCATTACCTGGGCTTGGTTAGCCTGAGGGCGACGCTTATCGATGATAGCGAGATCTGCATTCAACTGTTTGGCGATAGCGCGGGCGCGAACAACGCCGCCTACGTCGGGTGAAACCACGACAAGGTCGCTATAGTTTTGGCGCTCAATATCGTCAAGCAGAATGGGCGAGCCGTAAACGTTGTCGACGGGTACGTCAAAGAAGCCCTGGATCTGATCAGCGTGCAGATCCATGGTCATCACGCGGTCAACGCCCGCTTTTACCATCATGTCGGCAACGACTTTGGCAGAGATCGGTACACGGGCGGAGCGCACGCGGCGATCCTGGCGTGCATAGCCGAAGTAGGGCAGTACCGCCGTGATGCGAGCCGCCGAGGCACGACGCAAGGCGTCGACCATCAGGATCAGCTCCATCAAATTGTCGTTTGTCGGTGCACAGGTGGATTGCAGGATGAACACATCCTTACCGCGCACGTTTTCATTGATCTCAACTGCAATTTCGCCGTCGCTAAATTGACCAACCGTCGCGTTACCCATGCGGCTGTCTAAGCTCTCGGCAATTTTTTGAGCGAGGGCGGGATTGGCATTCCCAGCGAAAACCATCAATTTTGACACGCGCAGCCACCTTTGCAGTGTTGGGGATCGGGGAAGAAAACGCAGATCATCTAGGCTATATCTAAAACCGGGCTATATCTAAAACCGGCCGTATCTAAATCTAAGCTGGCTGGGGTACCAGGATTCGAACCTGGGAATGCCGATACCAAAAACCGGTGCCTTACCACTTGGCGATACCCCAACTATAGTTTGTTGTCAGCTATGGCCTGTTGCCCACTAATAGCCTGTTGATAACCGGGCGTTTTCAACTGCCCAGAGCTAGGCTATCAATAGCTTCCAGAAAATAGCCTCCAGAGCTAGGCTATTGATAGCCCAAAGTTATAGCCCAGAGCATCATGTAGAGGGGAAATGTTGAGTCCGCGTGCTACCCATGCCGACCAACGTTGGCTTGCCAGTTGAGCAATTGCCTGTGCTGCTTGCTGGGTTTCAAACGCAGCAAACACACAAGCGCCCGTGCCGGTCAGCTGGCTAGGTGCATGCTGTGCCAGCCAATGAAGCGCTTCCGCAATGGGCGGATAGCGTTCTTTCACCACGGCTTCACAGTCATTGCGCCACGCCGGCGCTCCCCCCTGCAGTGCGCGCGCCATAGTAATGGCGCGGCTGTCGCGTGTCAATTGCGGGTCTTGGAAGACGCTTTGCGTGGAAACGCTAATGCCAGGATGAATAATCACAAACCACGGTGTGTCCAACATTACCGATGTGAGCTGTTCGCCAACCCCTTCCGCCCAGGCGCTATGACCCTGCACAAAGACCGGTACATCAGCCCCTAACTGTAGCCCCAATTGCGCTAACGCTGCTAAGGAGAAATCCAGTTGCCATAGATGGTTAAGGCCGACCAGCACGGTAGCCGCGTTGGAGCTACCACCGCCCAGGCCGCCGCCCATGGGCAGCCGTTTATCAACCGCTAGCGTCGCGCCTAAATGGGTGCCGCTGGCGTGTTGCAACAGGCGGGCGGCACGCACGATTAAGTTATCGTCGTGGCGAACGCCGCTAACCTCACTGGTTAAGTGAATGACGCCATCATGCCGGGAGGTAAAGGTGAGGTAGTCGCACAGGTCGATGATCTGAAACAGCGTTTGCAGTGTGTGGTAGCCGTCTTCACGACGGCCCACGATATGCAACATTCGGTTAAGTTTTGCCGGTGCTGGCAGCGTTAACGGCGGAGTCATTTAGGTGAGGCTCTCTCTCAAACATGCGGGTTGTTTCGTTACTGGTCGCTGGGCTGCCACTGATTAACCACCAAGGTAATGCGAATATCGTCGTAGTTCATCACTAGCCGGCGGGGTAGCCATAATTCTCCGACTTTTTCCCAGTCGCGGTAGTCGATTTCCCAGCCGTCTTGAGACAAGTGGCTCGGAAAGCCGAATTCGTCGCTTTCAAGCTGGTAACTGTGGGTGCTGTTATCGGTTGTCTCGCCAGGCAAGCCGCGTACCCAGTTGGGCATAGCGGTGACGGGAAGCGCCCAGCCAAGCTGCTCTTCCATTAAGGCTTCAGGGGTTTCTGCTTCAAAGCGGCCATCGCTATTAGACAGTGAAAAACGCCCTTCGCGGCCCTCAAGCACGTTGCGCCCGCCGCCGAAAGGCCCGCTAATCAGCATGCGAAAGTAATGCGGGTGCTGATTCCAATCCAGGTTGGCGCTGATGCTCTCTTCCGGTGTGCGCAAGCCTGCTTTGCCGATAAGTGTCCATGTATCAAAAGCTTCTACGTCAGCCTGTTGGCGATCCCATTGGCCCACTTGGCGGCCACTTTCATCCATCGGCGCTTGGGAAGCACAGCCAGCAAGAAACAGCAGGCCGATGCTGGCAAGCAGCAAGCGTAACGATAGGTACGAAGGGGAAAGTGAAAATGTCCAGCGCGGTGAAAATGACGTCATTGTCAGCATAAACAGGCTCCATGTTCAGTGATGATTATCGATTAATCGTTAGGGTAGCATTATCGATGTGCTAAATATCGATAAGCTAAATACGGCCGTCAGTACGGTTGGGGTGCCCCCGAGGGCGTTAATTCAGGAAGGCGCTCAAGCAGCTTGTCAATTTGCGGATGCACGGTGGTGCGCTGCATAAAGCGTTGCAGCAGCTGGCGGGCTTCATCGCTGCGCCCCAGGGCGTGCAGTACTTCGGCTAGGTGGGCGGCAACTTCCTGGTCGGGTAGCTGAGTGTAGGCACTTTCCAACCAAGGCAAGGCTTGTTCCGGCTCGCCGAGGCGATAGTATACCCAGCCCATGCTGTCGAGCACGGCGGGGTTGTCGGGGTCAATCTCGTAGGCGCGCTCAATAAGCGTAAATGCCTCTTCCAAACGGCCAGGCAGATTAAGGTCAGCCAAGGTGTACCCCAGCGCGTTCAGTGCTTCGGCGTTATCAGGGTCGGCGCGCAGTATTTGGCGCAAATCACTTTCCATGCCTGCAATGTCGCCGATTTCCCAGCGCCGCATGGCGCGCATATAAAGCAGCGATGCATCATCGGGCGTGCGGGTAATTTCGCGGTTTAACAGCGCATTAGCATCTTCTAGCTGATTCAGCCTGTCCAATAGCTGCACTTCAAGCATCACCAGTTCCGTGAAGTAGCGATCAAAACGCATTCGCTCAATGCGCAAAAAGGCGCGGGCATCAAGTAGGCGGTCTGCTTCAATGAGCATACTTGCCGCCGTGGCGCGGGCGGGTAAAAAATCATCACCTTCGCTGACCTGGCGGTAATAAAGCAGCGCATTGTCGGTCTCGCCTGCTGCTTGGGCGATAGCGCCGAGTAAATAGTAAGCCACATTGGGTACGCCGGGCTTGCCAATAAAAGGCTGAAGCAACCGCTGTGCGGGGGCGGGATGCCCCTCTTCTAAATAGAGCTGGGCGAGCGATAAGCGCAAATCCTGGTTGCCGCCATGGCTCTCTAATAAGGCGTCGGTTTGAACTTCCGCAGCACGAATGTTGTTGAGGCGAATTTCTGCTTGAGCCAGAAGCAGGATAAAGCGCACATCGTCGGGTGAGAGGGCTAAGCCTTGCTGAGCGGCGCGCTGAGCCGTTGGGTAATCCTCCACCTCAAGCGCCAAGCGTGCACTTACCAGCCATAAAGACGCCGACTCGGGTTCCAGCAAAGCAACCTGGTCAAGCCGCTGTTGGGCGGAAGCTGTGTCACCTAGCGTTGCCTCAATCAATGCGGTGGCCAGCAATACATCGCTATGATGAGCTAGCTGATCAGCATCGGAGCGTGACAAATGCTCGCGTAATCGTTGCAGGATGAGCGTGAGCGGTGCCTCTTCAGCGACAGCAATTTCTGCAAACGCAGCGACATCGCCGTGGCCGCCCGCTTCTACAATGCTGAGCCGCTGTTCAAGGCTGTCTAGCCAATCGCCGCGCTGCAGTGAAAAAGCCGCCAGCAGTCGATTAGGCGCCTCGGCTTGGGGGGCAAGTTCGCGCCAGCGCAGTGCAGAGGCTTCAATGAGCGAGGCTTCATTGCCAAAGCGGGCAGCGAACGTAGCGCGTTCGGCCAACGCGGGTTCGTTGTAGCGCTGCGCTGCTTCAAGATAGCCTTGGCTCGCGTAGCGGTAGTCGCCGCGCTGGCCAGCCAGCTCAGCGCCTAGCAGGGTGCTTAACCCAGCGGCATCCAGCCCGCGGGTGATGGGGGGCGCTCCACGCATCGGGTCTTCGGGCCAAGCGCTAAGAGGGCCATCTTGAAGACCAGACAAGGTTTGGCAGCCACTCAGCAATAAGGCGGTAGCGGCCATTGGTAACAGGGGTGAGCCCCGTAAGATAGCGCTCATTAACGTAGAACCCGGTAATATGAAGCGAGGTCGCATGCGTCTCTCAATTAGGTGGCCGAATGCCCAGCATAGCGGCTTGCCTGCCTGCGGCAAAGAGGTGTGAGCCAGATGAGTGCCTGCTGTGGATGAGTGTCTGCTGTGATAGTATGTTCATCCTTGCAAAAGTGGCCAGCAATTATTATGCATACGTATCGGTAGCATTTTAGCCACCCCAACGATTTTTTTAGCAACCCCTAAATTGACGGTGCGGCCGCTTTCTTTTTTAGACCGGCGGTTGGCGAAAGTCCGACACACTAGCGAAGACGCATAACGCATGACGCTTCTTGCCCTGGGAATAAATCACCGTACCGCCAGCGTGGCCGTGCGTGAGCAGGTCGCTTTTACGCCAGCGCAGCTTGAAACCGCGCTGGCTGAACTGCGTAACCTGCCACAAATTCGTGAAGCCGCGGTGCTATCGACCTGCAACCGCACCGAGCTTTACTGCGTGGCGGATGCCGCTGGCGAACAGGCGGTACTGAATTGGCTCGGACGCTTTCATAATTTACGCGTCGATGAGCTGGCTCGCTGTGCCTACCATTATTTAGACAACGATGCGGCGCGCCATTTAATGCGCGTGGCGGTTGGCCTGGATTCTATGGTGCTGGGCGAACCGCAAATCTTGGGCCAGTTAAAAGCGGCTTACCAACAGGCGCGCCAGTCAAAAGGCTTAGGCGGTGAGCTTGAACGCCTGTTCCAGCATACCTTCGCAGTGGCCAAACAGGTACGCACCGAAACCGGTATCGGTAAAAACCCCGTTTCAGTGGCTTACGCTGCGGTTAGCATGGCCAGCCGAATTTTTGATGATTTCAGCCATTCGCGTGCGCTGCTGATTGGTGCTGGAGAAACCATCGAGTTAGTCGCTCGCCATTTACACGAAGCGGGCGTTCGTCAGCTTACGGTGGCTAACCGCACCCGGGAGCGGGCTGAACTGGTGGCAGGGCCCTTGGGGGGAACGGCGATTACCCTGCAAGAAATCCCTGACGCCCTTGAATATGCGGATATTGTGATTTCCTCTACCGCGTCGCCGTTACCTATCTTGGGTAAAGGCATGGTTGAGCGGGCATTAAAAAAACGCCGCCACCGCCCGGTGTTTATGGTCGATATCGCGGTGCCTCGGGATATCGAACCCGAAGTGGGTGAGTTGGCCGATGTGTTCCTCTATACCGTGGATGACTTGGAAGAGGTGATTCAAGAGAACCGTCGCCATCGCCAGGTCGCGGCTGACCAAGCGGAATCACTGATTGAACACGGGGTTGGCAGTTGGCAGCACGAGCGGCGCATTCGTAACGGCGGTGAATTGATTCGCGACTACCGCCAGCATGGCGAAGCACTGCGCGACCTTTCCCGCGACCAGGCGCTGGCGCGGCTGGCCCACGGTGAAGACCCGGTTAAAGTGATTGAGCGCTTGGCACATCAATTGACCAACCGGTTGCTCCACCAGCCTACCCAGGCGATACGCGATGCCGCGTCTGAAGAGCATCACGAGTTGCTGAATGCGGCACCGCGCCTGCTGTTGCCTGCCAAACCCGCTTTTGAAACCACGCCTGCGCCCACGGTTACCCGCCAGAAGGATGATACGCCCGCATGAAAGAGACTTTGCGCCAACGCTTAGACAGCTTTACAGAACGCTTTGAAGAGCTGGCGATGCTGCTGTCTGATCCCGACGTGATTAATAATCAGCAGCGCTTTCGCGACTACTCGCGTGAATATGCCGAGCTAGAAGCGCTGGTGGGAGCCTGGCAGCGCTATCGTGACGTCGAAACCAATATGCACGAAGCCGAGCAGCTAAGTCGCGATAGCGACGCCGATATGCGCGAGCTGGCGGAAATGGAGCTTAGCGAAGGTCGTGAGCGATTGGCCGAGCTTGATCTTGAGTTAAAACGCCTGCTGGTGCCCAAAGACCCTGACGATGGGCGTGGGGTGTTTTTGGAAGTGCGCGCCGGTACGGGTGGCGACGAAGCCGCCATTTTTGCCGGTGATCTGTTTCGTATGTATTCACGCTACGCTGAAAAGCGTGGCTGGCGCGTAGAGATAGTGAGCGCAAACCATGGCGAGCACGGCGGCTATAAAGAGATCATTTCCCGCGTCAAAGGCGATGGCGTATACGCCCAGCTGAAGTTTGAATCCGGTGCCCACCGGGTGCAGCGCGTACCCGCGACTGAATCCCAAGGCCGTATTCACACCTCTGCCTGCACCGTGGCGGTAATGCCCGAAGTCGACGACGTCGGTGATATCGACATCAACCCCTCGGATTTGCGCGTCGATACCTACCGCTCCAGTGGCGCGGGCGGTCAGCACGTTAACACCACGGATTCCGCAATCCGCATTACTCACCTGCCAACCGGCGTGGTGGTGGAGTGTCAGGAAGAGCGCAGCCAGCATAAAAACCGTGCTAAAGCGATGTCGCTACTGGCTGCCAAGATTAAGCGCAATGCCGTTGACGCGCAGCGCCAAACCCAAGCCGATGCGCGCCGTTCGCTGGTTGGCTCCGGTGACCGCAGCGAGCGCATCCGCACGTATAATTTCCCCCAGGGGCGGATTACCGACCACCGCATCAACTTGACGCTTTATAAGCTCAACGAAGTGGTCAGCGGCGAACAGCTAGACGACGTGATTAATCCGCTGATTCACGAGTATCAAGCGGAACAGCTTTCTGCTTTGCAGGACGGCTAATGTCCCTGGATGCGCTGTTAAAACAAGCGACTCAGCGGCTAAGCGCGGCAGGCTCCGCTTCGCCGCGTGTTGATGCTGAGGTGCTGTTAAGCCACGTGTTAGGGCGTAATCGCACCTGGCTATATACCTGGGGTGATCAGAGCTGCTCAAGCTGGGAATGCGCACGCTTTGATGCGCTAGTGGCAGCGCGCGCACAAGGAACCCCGGTGGCTTATCTTACCGGTGAGCGCGAATTCTGGGGCCTGCGCTTAGCGACTTCACCCGATACGTTAATTCCCAGGCCTGATACCGAAACCCTCGTCGAGCTTGCCCTTGGCCGAGCCATAAACCCCGCTGGCCGCCTGCTTGACTTAGGCACGGGCACCGGCGCTATTGCGCTGGCGTTTGCCAGTGAACAACCGCGCTGGCAAGTCGTCGGTGTCGATGTGCGTGAAGAAGCGGTCGCCTTGGCCGCTCGCAACGCGCAGGCGCTTTCGATCACCAATGCCCGGTTCATGCAGAGCGACTGGTTTAGCGCACTGGAAACGCTTGCAGAGGCAGAGAAGCGTTTCGATATTATTGTCAGTAACCCGCCTTATATCGCCGCTGATGACCCTCATTTGGCAGCAGGCGATGTGCGCTTTGAACCACGCTCAGCGCTGGTCGCTGACGCCGAGGGTATGGCCGATTTGCTCCACTTAGTTCACACCGCGCAGCATTATTTAGCCACGTCAGGCTGGCTGCTGCTTGAGCACGGCTATACACAAGCTGAAAAAGTGCGCGAAGCACTTAGCAATGCCGGCTATCAAAACGTTGAAAGCATTCGTGACTTAGGTGGGCATGAACGGGTTACTCTGGGGCACCTTTTGCCGAGTTCCTTAACGACTGCCACTACTGCCTGATTCATCCGTATTGGATCCTGCCATGAAACCAAAAAATAGAACGCTGGACCGTATCGACCTTAAAATCCTGCGCTGCTTGCAGGAAAATGCGCGTATTTCTTACGTCGATTTAGCCTCCGAAGTGGGGTTATCCACAACCCCTTGCCTGGAGCGCGTTAAGCGGTTGGAGAAAGCGGGCATTATTCGTGGTTACCAAGCCATTCTTGACCCTGGCGCTTTGAAAGCCAATTTATTGGTATTTGTCGAAATCAGCTTGGAAACGCAGTCGCCCACGGTATTTGATGAGTTCCGCCGGGCTGTAGAGACGCTGCCGCAGATTCAGGAGTGCCACCTTGTTTCAGGCCAGTTTGACTACATCTTAAAGTGCCGAATTCCTGAGATGGCCGCCTACCGTCAGCTGTTGGGCGATGTGGTACTGACGCTGCCGGGTGTGAAAGAGTCGAAAAGCTACGTGGTGATGGAAGAGGTAAAAGAAAGCTTTAGCCTTCATGTGCCCGCGTTTGAGGAATTTGAGGATAAATAAGCCAATGATGGATGATCAATCGCTGCTGCGCTACAGCCGCCAAATTATGCTGCCCGAGGTGGATATCGAAGGCCAAGAGCGCCTGCAGGCTGCCCATGCATTAATTATTGGCGCGGGTGGCCTGGGCTCGCCTGTAGCGCTGTATTTAGCGGCGGCCGGGGTAGGGCGAATCACGATTGCCGATGCCGACCAGGTGGAGCTTTCTAACCTGCAGCGCCAAATCGCGCATCAGCAGGCGAGCATCGGTTTAAATAAAGCCCACTCTGCCCAAGCTAGCATGCAAGCGCTCAACCCTCACTGCCACGTGGTTGCGTTAGACCAGCATGTAGAAGGCGAAGCGCTTGAGCGATTAGCGGCCTCTGCAGATGTGATGCTGGACTGTACCGATCGTTTCTCAAGCCGCTATGCGATCAACGTTGCTTCGCAAAATACTGGCGTGCCGTTGGTGTCTGGGGCGGCGATTCGTTTTTCAGGTCAGCTAGCGGTATTTGACCCCCGCGATGCCGAGTGCCCCTGCTATGCCTGCCTTTATCCACCCGATGGTAGCGGCGACGAAGCGTTAAGCTGCGCAGAAAGTGGCGTGATGGCACCACTGGTTGGCTTAATTGGCTGCTTTCAAGCGGTAGAAGCCTTCAAACTGCTAAGTGGTGCTGGCGCAGCCCACCGCGGTCTTTCGACGTTTGATGGCTTAAGCGGCCAATGGCGGCATTTTCAAGTGCCCCGCGACCCTGCTTGTTCGGTGTGCGCTAATCGCCGTTAGCTTCAGTTTTTAAAGACTTGGGTTTTTAAAAGACGTCGGTTTTTCAATGACATTGCTTTTCACCGACAGCAAAAGCCCACCGATGATAAAACGCTTATCGTCGGTGGGCTTTTGCTTTTTCATATCGCAAGCATCGAGTAAAAATCAGGCTAAAGATCAAGCGCGAGCGGCAACACGCAGCCGTACATAATCCGCCGTCCAATTGCCATGTTCATCACGTAAGCTATGGCCTAACAGCGTTAACGTGTTCTCCAGCACGGCTTCGCGTAAATCCTCGTCAAGCCCATGTAAGAAGGGGCTAGCAAATTTTTCCAGCCATCCCATCATGCCCATTGGTAATTGAGTCGGCCGCGGAATCAGCTCAATGCTCTCAACCTTGAAGCCGACCGTTTCCAATAACTGGCTGTATTCGGTGGTGGTAGGAAAATACCAAGGGTGGCGGCCACGGACGCTAATGCCGCGGAACTGAAGCGCTGCGGTAAGGGCGGTGCAAACGGCCGCCAGATTACCGTGGCCACCAAATTCAGCCACAAACCGGCCGCCTGGCTTTAGCGCTCGTTTTACCCCTGCCAATACTGCCTGCGGGTCAAGCATCCAATGTAGCGCCGCGTTGCTGAATACTGCGTCAAATTCATGGTCGAATGGCAGTTGATGGCCGTCGACTACGCGCGCGTTAATGCCTCGCTTGCGTGCTGCATTCACCATGTCTTCTGAAGCGTCTACACCCAGCACATCCGCCCCTTGCTGAACGAGGCGTTCTGTTAAGGAGCCGTCGCTACAGCCTAAGTCTAAAATCCGTTCGCCGGGCTGGGGCGCTAGCAGCGCGACAACGTCGTTGCCTAATTTAGGCATAAAGCTGGCATGGTGTGCGTAGTCGCTGGCGTTTTGCTCTTGTCCGGGTGCGTTTTGAGGCGTATTAGTCATGTTGGCTTCCTGGCGTCGTTATTAGTCCATTAGGTGTTTATCATAACGGCATGTCTACAACAGTATAGCTTGGCGCGGCATGACTTATTAGCCACTGCACAATCTTCACGACACATCCTTCACGACACATTCTTCACAACACGATCTTCACGACACCAAGCTGGCTCCTTTGCGTTATACAATTCTGCTAGCCTGTGTCAGCCGTTATCCATATAAGTGAGGTTCCATGAACGACGTTATTGATCTTTTAAAATCCCACCGTTCGATTCGTAAATTTAGCGACCGCGCCATTCCCCAGGAGCTGCTGGTGGAGCTAATTCAAGCCGGGCAGGGAGCCGCTACGTCAAGCCACGTTCAAGCGTATAGCGTTATCCATGTGAAAAATGCGGCTAACCGCGAGCTGATCGCGGAGTTGGCCGGTGGGCAGGGTTATGTAGCCAGCTGTGCCGCTTTTTTGGTGTTCTGTGCCGATATGAAGCGGCCGACGGAGGCTTCTGAGCGCACGGGAGCGAAGGTGGTAAGGGGCATGACCGAGCAGCTGCTCGTCGCCACCGTGGATACCGCTTTGATGGCGCAAAACGTGGCAGTGGCCGCTGAATCCGAAGGGTTGGGTATCTGTTATATCGGCGGTATCCGCAATAATCCTCAAGAGATTAGCGATCTACTGCGTCTTCCCAAGCACGTTTACCCGGTGTTTGGTATGTGTCTGGGCTATCCGGACCATGCCCCTGAAGTTAAGCCGCGCTTGCCGGTGGAAGCGATTCTTAAAGAAGACTACTACACTGAAGATGCTGCACAGGTAGAGGCCTTCGATACGACCATGCGGGCTTATTACCAAGCGCGTAGTAGCAGCAATAAAGAGACCGATTGGTCGCACAATCTTAAACCGCTGTTTGATAATAAACTGCGCCCGCACATGCGCGATTTTTTGATCAAGCGTGGGTTTGAAATGAAATAACGGCACACAACATGACGATAACAATAACGGCTGATGTGCAACTTACGGCGTTGGCCAACACGCATGGAGAATGACTGATGACCCTCGACCGCGCTTACCGCCTTTTGGCAGCTTTTTATACCTTAATGCTCGTTATTGGTGCTGTTGCCATGGTGGCAGGAGGAGCAACACCGCTGGCTCCTGTGTACCTACTTTTAGGCGCAGTAGCCGTGGTGGGGTTGTGGGGTTATATCCTAAAACGCGGCTTTTTGAACCCGCGCATGTGGCGCCCGTTGGCGGGTGTTCTGGCAGTGGGTATTGTCGTGCAGCTGTTCATCGTACTGACAACACCCTTATCAAGCGTTGCCCTAACCTGGATGCTAACCAGCAGCATTTTTTCGGTGTTGCTGGTGATTCTGCTGTATCACTATGGCGATCGCGACCAGCCGCTTTGGGCATCCACAGAGGAGCGGTCGGCGGCGCGTCAATTGGATGCGATGTTATCAGGAAGCTCGCCGCTGACAGCCATCAAGCGCGGTGAAGGCCGAGAAAATAGCGTTAAGGTGTCAAAATCACAGGATGGGTATCAAGCAAGTGTGACCCGGAAAACGCAAGATGGCCAAGAGCGCTTTGATGAACGCTTTCGTTATCCTGAAACGCTGGTGTTTTTCTTGGAAAAATTTACCAGCGTTTCAGTTAACGATTTTCAGCGGGTGCTTATATCAGAAAAACGCGGTTCTTAAAGCTCTTTATCTTAAAACGCTTCATCTTAAAACGCTTCCCACCTTAAAATTCTTCCCACTCAAGTTCTGCCTTGGTGGATTGATGTTTTGCCAGTGGCTTGTTGGGCTCATTAGCAAGGGGCTGATGAGCAACCGACGATGAGGAGTCGTCTAACCGGAACTGTGACACGGCGGCAGAAAGCTCAGCCGCCTGGGCTTCCATCTCGGCAGAAGCGGTGGCGGTTTGCGCTACTAGGCTGGCATTTTGGTGTGTCACATCATCCATCTGGTTGATGGCAATGCTCATCTGGTCAATCGCCGACGTCTGCTCATCCGATGCGCGGCTGACCTCCACCATCAGCTGGGAGACATGGCTGATATTGCCGACGATTTTTTCCATGGACTTGCCAACGGTTTCCACCAGCGTGCTGCTCTGCTGCACGATGCTATCGTTTTCGACGATCAGCGCCTGAATTTGCTTTGCGGCATCGGCCGAGCGCTGTGCCAGATGGCGAACTTCCTGAGCCACCACAGAGAAACCACGACCCTGTTCACCCGCTCGCGCAGCTTCTACCGAGGCATTGAGTGCCAATATGTTGGTCTGAAAAGCGATGCCATCAATCATCGCCACAATGCCGGTAATCTTCCCAGAACTTTCGTTCAAATCCTGCATTTTACCGACCGCCTGCTGCACGGTTTCACCACCTTCCTGAGCTGAATAGGTAGCTTGTTGCGCTAGCCGGTTGGCCTCGCCGGTATGCTGGGTGTTGTTTTTAACCGTCGCGGCTACCTGTTCCATGCTGGCAGCGGTTTCTTGCAGGCTGGCTGCTTGCTGCTCGGTGCGCTGGGAAAGATCGCCATTACCGGATGAAATTTGTGAAGAAGCGGATGAAATCGCCATTGCTGAGCGCTGTATTCCAGCGATGAGCGTATGCAGTTTTTGCTGGGTAAGCGCTAGTTCGAGCAACATTTCGCCTATTTCATCCCGGCGAGTTTGCGGTATCGGCTGCGATAAATCGCCTCTCGCCATGGCGTGAAAGTGGTGGCGTGCCACTGCTAGCGGCTGGGTGATGCGCTGCATTAGCAGCCAGCCAAGCGTGCTTCCCAACAGCAACGCTACCACCAGGGCGGCAATCATCAGGTTGCGCATCAATACGGCTTGCGATTCAGCGCTGGCAAACTGGGCTTGTGCGTCTTGCTCTTCCAGCTCAATCAGGCTGTGCAGGGTGCTGTTCATTTGCCGGTAGGCGGGTAGCGCAACGGTAAAGGCCAATTCATTGGCGGCGTCATATTGGCCGGCAGAATAAAGCGGCATTGTTGGCGCAATACCATGTGAGAGCAGCTGACGGTAATCTTCGCTGAACTGGTCGGCGAGAGCCGCGACGTCAGGCGACAGCGGCTGCGAGCTGAAAGAGTGCCAGGCGCTATCAATCGCTGAAAGGTTCTGCACGATATTGTCCATATGCTGCTGAACAGGGTGATCATGCAACTCGCTGACCGCCAGTGTGGGGTCGTGCTGTGCTGAAAGCGAAAACTCCATCACCATATCTTTGGCAATTTCATTGACCCGCCCCAGCTGTTGGGTATTACGCAGATTCTGCTGATAGATGGTATCAACGGCGTTGTTCGATGAGCGCATGCCGCTAAACCCCATGGCACCAATCGCCAGCATTAAAGCCAGCATTACGATCAATAAGAGATACAGTTGCTTTTTTATTGTCAGGCGCATGTGGCTTCCTTTTCATCGAATTATAGAGAATGGATATAGAATAAGGGATTAGCTATTTTGCTCCTTGATACGCATCAAGAGAGGCAGAGGTTTACTACGCTGATAACACACTGATAACTCAGCCCCTTAGCGACGGCTGCGAGTATCAGAGGTAGCGCCTACCCCCAGCGCCTCTTTTAACCAAGCAGCCAGCGCTTCGCTGCGGCGAACATTGGCGTGTTTAGGTAGCCACAAACAGAGCCTTGCCGGGGTTTCGATACTGCCCCAGGGGGCGACTAGCCTCCCGCTGTTTAGGTCATCTTCTACCAGCAGTTTTGGGGCAATAGCCACGCCCAGGCCAGCCACAGCCGCTTCCATTAAGTAGTAAAGATGGTCAAACCCCTGGCCTTGCTGAAGAGCGGTCTCCAGCTCACTTTGCTCCAACCCTTTAGAAGCAGCCCACTGCGGCCACGCCTGAGGGCGTGAGGCGGTGTATAACAGCTTGTTAGCAAACAGTGTTTCGGGCTTGGCGGGGTCAGTGTGCGCCGCCAGGCGCGGGCTCACCACTGCACAAATCTGCTCGGGCATCAGCGTGATCAACTCGCCTTCATCAGGCCAGGGCGGCTCGAAAAACGCCAGGGTCGCGCTGGTATCAGGCTGGCCGGGCTGCTCGGAATCGCTGACCACTACTTGAAGCTTTAGCTCCGGCAGCGCTTGGTTCAGGCGATCCAGGCGGGGAATCAGCCAGCGCGCCAGCAGGCTGCCAGGGCAGGCCAGGGCGAAGGGCGCTTCTTCCACCTCATGCTTGAGCAACGTGCAACTATCCCTAAGCTTGGTAAACGCTTCCCCCACGCCGCTTTGCAGCCGCTCGCCGTGGTGGGTAAGCACCAGCCCGCGCCCCGCTTTAGCAAATAGCGCTACGCCAAAATACGCATCTAAACTCTTTAGCTGGCGGCTAACTGCGCCGTGGGTCACGCTTAGTTCATCGGCAGCAGCGGTCACGCTACCTAACCGAGCGGTAGCTTCAAAGGCGCGCAGCGCGCTAAGAGGTGGCAGGCTATGTTGCATGGGTGCTCCACGTAACCATTGATTAAAACTCACAGGTAGCGGCTATCTTATCGATTTTTCTTCCCGCCTGCCTGCGTTAATGTCATTAGCCTCTTAGATCGCCCCAAAACCGCAGAGGTCGTGATGAACAAACCCCTAAGCCTACCCGATGCCAATGGGCTGTTTGGCAGCTTTGGCGGCCGCTTTGTAGCGGAAACCCTGATGCCGCTGATTTTAGAGCTGCAGGATGAGTACGCCGCGGCCAAAAATGACCCTGAGTTTCAGCGCCAGCTCGCCTATTTTCAGGGCGATTACGTTGGCCGCCCCAGCCCGCTCTACTTTGCCGAGCGCCTCACCGAGCACTTCGGCGGCGCGAGCATTTACCTCAAGCGTGAAGAGCTGAACCACACCGGCGCGCACAAGATTAACAACTGCATTGGCCAAGTGCTGCTGGCCAAACAGATGGGCAAAAAGCGCATCATCGCGGAAACCGGCGCAGGTATGCACGGCGTGGCCACCGCCACCGTCGCCGCCCGTTTTGGGTTGCCCTGCGTGATCTACATGGGTGCCACCGACATCGAACGCCAGCAGCCCAACGTATTCCGCATGAAGCTGCTGGGCGCGGAGATTGTGCCGGTCACCTCTGGCACCGGCACGCTGAAAGACGCCATGAACGAAGCGCTGCGCGACTGGGTAACGAACGTTGATGACACCTTCTACATCATCGGCACCGTGGCAGGCCCGCACCCATACCCGGCCATGGTGCGCGATTTCCAGGCGGTGATTGGCCACGAAACTCGCACCCAAATGCTCGAAAAGCAGGGCCGCCTGCCGGATTCGCTGATTGCCTGCGTGGGCGGCGGCTCCAATGCGATGGGTCTGTTCTATCCGTTTATTGATGACGAAAACGTTCACATGGTGGGCGTAGAAGCGGGCGGCAAAGGCGTTAACAGCGGCCTGCACGCCGCCAGCCTGAACGGCGGCACCCCTGGCGTACTCCACGGCAACCGCACCTACCTGCTGCAAAACGAAGATGGCCAGATTATCGACGCCCACTCGATTTCCGCCGGGCTAGATTACCCTGGCATCGGCCCAGAGCACGCATGGCTGCATGAGCAGGGGCGGGTAGAGTACGTCTCCGCCACCGACGACGAAGCGCTGGAAGCGTTCCAAATTTGCTGCCGTCAGGAAGGCATTATTCCCGCCCTGGAAACCGCCCACGCCCTGGCTGAAGTGGCTAAGCGCGCGCCAACGCTTCCCCGCGAGCACCTGATGGTGGTCAACCTCAGTGGCCGTGGCGATAAAGACATGGTGAGCGTTGCCCATCACTTGGGCGATAAATTCGGGGTGAAAAACGTATGAGCGCGCTACAGGAGAACGACATGACTAACACCTCTCGTCTTGAACACTGCTTTACCGCACTCAAGCAAGCCAACCGACCGGCGTTGGTGAGCTACCTCACCGCTGGCGACCCAGACGCCGAGACCTCCCGCCGCCTGCTGCACGGGCTGCCGGAGGCGGGTGTGGATGTCATCGAACTCGGCATGCCGTTCAGCGACCCGATGGCCGATGGCCCCGCTATTCAAAAGGCCGCCCTGCGCGCGCTGGAAAACGGCCAGACCCAAGCCAAAACGCTGGAGATGGTGCGCCGCTTCCGTGAACAGAACAGCACCACCCCCATCGTGCTGATGGGCTACTACAACCCGATTTACTGCTATGGGGTTGAGCGTTTCTTAACCGATGCGGCCAAGGCCGGGGTCGATGGGCTGATCGTGGTGGATTTACCCCCAGAACACGACGAAGAGCTCTGCCAGCCCGCCGCCCAGCACGGCATTGATTTTATCCGCCTCGCCACGCCCACCACCGATGCCAAGCGCCTGCCCAAAGTGCTGGCCAACGCCTCTGGGTTTATCTACTACGTTTCCGTGGCGGGTGTGACCGGTGGCAGCGCCCCCACGCCGGAGCGGCTGGAAAGTGCGGTTAACCAACTGCGCGAACACACGCCCCTGCCTATCGCGGTAGGCTTTGGTATTCGCACCGCCGAACAGGCCGCCACCATTGGCCGCTTCAGCGACGCCGTGGTGGTGGGCTCCGCGCTGGTGGATTGTATCGAACACGCCAGCACGCCTGATGAAGCGGTGGAACGAGTACATGGCTTAGTGAGCGAGTTGGCGGAGAGTGTTAGAGGGTGTCGAAAGTAAACTAGCGAGAAAACACGGCATGTACGCATGCCGTGTTAATAAAAAAGACAAGTGTATAGAGAGGATATTCGTCGAGTGCTACCGCTCTTCGTGCAAACGGCCTTCCACATATTTATGCAGAATGCTGGCAACTAATGTTTGGTAGGGGATACCCTCCGCCAAAGCTTTCTTTTGCAGCCCGCGAAGATCTTTTGATGAAAGCCTAATATTAATGCGTGCATCTTTTTTGAACATCGCCTCTGCGTATTGCTGATGTCGTTCTGACCTTTCCTCAAAATCGGGTGCTCGCTGAAGCTCGCCGGCTTCGAAGGCTTCCAGAATCTCCCGCTCTTCGTTATTTAGCTTGCTCATTTTGAACCTCCCAAATAAGTCTTGGTGGCTTTTCGGCTAGGAATGATCGTTTTCAGAAAAACCTCATCTTCCGATTCTACAAAGGGTACCAGGTAAGCATAACCCTCGATGTCTATCACATGTATTCGTTGGCCGGGATACCGATCTTGATTTGGATGTTCCAACGTATCCAGGATACCTCCAGCCGACAAATGAAAAACCACATCCTCAAAGGATATGTTTCGTTCTTCTTGGAGAAGTTTATTCTTCTCATGGTTCCAGGTAATCGGTTTCATGGCATGAAAATATCACATTGTGTGCTTTATGTGCTCATTTAGTGCCCAGCTCAGCGCTACTTGGCTGCACCGAGACACCCCGACCACTGATTTTGTTGACGGTCTATAACCCCAGCGCTTGCTAGTTTCGCTACCCCTTTATAATAACTCCCTTGCTCCAACGTCTTCCTTACCGGCATTATCAGCGCATCTGCTGCTGTTACAGCGGCAATACACTCGTTGGAATAAAAGGAACACCATGGGCAAGCTCTTTTCATTGCTGGTACTGCTGGGTCTAGGCTATGCAGGCATCTATTTTTACTACGGCGTGGTGATTGAACAGGAAATCCAACAGCAGCTGGATAATCGCGGCCTCGCTTCTGTCAGCATTGATAATGTCGAGTATGGTGTGCTGGCCCCGGTGAGTACGTCAGCCAACATCGAAGTGACCCTTACCTATCGTGGCTCACAGGCCGCCGTTAACATGTCAGTGCAAGGGCATCCGGTTTTCTCTGACGACGTCAGCGTCCAATTCGATGGCCTGCAAGCGCTGAGTTTGGGCATCGGCTTCGGTCAGTAAGCCGGCTACTTTAAAAGGATTATTTACCATGTTCACCGGCCTAAGCGCATTTCCGCTCACCCCCATGGACGAGCAGGGCATTCATGAGCAAGAATTTTCCCGTTTAGTAGAGCGCTTGGCAGAAGCACAGGTGGATTCCATCGGCGTGTTGGGCTCTACCGGCAGCTACGCGTATTTAAGCGTTGCAGAGCGGGCGCGGGTAGCCAAGCTGAGTGTGGAAAGCGCGGCGGGGGTGCCGGTGGTGGTGGGAATAGGCGCGCTACGCACCCGTGATGTGCTGGCCAATGCCGAACACGCCCAGCAAGCAGGGGCTAGCGGGCTGCTGTTAGCGCCGGTTTCCTATCAAACGCTTACCGATGATGAAGTGTTTAGCTTTTATGAAACGGTGTGCCGTTCATTGAGCGTGCCGCTATGCGTGTACGATAACCCCGGCACCACCCATTTCGACTTCAGCGATGAACTGCATGGGCGCATTGCCCAATTGCCCCAGGTTCGCTCGATCAAAATTCCCCCGGTGCAGAACGATATTGCCGCTGCCCAGGAGCGCGTTGCACGGCTGCGGGCACTGATTCCCGATGATGTAACCGTTGGCATCAGTGGCGACCCAGTGGCAGCCACTGGGCTGTTGGCCGGTTGCGATGCCTGGTACTCGGTGATTGGTGGGCTATACCCCGAAACCGCGCTGGCGCTTACCCGCGCCGCCCAAGCGGGAAACGCACAACACGCCAACGCACTTTCGGAAGAACTTGAACCATTATGGGCGCTCTACCGTCAATACGGCGGCAGCCTGCGGGTAGTGGCCACCATTGCAGAGCTCACCGGCAGAGTGAGCGAGCCCTGTTTGCCTCAGCCGCTACAAACGCTGCAAGGCGAAGCCCGCCAGAAAGTCGCAGCGGTGATTGAGGCGCTAAGCCTTAGCTAATGTTCAAAGCCCCTGAGCACCGCGCCGCAGCCAGCCATGCACAAACGCAAGCTTGCGCATGGCTGCATCGGAAAGCACAAACGGATAAAGGTCCGAAAGCCCCATCGAGCGGTTTACGTGGTTAACGCCGGCCACTAACGAGGCGGCAATGTGAATCAGGCGCTCAGCATTTGGCTCGGCGTAGGCATCCCAGTTGTAGATGTTGGGCAGAGCGGGCGAGGTCATGCCTGAGGACACAAAGCTATCGGTAATATCGGTAAGATGCAGCAAGTGCGATGCGGTTTCCGCCCAATCCTCGTGGGGGTGTGCCGATGCGTAGGTAGTGAGGAAGCGCTGCCGCCAATCCGCAGGCGGGCCGTTTTGATAATGCCGCTGCAACGCTGCGGGGTAATCTTCCCGCTCATCGCCAAACATCTCACGAAACGCATCCAGAAAGTCATCCCGCAAGCTTAACCGCCACCACAACATATGGGCGATTTCATGGCGCATATGGCCAATCATCGTGCGATAAGGCTCTGCCAGTGCTTCTTTGCGAGTTGTGCGTAACACCGCATCAGCCTCTGCGACACTGATGGTAACCACACCGCCCACATGCCCCATGGGCACCGGCGTTCCCCCTTCGGCCAGCATATGAAACACTGGTGGCGCGCCAGGGTCTTCTGGGCGAAACCAGTTCCAACGGCCAAGGTTGTCGATTACCCAGCGTTTAGCTGCCTCCGTTTGCGCCCAGTTGGGCATGGCATCTGAAATGGAAGGGTCGGGTGCTAGAGCCGTCATTGCGCAGGCACGGCAGAATTCACCTTGCTTAGGCGCAATCCAGTTGCAACCAATGACTTCGCGGTTGGCGCAGAAGGGCGGCATCGGCAGAAAGGCACGTGCTTGCGGGTCGTAAGCCACAGGCACACCGTCTGCAGTCACCAAATTATCAAACCAAAGTGAACCGGCACCGACCGGATTAGAAAACACACGCATAGGTCGGGTATCTCAAAAGAAACGAGACTTCAGTCTAGGAGCCAATGCCGCGATAAGCCAAACACATCTACCTTAATTTCTGTCTGGTTGGGCAAAAACAGCGTAAGTGTTGGGGCTTACTATCACGCCATTCTCCAAGCTTATGAGAGATGCGCCTCAACGAGATCCCTAAGCTGCTCACTCAGAGGGTTGCCTTGCTTGCAGGCTAACAGTAGCGGCGGGGAAGAGTCCCCGTCAGCAAGCGGTATGGCCATCAGGCCGTGAGCCATCGACGCGGCGCTGGCGGGTAGGATGGTAATGCCAATACCGGCGCCAACGAAGCACAGCATACTGCCGATATCAGGCACTTCCACAACATGGCTGAGAGAAACCCCTGCTTTATCGGCCAATGTCTCCAGTTGGCGCCTCAGAAATGTTCTTTGCGTGGCGGGCTGTAGTAAAAGCCGCTCGTTGGCTATTTCGCCAAAACTGATGGAAGGCTTTGCCTGCAGCCGATGGCCTGGGGGGAGTAAAACGAGCAGAGGTTCATCTCCCAGCCTGGAAACTGATAAACCCGCTAGAGAGTTCTCGTCCAGGTCGGCTCGTAGTACCGCAGCGTCAAGCTTACCCGCTTTCAGCGATGCGATATGTAAGAGGGCATTCCCTTCGCACAGCTGCAGTTCGATCAGCGGGCGCTCGGTGAGCAGTTTAGCCAGGGCAGAGGTGAGGGGTTTAGAGAAAATCGCGCTGGCCGAATAACCAAGGCGCAGCGTACCGACTTCACCCTGGGCTGCCTGCCTGGCAACGCTGATGCTTCGTTGTGCAGCACTGAGTATCTCCAAGCTCTCACCAAGAAAGGCCTCGCCTGCTTTGGTGAGATGGACACCTCGGGTATTGCGCTCAAACAGCTTCACACCCACGGTTTCTTCTAATGACTTAATGCTCTGGCTCAGCGGCGGCTGGGTAATATGCAATCGCTCGGCAGCGCGCCTGAAGTTAAGCTCCTCAGCAACGGCAACAAAGTGCTTAATCTGTTTCAGTTCGACCATCTCGTCGCTCCTCCGGTGACCACAACATACGCTGATTTCTGATGCTGCACTCTGTCGAAACAGCTATCACTGCGATACCGATTCCGACCTTCATTCGAGCCTTGAGCGTACGTATGGTAATGCCTGTCTAAACAGGAATAAGCCATGCGTACGGCCTTAATAATTGGATCGCTCGGCGCTTTTTTTAATTTGTACCAGCTTCAGGCGCTGTTTCCAGCGTTAGTCGAGCGCTTCGGAACAACGGCCACTGGCGCTGGCTGGTTAACGATGGCCTCGCTGCTAGGAATGATGGTTACCGCGCCACTGACTGGCGCTGCGACAAAACACGCCAACCCTTCGACCTTATTGATAGCTGGCTTTTTCACATTGGCCGCGATTAACGCCTCAATGGCATGTACGACTAGCCAAGACGTGCTTTTTGTACTGCGGCTAGGCCAAGGCATTGTCATTCCCTTTCTATTAACCGCAACGATGAATTTGGTCTCTCAGCGACCAAGCAGCTTTGTGCCGCTGTACGTGACCGGCACCATAGTTGGCAGCACACTCAGCCGGTTTTACCCTGCTTGGTCGGTTGGTGCCATGGGTTGGGAACTGGGGTTCTTAAGCTCTGCATGCCTAATGGTGCTATCGGCGGTGGTGATTTGTCTTCTTCCGAAAACTACTTATCCGAAAACAACTGGCGCTGAACCAATGCAGCGTACTGAACGGCATCAAACGTCGGTGGCATATACAAGGCGCGCGCTTGCTGACAGTACGCTGCTCATTGCCTATCTCGCGGGTTTCGCGCTGCTCTTCACGCAAAGCGCGGTGTTTACGGCACTGGGTCTATGGCTTGCCCAAGAACCTTATCATTGGGATTCACAGCAGATCGGCACGATCTATCTGGCGTGTCTGCCCGCACTTGTCTGCGTGCTCACTGCCAGCGTATTGAGGCGCTACCTAAGTGAAGTAGCGATTGCCATATCACTCATAGCGTTGATTTGGGCAGCGCTGTGGCTGATTAGCACAACACGCATGTCTATCATGCTGAGCGTGGCGCTGTTTGCCATAGGAACCTATATGTTCCAAACAGTGACGACCCAGTTATTAAGCAGTACGCGCCGCGTACCTGCCGGTGTTGCCGCTGGCATCTACCTCTCTTGCTACTATTTAGGCGGCGCAATGGGTGCAAGCCTTGCGGCGTATGCCTTTGCGATATGGGCCTGGAAAGGAGTAATTACCAGTATAGCGATAGCCCAGGCAGTTATCTTTTGCCTAGTCATCGGCACCCGGCATTGCGCTAAAAAGCGCTGAGCGAAAATCTTCTTAATCTTGATGGGCGCCATGCTCTCTGGGGCGGATTGCCTGATTCTTGATGAGCCAAACAACCATCTCGATCGACTAAATCGGCAGGCACTCATCGAACAGATGCAGCGGTGGCCGCGTGGGCTAATAGTGGCCAGCCATGACCGGCAACTGCTGGAGGCCATGGAACGTATCGTGGAACTATCCCCCTTAGGGCTGCACAGCTACGGCGGCAACTACACGTTCTATGCTCAAGCAAAGGCGCACGAGCAGCAGGCTGCCCTTGATCAGCTCAGCCAGCAAAAGCTCGAACGCCAACGCGAAGAGCGCGTGATGCGCAAGCAGCGTGAACATCAGGAGAAACGATAGGCTCGCGGTAATCGGCTGGGCAAGGAAGCCAACCAGGCTAAGATTCTGTTAGAGCGCCTGAAAGGAGCGCTGGCCTGCATTCTCTTCGCCGATTCCCCACCGCGACTATTGCTCCTGGACGAGCCAAATAACCACCTTGATTTGCCTTCAGCACAAGCACTGGAAACCATGCTGCGCAGTTACCAAGGCGCGTTAGTGGTGGTATCCCACGACGATGCCTTTCTGGAAAACCTAGCCCTGACAGACCGCCTGTTAGCAACCGAACAAGGTTGGCACCTGGAGTCGGTTTGATCTAAGTATTCGAGGTGTGATGCATTACTAAAAAACGGCGTAAGTCTAAACAGCTTGTTGGGGACAGCTATACAGGGAAGCCATGATGACTTCCATCGGGAAGTTCTATATCGACACGGACTCGGCCGCCTAGCGCTTCGACGTAGCGTTTGAGTGAACTAAGGCGCATATCCTGGCCAACTTTCTCAAGTCCTGCGACGGTGGGTTGTTTTACTCCCATCGCAATAGCTATGTCTGCTTGGGTTTTCTCCGCTAGCTGACGAATTTCGGCAAGCCTGATCTCGAATAACATATCGTTGGCTTTCGCCTCGGCTGCCGCAACGATCTCTGGCTTTTCTCTTGCTAACAAGTCTTCCAGTTTGCGTGCCATGGTTACCACCTCACTTTAGTGTTTCCAGGTGAGCCGTATATTCTTTATCGGCGACTGGAATCATCTCATTATAGAAGCGCTTGTCATTTCCACCTTTATCGCCTGCGCATAGCAAGATGCCTGTGCGACGTGGGTCAAACGCAAAAAATACTCTAATAGGACGTCCCTGGCACTGAACACGCAATTCCTTCATGTTGGAATGCTGCGAGCCATTTACAGTGTCAGCGTGCGGCCTTGAAAGCATCGGGCCTCGTTCACGTAGAAGAAGTACAGAAGCCAGAACGTTCTCACGTTCAATTTCTTCCAATGAGAAGAACCACGCTTCAAATGTGTCTGTTTGCTCGATAGACCACATGGAGACCTCTTTTTTTATAGGTTTTATCCTATATAGGCTATGCCCTATTATCAAGAGATTTTCTCAAACTAGGAAGAGGGCAAAACAGCTAATCAAATTATGCCTATCTTCAGGTAGCCAACCCATCATCCCCAACTATAAAAACGCCCTGTGGGAGGTGGCTTTAGCCCGCGACGATTCAAACACTGAGCCATCAACAGGCACCGCTTACCCTGAACCTGCCTAGATGCATTGGCCAAGGCTCAGTATCATAAGCAGTCAACCCAACCACAGAAGTCTCCCCCCATGTCATGCCCACCTTGCCCCAATTGCCAATCTGAATTCGTTTACCAGGATCAAAGCCTGTTTATTTGCCCAGAATGTGCCCACGAATGGAACCCTTCCGAGGTTGAAGCGGAAGACACCGTCACGGTGAAAGATGCCAATGGCACCTTGCTTGCTGAAGGCGATAAGGTAACGCTTATCAAAGACCTCAAGGTCAAAGGCAGCTCAATCGTGCTTAAGATTGGCACCAAGGCTGTGATCAAGCGGCTTAAGGAAGGCAAAGACCACCAGCTCGACTGCAAGGTCGATGGCGCTGGCGATATGATGGTCACCGCCCAGTTTGTGAAAAAAGCCTGAATATATGGCAGTTTGTGTTAGCACAAAGCGTTCATAATAATTGTTTTTATTGGAAATTAAGATATTGGAGAGGGCATTAACTAGGCTGCATGTGGTTGATCCATATGCTGGCGTACTCACTCCACCATAGAACGTACCACCCAATATCTGTTAGGAGATTTATAGTGATCTCATATCAACCAACTACTGATTTTGCGAAGTCAGCAGAGATGACATACAACAATATGCGTTCGTACTATGAGCATTACTCTGTTGATTGGGATCAAGCCAGAATATTGGAACAGATTCTCAAGCTGAAAAACTGGGACATTTTGCTGAATGGTGAAATGGTTGGTGTAATTCGCCTAGAATTCGACCATGAGAGCTGTTATTTACGAGATCTTCAAGTTCGTGACAAATTTCAAAATAAAGGCATTGGTGCATCTGCCCTGGGCGAGTCTTTAAGGCTGGCGAGAGAGTCCGAGGCAATACAGCTCCGGCTAAGGGCGTTTAAAATTAGTCCAGCGCATCATCTTTATAAGCGGCTTGGTTTCAGAGTGGTTGCAGAAGACGATAGGTTTTTCTGCATGGCTAAAGAGCTCTCCTAACACCCTGTTTAAGAAGAATTTCAAACATTTGGTATTTTTAGTTAAAGCTGGCATTAGTGGTTGTGTGTTTTCAGCCTCACAGCAGTGTGCTAAGTAGGTAATAGCATGGTCTTAGCATAAGCGGAACTAGGATAGACCTTAGAAGTCAATTTCAGAAGCTATGAGCTACTGGGTTGAAGTCGAAACGGCGCTCGGAGCCGCTTTGAACAGCTCTGGAGACGTTATACTAGTGTCACCTTTTGGTTTCGACTCTCTGTTTAATTATACTGTAACTATGAATTCCAAAAGGCCAAAGCCACAGGGTTTCAATGAGCGATTGACGACCAAGCGGTGGCTGGAAATCTGGCCAAGGTTAGTAGTAAATGCCTAACCAGGAAGTTAAATTTGCTCCCTACGGTCGGCGGACGCTCGTTTTTCGCGCCATTTATAGCGCGCATTATGGATATTACGTATGAAGCTTATATTGTTAGCTTTCTTGCTGGTTTTCTCCAACAGTGTCCAAGCGTCATGCGTGATTCTCCTTCACGGCTTAGCACGAACACATAGGGAAGGTCTGAATAATTACCGATATTCGTCAACGCTCACTTGAGCTGATAAAAAATTGCAAATTTAGGCACTATTTTCCCGTTCTTTGTGCATTTTTTG
>LDZP01000090.1_pt1 | contig 74021 bp, 70 predicted proteins | sample 615351 | NCBI WGS metagenome assembly LDZP01 (sample SAMN03408296, study PRJNA278302) | terrestrial metagenome | isolation source: oil reservoir sample I1 | place: USA: Alaska, North Slope, Ivishak formation | collected 2013
TCTATCCAGCTATACCTGCAAGGCTGACGCCTTGCGCTGCCTTAACTGTCGATTCATTCGGAGAATCGAATCGCAGAATGCGGCAGATTTTTGTTCAAACAAGTGTACGTGAGGGCTAGACCAAGGCCAACTGACACCCCCCGTTCGGGGAAATTTTTTGTGAATGAAAAAAACTATCAGGGTTTTAATTCTTATAACAATATTTCACAAGCTATTTGGAAACAGTGTTCGTATACTGTGTTCTGTACAAGAATGATGTTCTAGTCTGAAATGGAAAGGCTGGACAGAAGGATTGGATAAATCTGCTGGACAGAAAGACTGGATAGCAAGTACCGCAATCCCCCAAGCGCAAGGAAATGCGCGCTGCATAGAGGATGACCCTGATGAGTAATATGAAACTGATTTCTGCCGCTGTAATCACTGCCGGTTTTGCACTGGCAAGCCAGGCGGCTCTCGCTTATAACGCTGGCGATGTTTTTGTGCGTGGCGGCGTTGCCCAGACGGATACGGGTTCAGGTAACGGCAATGTAGCGGGTGATTCACTGAGTGTTGATGACGCACGCGGATTAACCTTTGGCGTGGGTTACCTGTTTACCGATAAAGTGGGCATTGAGCTCAACAGCTCGGAAGAAGTCGAGCACGACCTGAGCGTAGCCGGTTCAGGTGTGGGCAGCATTGATCGCATGCCGGTTAACCTGCTGCTTAACTATTACCCGTTGGGTGGCCTGGATTCACGCGTTCAGCCTTACGTTGGCGCTGGCTTGAACTACACACACTTCTCTAGCGAACCAAGCGGCTTTAGTGTAGATGAAAGCTACGGTGCTATCGCGCAAGCAGGCGTTGATCTTGCCATTACGCAGAATATTATGCTGAACGGTTATGTTAGCTACGCCGACGTCAACGCTGATATTAACGCCAGCGGCATTGGTAAAGTGGGCGAAGTCGATATGGAGCCGGTGACCATTGGCGGCGGTATCACGTACCGCTTCTAAGCTGCGTTTGACGCTCTCTTGATGCCTATGAAGCCATTCACCTGAGCGAAATAAAACGCAGTAAATCAACGCCCGGCCTTGTGCCGGGCGTTGCGCGTTTTACACCAAGGTTTTAGAAAAAAGGAATGACGTTTTCAGGGGGTTAAGGCGTTAGGTTATCAAAACCGCTTTCGGTCACCGCCACGTTATCTTCAATGCGAATGCCGCCACAGGGGGCGAGTTGATCGACCAGCTGCCAATTAATAGGCAGTGAGGTGTTGCGCAAGGGCGCTAGCAGCATATTGATAATATACAACCCAGGTTCAATAGTGACGACCATGCCGGGGCGCAGCGTGCGCGTAAGGCGCAGCGCTGGGTGCTGTTCTGGCGCAGGGGCGGGCGTGCCATCAGGGTGGCGTAATCCAGCCACGTCGTGCACTTGAAGGCCTAGCGAGTGACCCAGCCCATGAGAGCAGAAAGCCCGCGTAACGCCTTCGGCAACCGCTTGTTCAGCCGACCCTTTAAATAGATTGTGAGCGACTAAGAGTTCGCCTAGATGGTGGTGCATCTGTTCGTGCAATGCCACAAAGCTAACCCCTGGGGCAATGCCTTTAACCAACTCATCTTTTAAACCCTGCATGGCGGTGACCAGTTCGCCAAACGCGGCGGGCGCATCAGGGCCGGCATAAGTACGGGTAATATCGGCGCAGTAACCGCGAAAGCGGCGGCCCGCATCGACCAGCAGGCTATAGCGCTGTTTCGGCGCGTTAAGGTCGTAGTGTTGATAATGCAGCACGCCTGCATGGTTATTTAAGCCAATAATATTTTGGTAAGGAACGGCGGATTCGCGCTGGCGGCTGGCGGCTAAATACGCCAGCTGAATGTCCAATTCACTCGCCGCGCCAATAAAAGCAGCCTGCGCTGCTTGGTGGCCCGCTATCGCTAAGCGGTTGGCTTCACGAAGACAGGCGATCTCATAGGGCGTCTTAAACAGCCGTAACTCATCAAGTGCCTTCACAACCGCTTCTGGCTGAATGGCCGCCTTTGATGCCAGCTGGGCGTTAGTCGCGAGTCGCTCAATATCGCCAATAATCGCGGCATTGCCGGTCAATGGTGGGGAGATTTTATCGCTGCATAAGTGGACATCGAACGCGGCTACCCAGGGCTCTTTGGGCAGCTGAGTGGGCAGGTGCCAAAAATCGGCGGGCGCATACAAGTACAGCTGTGGGCGCTCTCCTGGCTGAATAACTAGCCAACTATGCTGCACATCGGCTAAGCCCACCCAGTGGATAAAATGCCCGTAAGCCTGAAAGGGGGGCGCGTGGTCATCGGCAAAGTGCACGCTGGCATGACCGCTGTAAATAGCTAGGCTATCAAGCCCGTTGTCAGCCAAAATCTCTGAATAGGCGCGCTGTAAATGCGCGATATGCTCGCGCTGCAGATTAAATAGGGTCGTAGTCATACAAAGCGGTGCCTTTTCTCAAGTGTGCTTTATCAAATACGCATTCTCAAATACGGGGTCAGGCGCGTGGCGGCGCAAGTTTGCTCCAGAACCCGTCCAGTTCAGCATGGTGATGGCTTTGGTGCCGGTATAGCCGCAGTTCCATCGGCACATCCCAGCGGCTGTCGCCTGCTCTTACCAGCGTGCCTTGAGCAAGTTCAGCCGCGACGTTGCGTTCAGGCAGCCAGCTCATGCCGTAGCCCAGCAACACCAGCTCTTTAATACCCGCCGCGTAAAGGTTTTCACTCTGCGCGGTTAAATAGGTGGTTTGGGGGAGCCTGGCTAAGTGTGCTTTCACCGCAGACCCCAGCAACCCGCGCTTAGGGTAAGCCAGCCAAGGCAACGGCTGGTGGCGTGATCCTGGCAGCAGTGCCCGCGGTTCTCCCTCTGGGCTTAACCCCGTGACGGGAATCAGCCGTTCATGGCCAATCACCCGGTAGCTGCAGGCGCTGGTGTCGATGTCGAGATCGCAGCGCCCAGTCGGCCAGTAGCAAATCGCTAAATCACACTCGGCGCGCGCTAAGGCTTGGAAATAGTCATTGGCCACCCAGCCGGTCGCGCGTAAATAAGGCTGCACGCGATCTTGCCAACCCGTAGACGCTAGCCATTCCGGTAAAAAGTGCGGCAACAGGCTCTGCGGCGCAGCCACCATAATACGCCGCTGCTGGCCGGCGCTGATTTCACGCACGCGGTCACGGGTCAGCCGCACGCGCTCGGTCACCTGCTCGCACAGGGTCAAAAATTCCTCCCCGGCCGGGGTGAGCGAGAGCGGCAGCGTTTGACGATTAATCAGCGTCACGCCCATCTCTTCTTCAAGCAGTTTAATCCGCCGAGAGAAGGTGGGCTGGGTTACGTGTTGATCATCTGCTGCGCGTGAGAAGTGCCGCGTTCTGGCCAGGGCGATAAAATCTTCTAGCCAGCGAATTTCCATGCTCTTCCTCTTAGCGGCTGGGTTCGCTGTGCCTTTATTTGCTGTGCTTTTATTTGCTGTGCCTTTATTTTTTGTACATTAGCTGCCGCCCACTTCATAGGCGACCCTCTTCAACAGCGTGGCACGCCACGCGGGTTCCGTCATCCTGGGTTTGTAATACGGGAATCTCTTGCTTACAGCGCGCATTGGCATAGGGGCAGCGGCCATGGAACACGCAGCCACTAGGCAGATTAACCGGGGTCGGCACTTCGCCGGTAAGGCGAATATGCTGGGGTCGGTCATCCTTCAAGCGTGGAATCGCCGAGAGCAGCGCTTGGGTATAGGGGTGGCGCGGCTTTTCAAACAGCGTGGCCGTTGTAGCAATCTCGCATACCGTGCCTAAGTACATCACCGCCACGCGGGTGCCGAAATGCTCCACCACGGCTAAATCATGGGTAATGAATAGGTAGGTCAGGTTGCGTTCGCGCTGGGCATCCATTAGCAGGTTGAGCACCTGGGCCTGAATCGAGACGTCGAGCGCGGAAATAGGCTCATCGGCAACGATGAACTCAGGGTCAACGGCCAGCGCGCGAGCAATCGCGATACGCTGACGCTGCCCGCCGGAGAACTCATGGCCAAAGCGCTTGCCCCAGTCCGGGTCGATGCCCACCGAGCGCATCACTTCTTCTACCTTGTCGAGAATCTGCGGCCGTTTCCATTCCGGGTGGTGCAGGCGCAGCGGCTCTTCCAGGGTTTGCTGAATGGTCATGCGCGGGTTGAGCGACGCATAAGGGTTCTGGAAGATCATTTGCATCCGCTTGCGATACGGCAGCAGTTGACGCGAACTCAAGTTGTCGATGCGGTTGCCGTCGTAGCAAATCTCGCCCTCTGTTGGGGTTAAAAGCCCCATTACGGTACGCGCCACGGTGGATTTACCACAGCCTGATTCGCCCACCACGCACAGCGCTTCACCGCGCTTGATATCAAGATTAACGCCGTTAATAGCGTGGACGTATTCTTGATGGCGAACCAGCTTGCCGCCTTTAAAACGCAGCTGCTCAAGGAAATCCCCAGAGAGCGAAAAGCGCTTTTTTAAATCGCGAATTTGCAGCAGCGAATCAGCGCTCTCTTCGTTCTGGCGGGGGGTAGGATTATGGATATCCGTGATGGCCTCAGCGTGCGCGCTCATGAGGTTTCCTCCTTCAAACGGCGGTCTTCGAGCATTTCAGCCACCATATGACACGCCACACGGCAGTTGCCGGATTCGACAAAGTCAGGCACTTGCTGGGTGCAGGCGGGGCGGGGCTGGCCATCGGCACGATTGATAAAATCGCAGCGCGGATGAAACGCGCAGCCGCTGGGCAGGTTAGAGAGCGACGGCATGCTGCCACGAATCTGATTGAGCTTTTCGCCCGGCGTTGCCATCTGCGGTAAGGCGTTGATTAGCCCCTGGGTGTACGGGTGCTGCGGGTCGTTAATGATTTCCCGCGTTGGGCCTTCCTCAATTACTCGGCCAGCGTACATAACCAGCATGCGCTGGGTGACCTGGCTGACCACGCCCAGGTCGTGGGTGATCAGAATAAGCCCCACATTGTGCTGCTCGCAGAGTTCCAGCAGCAGCGCCATGATCTCGGCTTGAATAGTTACGTCCAGCGCCGTGGTCGGCTCGTCGGCAATGATAATGTCCGGGTCGAGCAGCAGTGCAATGGCAATAATAATTCGCTGGCGCATGCCGCCGGAAAGCTCGTGGGGGTACTGGTCCAGGCGCGTATCCGGCGAGGGGATTTGCACCTGACGCAATTTGTCCAAGGCGATCGCGCGGGCCTCTTTGGAGGAAATACGCCGGTGGGCTTTTAGGCACTCAACCATTTGTTCACCAATGGAGAGCACCGGGTTCAGGGTCATCATTGGATCTTGGAAAATCATCGAAATGCGATTGCCGCGTACTTTACGCAAGGCCCGCTCGGACATGTGGTTAAGCACCTGACCGTCAAAGGTCACCGTGCCGCCAGCGATAAAGCCCGGTTTGGCAATTAAGTTGAGCAGCGAAAACGCGGCAACCGACTTGCCCGCGCCAGACTCACCGACAATACCCAAGCGCTCACCGCGCTCAAGGCTAAAGCTAATATCCCGCAGGGCGTGTACGTCACCCTGGCGCAGTGCAAAACGGACATCGAGGTGGTTGACTTCAAGTAGGTGGTTGACTTCAAGTAGTGCCATGGTGTCCTCAGCCTTTGTAGAGTCGTGGGTTCATGACATCACGCAGCCAATCGCCGAGTAGATTGATCGACAGCACCAGCACCACCAGAACGGCGCCCGGGATCAAGGTGATCCACCAGGAGCCGGACTGGATATAGTCAAAGCCCGATTTGATCAATGAGCCAAGCGACGGGTGTGTCTCTGGCATTCCCAGCCCCAGAAACGACAGCGCCGCTTCAGAGATAATTGCGTTGGCAATCTGCACGGTGGAGATAACAAAGATCGGCGACAGGGTGTTAGGCAGCACGTGGCGGAACATAATGCGTTTGCTGCGCAGCCCCATCACGCGGGCGGCGTCAACGTACTCTTTGTTTTTCTCTGCCAGCACTGAGGCGCGCACGGTACGGGCATATTGCGGCCATTCAGCCAGGCCGATAATTAGAATCAGCATCATTACCGCGTACTGGCTATAGAAAGCGCTGCCCATGGTCGCTTTGACCAAAGCACCCACCACAATAGCGACCATCAGCGTCGAGAAGGACAGCTGAATATCTGCCAGGCGCATCAAAATCGTATCGACCCGACCGCCCAGATACCCAGCCATTAAGCCGAAGGTCACGCCAATCAACGCTTGCAGTATCACCGCCCCAAAGCCAATCAGCAGCGAGACACGGGTGCCATAAAGCACAATCGACCACAAATCGCGCCCCTGGGCGTCGGTGCCCAAGGCGTAACGCGCATCGGCACCGTCAATCCAGAAGGGCGGAAGCTCCGATGACATGATATCGATCTGAGCGAGGTCATAAGGGTCGGTGGGCGCTAATAGCGGTGAGGCGAACGCGGCGATGACCATGCAGATAAACACCGCCAGGCAGAGCTGCGCGGTGCGGTCGCGCTTGAAGCTGTACCACATATAAGAGTCGCGCACGCGCTCCCATCGGCTGGGTGGAGCGCTCGCGGGTGAGGAATTGTTGGTGGTGCTCATGCGGGCTTCCCAGTCAGTTTAACGGTGGGGTTCACCAGGCCGTAGATCAGATCCACAATCGTATTGGTGACCACAAAAATAACGCCGACAATCATCAGGTAGGTCACAATCAGCGGAATATCGGCGTGATTAATCGCATCCAAAAACATCAGGCCCATGCCAGGCCATTGGAAAACGGTTTCGGTCAAAATGGTGTACGCCACCATGGTGCCGATCTGCACGCCGCCTACGGTAATCACCGGCAGCATGGTGTTTTTAAGGGCGTGAACGAAATACACCCGGCGCATAGAGATGCCTTTAGCGCGGGCGTACTTCACGTACTCCGACTGCAGGACTTCCATCATTTCGGCACGGATCAGGCGGATAAACAGCGGTAGCATAATGGAGGCCAGTGAGACCGCCGGTAGCACTAGATGCTGTAAACCGTTCCAGGTGGCTAGGTTGGTGTCCCAGTTGCCAACCACGTTGACGAGGTCATAGCCGCGGCCGAAGGAGGGCATATTACCTTCGGTGGAGAAAAAGGCATTGAGCCATGCGCCCCAGCCGGTACTTTCAGGGAATAGCGTAACGGTGACGCCAATCGAGAAAATTTGAATAAGTAAAATAGCGGTCAGAAACACCGGAATCGAAATGCCGATGATCGATATGCCCATAAACAGACGTGAAATCGGTGAGCGCGGTTTGATAGCGCTGTATACGCCAATGGGAACCGAAAACACCACAATAATTAGCGTCGCGGCAAATACCAGCTCCAAGGTGGCGGGTAAGTGGCGAGCGATAACCTCTAACGCCGGTTCGCGGTAAAAGTACGAATAGCCAAAATCACCCTGCACGGCGTTTTTAGCAAAACGTGCATACTGCACCAGGAATGAGTCGTTTAGGCCCAGGCGCTCACGAATGGCTTCGCGCTCGCTTTCCGGCACTGACTGGCCGACCATCTGTTGTACGGGGTCACCCAGGTTATCCTGGATGGCGAAGGCCAATACGCTGATGACAAACATCACCAAAATCGCGTGCATCAGCCGCTTGATTAAAAAGGCAATCATGGCGTGCGCCACCTATGTCATCGGTTTAACGGAGGATCAGCTGCAAGGCACAGCATGCCCAGGATGGCCTGCCATGCAAAACGCTTCGCCCTCCAGTGTGCTGGAGAGCGAAGCATCCTTGCGCGGACTGTCGTTTTTGAATTGTCGTTGCTTGGCTTAGCGTTTTCGTGGTTTGGCGTTAAGCGTGCGGCTTAGCGATTAATAACCAGGTCGCCCAGGTAAGGGAAGTCAATGGCGTTGACCACGGGTTCAACGTTAACGCCGTCAGCCGCTGCGTAGGCAAGGTTCTGCCAGTGCAGCATAATAAAGCCAACGTCTTCATAGAGCATCGCTTCGGCTTCACGCAGCATTTCGTTGCGCTTTTCAAGGTCGGTTTCGCCATCCGCTTGGGTCACCAGTGCATCAATCTCTTCATTGCAGTAGCTGCCGTAGTTGTACTGCCCGGCACCGGTTTCTTCATCAATGCAGAAGGAGAGGTACTGGAAGAAGTTAGCGGTGTCTTCGGTGTCCGCGTGCCAGCCAATCATCGCCATGTCGGATTGGCGAGTGTCGTACTCAGGCCAGTACTGCGCCAGCGGCATGGTGCGTAGATCAACGTCAATGTTGATCTGTGCCAGCATATTGGCAACCGCTTGGGCAATCTGGGCATCGTTTACGTAGCGGTTATTCGGGGCGATCATTTCAACGCTGAAGCCCTCTTCATAACCCGCTTCAGCCATCAGTTCCTTGGCGCGCTCAATGTTGTAGCGCGGTACTAAATCCGGGTGGTGGCCGGAGTAGCCCTCAGGTGAGAACTGACCCGCTGGGTTAGCAAAGCCGCGCATTAAGCGATCAGCAATGCCTTCCTGGTTAATGGCCAAATCAACTGCTTGACGAACGCGGGCATCTTGAAACGCTTCAACGCGCTCTTCGTTCATTTGGAAGCCAATGATGCGTGTACCGTCAATCTCTACCAGGTTGACGCCATCAGCCTCACTTACGCGGTCCAGGTCGTTGGGCGGTACGGCATCAATAAAGTCAACACCACCAGAGAGCAGGGCGGCAACCCGCGAGGCGTTCTCTGCAATAGGTGTCAGTACAATGCGCGAAACGTTGCCTTCGGTTTCGGTGTCCCAGTAATCTGCAAAGCGTTCAAAATCAACCTGCACGCCCTGGCGGCGGTTGGTGACGATGAACGGGCCGGTGCCGGAAACGTTGCGCGAAGCAAAGGAATTGCCGGCTTTAACGATCTCGGCTTTGCTGTTGCCGTCGTCGGTTTCGCCGCTATAAAACTCGCTGTCCATCGGGAAGATGTAGGTAGCCAGGTTGAGCAGCAGTGGGTAAGGCTCGGTGGTTTTGATCTCAACGGTATAGTCGTCAACGGCTTCGGCGCTGGCCACCGGCTCAAAAATAGCGCGGTAGTCCGGGCTTTGTTTCAAGCGCTCAATGGTCCACACCACGTCTTTGGCGGTGAGCGCGTTGCCGGAATGGAAGGTAACCCCTTCACGCAGCGTCATGCGCGTGGTGGTTTCGTCAACCTGCTCCCATGCGGTGGCTAAGCGTGGCTCAAAATCGAAGTCTTTTGTCCAGCGAATTAGCGGGTCGAAGGCTAGATGAGAAAAACGCAGCACGCCGCCGGAAAGCTGTTCATGTAAATCAAGTGTTTCCGGGTCAGCGGAATAGCCAATGCGCAGCGTTTCAGCGCTTGCCGCCATGGGCAGTAGAGTGACGCCTGCAACCACGGCACCAACGACAGAAGCCAGTACGTTCTTTTTAAAGGTCATGTTCGTTCCCTTGAGCCATTGTTGATTGTTCGTTTTTTACCGCTATTAGCTGAGCTCTTTTTTATGGCGTAAACGCCATCTTTTCTTTAAGGCTAAGTTTTATTTAATTTTGGGTTTGTTTTGTAGCTAAGCTGCCTTTAAAGCTAGGCGGTCTTTACAACATAAGCCAATAACATAGAGAGTGCCCGTCGCGTCATACAATCGAAATAATGACAGGCATCATTCATCTGCTAAATGACGTGGCTGATAACAGCACCTTGTTGGCTGTGCGTTAGACGAAAGGAGTAGTCAGGGCGTGATCGAAATTCGGCAGGAGGCGGTCTATGAGGAAGCAAGTTAAGAGGTAGGCGTTGGTTGGTTAGGTGCTGGCGCTTCAAATGCAGCTAGATGAACCGCCAGGCTTTGAGCAATGTATAGCAAATAGAAAAAACAGCGTTGATTAGCTCGGCATACCTTAGCCAAACCGCTGATGCAACCAGGTATTGATCGTGTCAGATTCGTACATCCACTCTTCACGCCCATCGTCGTGGGTGATTTTCAAGCAGGGCACTTTGACTTTACCGCCGCCTTCCAGCAGCGCTTGCTTGTGTGCGGGGTCGAGCTGAGCATCGCGCCGCTCAATGTTTAACCCCAGCCGTGCCATCTCTTTGCGTACTTTGATACAAAACGGGCAAGTGCGAAATTGGTACAACGCAAGCTTCTGGCACGCTTGATCGACACGGGCTTGCTCTTCTGGCGTGCGTTCAACGGACTTAGGCGTGGAGAGCTTTTCAGCGATCAGCATGACCGGGGCGAGCACTAAGCGAAGGCCACGGAAAAAGTAGCGAATTAAAATGCGCATCAAAAGGCTCCTTAGCTGAGATGACGGCTCATAACAGCGTAATGAATGGATAAGTGAATAGTGGCCGCATCCTGCAACAAATGGAGAGATTTGTCACTTGTGGCGCGTTTTTAGCCCGTTATTCGCGGTTTGTAGCGATGAGGTGATGAGCAAATAGAGCCAGCATGCTAGGCTGCTTAGCTATTTTTATGCCATTAATTTGGCTCTGGTTTATTGAGATAGCTATTGAGATGGCTATTGAAATAGCGCGAATGAATTAACCTATTGGCGATTAACGGGGCGAGAGCCATGCATCTGCATATTATGGGTATCTGCGGCACCTTTATGGGGAGCCTGGCGCTGCTGGCGCGTGAACTGGGGCATCAAGTCAGTGGCTCTGACCAGCATGTTTACCCACCGATGAGCACGCAGTTGGCGGAAGCTGGCATTACCTTAATGGAAGGCTATCACGCGCATCATCTATCCCCTTCGCCTGATCTTGTGGTGGTGGGGAACGCGCTTTCCCGTGGCAATGAAGAAGTAGAAGCGCTGCTCAATAGCGGCATACCTTACACTTCAGGCGCCCAATGGTTGGCCGAACACGTGCTGCCCGGCCGGCGCGTTATTGCCGTGGCGGGTACCCATGGCAAAACCACCACGGCGAGCATCTTAGCGTGGCTATTAGAGAGCGCCGGGCTAGCGCCGGGGTTCTTGATTGGCGGCGTGCCGCGCAATTTTGGTTTTTCGGCGCGCTTAGGTAATGCGCAGGCACCTTTTGTTGTTGAGGCGGATGAGTACGACACCGCTTTCTTCGATAAACGCTCCAAGTTTGTTCACTATCGCCCGCATATCGCCATACTCAACAACCTTGAGTTTGACCACGCCGATATCTTTCCTGACCTAGCCGCCATTGAGCGCCAGTTTCACCACTTGGTACGTACCGTGCCCAGCCAGGGCCGCTTGCTGGTGGCCGATGAGCAGCCAGCCCTTGAGCGTGTGCTGGTGCAGGGCGCTTGGACGCCGGTTGTGCATTTTGGCGACCAAGCCACGAGTGAATGGCAGCTTAAGCTAGAGCGCGCCGATGCCAGCCGCTTCCAAGTCATTTATAGCGGTGATAAGCACGCTTTGGGTGGGGGCGGCCAAGAAGAAGACGGTGTCGTTGAGTGGTCGCTCACCGGCGAGCACAACGCACGCAATGCACTGGCGGCGCTGGCGGCGGCCCACCTGTGTGGGGTTGATTTAGCCCGTGGCTGTGCGGCGCTGGCGCGTTTTGAAACACCCAGAAGGCGACAAGAAGTGCGTGGTGAAATTAATGGTATTCAGGTGATTGATGATTTTGCTCATCACCCCACCGCCATTGCCGCGACGCTGAAAGGGCTGCGCGCAACAACCACTAAAGGACGCCTGCTCGCGGTTATCGAGCCACGTTCCAACACCATGCGGTTAGGGGCATTGCGTGAGCGCTTAATCGAGAGCGTGGCTGACGCTGATAGCGTGTTTTGGTTTCAGCCCGAAGGGCTTGATTGGTCGATGGAAGACCTGGTGGCCAGCCAAGAGGCGCATGCCACGCTGTTTAGCGATGTTGATACGCTGGTGGCAGCAGTGGTCACTCAAGCGTCACCGTTAGACCGTATCGTGGTGATGTCCAACGGTGGTTTTGAAGGCGTGCATGAGCGTTTGCTCGCCGCATTAGCAGCAGCCAGTCAGGAGGGCGCATGACAGCAGGAGGGCGCATGACCGATAGAACAGACGCTTCGTTCAAAAAGCCCATTACCGTCGCGCTGACGGGCGCATCAGGCGCGCAATACGGTCTACGCCTGATCGATGTATTAGTCGCCGCGGGTCATGAAGTGTGGGTAATGATTTCCAAAGCCGCGCACATGGTAATTGCGACGGAAACAGATATTGAGCTGCCCGCACAGCCCCAGCGTTTAGCCGAGGCGCTGAGTGAGCGCAGTGGGGCGCAGCCAGGCCAGATTCGTTGCTTTGGCCGCGAAGACTGGATGGCACCGGTGGCCTCCGGTTCGGGTGCGCCATCCGCCATGGTGGTGTGCCCGTGCTCAACCGGTACGCTTTCAGCCGTGGCCACCGGTGCCAGCAATAACCTGATTGAGCGGGCGGCGGATGTGGCGATTAAAGAGAGGCGAACGCTGGTGCTGGTGCCGCGGGAAAGCCCATTTTCACCGATTCACTTGGAGCATATGCTGGCATTAAGCCGCTTGGGTGTCGTTATCTTGCCGGCTGCCCCAGGGTTTTATCACTCCCCGCAAGGCATTGATGATCTTATTGATTTTATTGTCGCGCGTATCCTTAACCAGCTGGGCATCGAGCATTCGCTGGTGCCCCGCTGGGGTGAGGCCGGCGATAAGGATGACTGACCTATGATGTCGTGGGCCACGCTTTCGGTTTTTGTGCCAACGTTTCTGTTTGTTTCGCTGACCCCTGGTATGTGCATGACCCTCGCCATGGTGTTAGGCATGACTCAGGGCGTTAAACGAACCTTGTGGATGATGATTGGCGAGCTGCTGGGCGTAGGCTTAGTGGCCGCCGCTGCAGGTGCGGGGGTGGCCGCGCTGATGCTGCGCCAGCCAGAGCTGTTTGTGCTGTTTAAATGGGTGGGCGGCGCTTACCTGGGCTATTTGGGCATTATGATGTGGCGCTCACGGGGGCGCATGGCGATTCCCAGCGAGTTGAATGCAGGCCCACCTGCCAGCCGTTTGCAGTTAGCCACGCAAGGGTTTGTGACGGCAGTGGCAAACCCCAAAGGATGGGCGTTTTTTATGGTGCTTCTGCCGCCGTTTTTGGATAGTCATCGCCCGCTTCCAGGCCAGCTGAGCCTTTTAATTGCGGTAATTTTGACCATCGAGTTTGCCAGTATGCTGGTATACGCCACCGGCGGGAAAACCCTGCGCAGTGTGCTCGGTAAAAGTGGCAATGTGCGCTTGCTCAACCGCATAGCGGGAACACTGATGATTGGGGTGGGGCTCTGGCTTGCCCTAGGCTAACAAGGGCTTCGGTTTTCTGTTAAACCGTTCTTTGTTCAACCGTTCTGTTAAACCGGTGGCAAAAGGGCAACTCGCGCGCTGATAAGTACCAGCGATGCAACGCTGAGTAGCAGCCACGGGCAGGGGCGCATAGGAGTGCGGGGCTCACGCTGCCAGTGGAGCAGCGTGAGCGCACAGACTACTAGCCCTAAAAGCGCCCCACCAACCAAATCACTAAACCAATGCACGCCCACTACCAAGCGCGATAGCCCCATAGGTAGCGCAAGCGCTAAGGCTACCCAATAGGCCCAAAAACGCTGTTGACGGGGCATTTCAGCAGCGATAAAAGCAGCAGCAAGGCCCACCAGCACCACAATGGTTGACGTATGCGCGCTGGGGTAAGAGAAAGAGCCTGCTAAGTAATCTGGCGTGCCCGGCCGAGGGCGAGCAAACAGCGCTTTACCCATTATATTGAGCAGCGCCACGCCACCAAAGGCACCGCACCAGTGCAGCAGCGCCTGCCATCTTTTGCTTATCAGCATCCACACTGCCCACGGCAGCGTTAGCGCGATAATGCCGAAACTATCGCCGATCCGCGCAAACATGTTCCCTGCTGTTTCAGCAACGTCGCTATGCAGCCAAGCGAACATGCTTTGCACCAGCACGTCCATCTCTAGTGGGCCTGGGTGGGAGATAACCAGAAGCGTCCAGCCAGACAGGCTGCCCAGTGAAATCACCAGCAGCAGTAGTGAAGCCAGCGGAACATCACCGGATTGGCTCATGGCTAACCAGGAGCGCCGTAGCAGCGGTAAACGGCGAATGCTTCCAGCAATCACTCGGTATAGCGTGCCGTGCCGCGTGGCCTGATGCCGCCCCCAGGAAAAAATAACGGCTAACACAAGGATAATAAAGCCCAGTATCAGCAGCGCAGCTTCCAGGCCCGGCGGTAGATTTAAATGGTGTTGCCAGGCGCGGCCGAGCAAGTAACCCGGCAGCACATAAGCGGGTGCCCAAATGGCCGCTGAACTTAGGTTGGCCCATAAAAAGGTGCGGGGCGGCATGTGCATCATTCCAGCCACTAAGGGAATAATGGGCCTTACCGGCCCAACAAAGCGGCCTATAAATACCGACGAGACGCCATAGCGCTCAAAAAAGCGCGACCCACGGCTAAGCCACTCAGGATGTTGCGACAGTGGCCAGCGCTGGGTGACGTGTTCACGATGCTTAAAGCCCAACGAAAAGCTAATGCCATCACCTATAATAGCGCCTAAAAAAGCAGCGCCGATCAGCCAGGCGACAGCAATATCCTGATGTCCTGCCAACGAGGCAATGGTCGTTATCAGCATCACGCCGGGCACTAAAAGCCCCACAAGGGCGAGCGATTCAGCCAGCGCGATCAGTAGCACAAGGCTAAGCAGCAGGGGCGGGGATAGCGTTAATGAGTAAAGCGTGTCAGCGAGCGGCACAAACCTCTCCGGCTAAGCGTATCAATAACATAAACCTATCAATAATAGGTAAATGGGGGTTAAGCGTTGGCTAGGGCGGAGCCACGTGTTTCAAGCCGCTTAATATAGCGATCGAAATTTTCGGTACGAGAAAGCAAGCAGGCTGCAATGCGTGCTTCAAGCTGGCCGGTTTCTACTAATACCCGCTGTGAGAGCGCCTGCTGCAAGCGCTCGCGAACCAGCAATGCGCCACTTTCACTGGTGTCGGGCAGCACTAGCCAAAAAGTGGCGTTATCCGCACGCCCCAGCACATCGTGATCGCGGCAGCGAATGTTCACTTCGCTGCATAATGCCTCTAACAGCGCCGCTTGTGCACGATGGCCAAACTGTTCTTCCGCCATATCTAACTGGGGCAGATGGAGCACCAAAACGGCTAACTGTTGATTAAGCATGGCAGCGCGCTGGTACTCACTGTGTAGCCGCTCCTTTAAGGTATCAATGTGATAGGCATTGCATTCGCTGTCGTTGGGGTCGGTTGCGCGCAGCAATGCCTGACGCCGTGCGTGCTCCCATCGGGGCAGGGCGAGCAGCAGCGTCAAGGCGATATAGCCCACAATAATGCTGGGTGGAGCGCTTGCCACCGCTGGAAACAGCCACCAGACCGGCCCTATGACGACATTGATCAACAATGCCGCCCACAGCGGCAGCAGCAAAAATGCGGCGGTAATCGGTAAACCCAGCCAGATAGGCGACACCAGTGGCTGATAGTAGAAGGCACCAAGCACGACGGCGTAGGTGCAGCAGAGTAAAATAAGGCGGGGCAAGTGGGTGGTTAGCCGCTGCCCTATATGCATCAGCAGTGCCGAGGTGAGCAACAGCGTGGTAAACGTAGGAATCAGAAGGTCGCGATACTCTCCCATGGCATATAGCCATAGCGCGTAGCTGGCCATCAACATGATGCTGAGGCCGTAAGCCTGTGTCATCAAGCGTTTAGGAATGCGGTGCTCTGTCATGTGGTTTCCTGCTCTTGCTCTTGCACCCGCTTTGCTGGCAGCTTGCTTATTTCAAACACCGTGAGCGTTGACGGTTCGATATCGATCAATTCAAGGTGTTCACTCACCACGTTCTCGGGCAATGCGGCTAGCAATAGGCTGCGCCGATGGGCTGCTTCCTTCGGGGCGCGCGAAAGCAACAGCGTAACAAGCGTGGTGCTGTTTAAACGGTAGACGTTTTCAAAATCATAGGTCAGCTCGCATAGTTTTTTTGCGGTGGGCCAAAGCTGGTGGCGTTTCACATGCAGAATAAAGACTTCAGCATGCACGCCTTCGCGTTCACAGCGTGTTTGCTCGCGAGGGATGTCGCGTATCAGCTGTTCGCCTGCCCACAGGTTGAGGCCTGGAATCAACCGTAAGCGTTGGCGGATAGAACCGTTCATATCGATCAGTTGCTGAGCGCGCGATAACGCCAGTAAGCCAAGCACCATCAGGCAACAGAGCAGAAGTATAAAGGCGGGTCCGTTCAGCTGCGGTGCCACCATCACCGAGCTAACGAGCGCAGCGCTAAGGTTAAAGGCAGCCACCCAGCTAGTTTGCGGCAGCATTAACATGGCCGCCCATGCCCAAATTAACATACCATGTCGTTCTGGAGCAGCCGCGATTAAGCCCAGTAATAGCACGCCGGGCACCACTTGCCACGGCAGCCCTGGTGATCGGCGGTGGCTAAAATCAAGCAGCAATGCCGTAATTAATAGCCAGCCGACGGAAAGCCACAGCACAAAGGCGGCAGCAGGTGGCGTGGCGGGTGTCCATAGCGCCAAGGCAACGGCAGCCGCTAACAGGTTGGCGCGTAGCAGGCGGATTTTGTACTTGCTTTGCATGGTGGTTTATTATTCGTCCTGAATAACTAAGAAACCACTGATTAACTATTGCGCTTGCCCATACGGCGTTAAAAATCGCCTCAAAATGCGCATTTACAACCCGTAAACTCCGCTTTTTCGTTGATTTTTGCCTTGTCTGGCCTTCGCTCATTACGTTAATCAGAGGTTCCCTAAGGGTGTCCGAGCGACTGAAATAGCGCAGGATGATAAACGTACATGACACACACCAACGCCTTAATTATCCTCAGTATACACAACCACGCACGGAGACAGCATGAGCGTTTCAACACCGTTCCATGATCAGGCCCAACAGCACCTTGCTGCCGATAATGTGCCCGCCTATATGCAGGCATTGGGTCAAGCGGCGCGCAGCGCTGCCAGTGAACTACGGCGAGCGGATACTGGGTTGAAAAATCGTGCTTTATTTGCCATGGCAGAGCGCCTGGAGGCAGCCCGTGAAGGCATCTTAAAGGCCAACGAAGAAGATTTACAGCGCGGCCGCCAAGGCGGTTTAGAAAGTGCGTTGCTGGATCGTTTAGCGCTGAACGATGCGCGTATTGACGCCATGATTGAAGGCCTGCAGCAAGTAGCCGCGCTGCCCGACCCAGTGGGTGAGATTGATGATATGCGCTACCGGCCTAGCGGCATTCAAGTCGGCAAAATGCGTGTGCCGCTGGGCGTTATTGGCATCATTTATGAGTCCCGCCCCAATGTCACCCTGGAAGCCGCGAGCCTGTGTTTGAAGTCAGGAAATGCCTGCATATTGCGCGGCGGTTCAGAAGCCACTGGGTCGAATGCCGCGATTAGCGCCTGCATTCAGGCCGGGCTTGCTGATGCAGGCCTGCCTGCTGGCAGTGTGCAGGTGGTGGCAACCACTGACCGCGCGGCGGTAGGGGAAATGATCAGCATGCCGGAATATGTTGATGTGATTATCCCTCGCGGCGGTAAGTCGCTGATTGAGCGTATCTCCCGTGATGCGCGGGTGCCGGTGATCAAGCATCTCGATGGTGTCTGCCATGTGTATATTGATACCACCGCCGACCCAGCCAAAGCGTTAGCGATAGCCATTAATGCCAAAACGCATCGTTACGGCACCTGCAACACCATGGAAACCCTGCTGCTCGATGCGCCGATTGCTGACCTGCTGTTGCCGCAGTTGGCCCGTGCCTATGCAGAGCATGATGTTGAACTACGTGGCTGCCAGCGCACTCTCGCGCTGCTGCCACAAGCCAGCGCTGCCACCGAAGCCGATTGGGCGGCAGAATATTTAGCGCCCATATTAGCCATAAAAGTTGTCGATGGCATTGAAGAAGCCATTGTCCACATTGAGCGTTACGGCTCCCATCACACTGATGCCATTGTTACTCAGGATTATTCGCTTGCACGGCGCTTTATGGCGGAGGTCGATTCCAGTTCGGTCATCGTTAATGCTTCGACTCGCTTTGCCGACGGTTTTGAATACGGCTTAGGGGCTGAGATTGGCATTTCAACCGATAAGCTTCACGCCCGAGGGCCGGTGGGCTTGGAAGGCCTAACCACGCAGAAATACGTGGTATTTGGCGATGGCCAGGTGCGCGAGTGAGGCAGTGCGATGATGAGATGGTGTGATGATGAGATGGTGCGATGATAAGGCAGCGCAATAATGAGAGGGCGCAATGAATAACTCTGCGCCACGGATCGGGATGCTGGGCGGCACCTTCGACCCTGTGCATTTAGGGCATTTACGCAGCGCGGTGGAGTTGCACGAAACGTTGATGCTCGATCGGCTGCATATGATACCCGCCCAGCAGCCGCCGCTCCGTGATCGTCCTCAGGTATCTGCGCAGCAGCGGCTGGCGCTATTAAAAGCGGGCATTGGCGACACGCCCGGGATTATTGCCGATGACCGTGAGCTGCAGCGAGAGGGGCCTTCTTACAGTGTGGATACGCTGATTGAGCTGCGGGCTGAGTACGGTGACCAAGCGCGCTTAGTCATGGCAATTGGCTATGACGCGTTTTTGCGTCTCGCCCAGTGGTATCAACCAGAACGTATTTTTGCACTTGCCCACCTGGTGGTGATCGCTCGCCCTGGCTATAACGACCCTTTGCCTGCACCGCTAGCGGAACTGGTAGAGCATCGCGCAGTCTCTAACATAGAAACATTGATGCTAACGCCTTGTGGTAGCTATACAACGCTTGCGCTGCCATCGCTGATGGCGATTTCAGCAACCCACATTCGTGAGTGTCTGCACCAAGGTAAAAGCGTGCGCTATTTGGTGCCAGCACCCGTTGAACAAGCGATTAAGCACCACGGACTTTATCAGCAGCAGAGTGAATAGCGCTGGCAGTCAGCAAAGAAGCCGTTACAATGGCCGGCTTTATTGACCGATTACCGAACAAGGTTGTCTTTAGGAGAGTCATGCACATCGATAAATTGAAAAGCTTAGCGGTTGACGCGCTAGAAGAACTGAAAGCACGTGATATTACACAGCTGGACGTTGCCAAGTTAACCGAGGTAACCGACCTCATGCTGATTGCCAGTGGCACCTCTACACGGCATGTGGCGGCCATCGCAGAGAACGTAGTAGCCAAAGCCAAAGCCGCAGGCCTTAGCCCGCTGGGCGTAGAAGGCGGCGAGAACGCTGATTGGGTGCTGGTCGACCTTGGCGATATCGTCGTGCATGTAATGATGCCTGAAGCACGCACGCTCTACGACCTAGAACGGCTATGGGCTGACCTACCCACCGACTCAGGTGCCATCGGGGAATCTCTAGAGCGCTTTCGCGAGCGAGCCAGCATGTCATGAAGATTCGGCTGTTAGCGGTGGGCACTAAAATGCCCGCTTGGGTAGAAGAAGGTGTGGAGACCTACCGCAAACGGCTCCCGCAAGATTTTCATCTCGATATTGAAGAAATTGCGCTCGGCCAGCGTGGCAAGAATGCTGATATCGCCAAAGCACGTGCCCAAGAAGCACAGCGGATTCGCGATAAGCTCCGTGGGGATGAGTACGTTGTTGCGCTGGAAGTGAAAGGCAAACCGTGGACCACCGAGCAATTAGCCCAAGAGGCTGATGCGTGGCGAATGACCGGGCGCGACATCGTATTACTCGTTGGTGGGCCAGATGGCCTTGAGCCTTCGCTTTCAGCGATGGCGGAAAAAACCTGGTCGCTTTCCCCGCTGACACTGCCGCACCCTTTAGTGCGCATTATGCTGGCTGAGCAGCTCTACCGTGCTTGGACACTGCTGGTGGGTCACCCCTATCACCGCTAATGGTTGAAGGGTGAGAGATCGCTTTTCATATCCTGCTGCCACCCTTGTTTGTTTTGAGAGTCGTCGTTGCCATGCTCAAGCGCCCTAATACGCTAAAAAACTCCGAGCAAGAACTGCGTGTTTTTCGTGTTAGAGCGTTACTCGCGGTGCTAGTGGTATTAACCCTGGCAGGCTTGTTGATAGGGCGTTTGATTTATTTGCAAGTGGTTCAGCACGACATGTATAGCACTCGCTCAGAAAATAATCGCGTGCGAGTTGAGCCGCTTCCCCCCAATCGTGGATTGATTTATGACCGTAACGGCGTGCTGCTGGCGGAAAATCGCCCTACTTACAATTTGACGTTGGTTCGAGAGCGCGTCGATAACCTCGATGAAACCTTAGCCTTGTTAGTAGAGCTGCTGGCATTACCTGAAGAAGAGATTGAGGCGTTTAACGTCCGTTCACGCCAGCGCCAGCGACCTTTCCAGCCTGCACTCCTGACCAGCGACCTGAATGAAGACCAAATAGCCCGGCTGGCAGTTAATCGTCACCGCCTGCCTGGCGTGGAAGTAGAAGCCCAGCCGCTGCGTTTCTATCCGGATGCGGAAATAATGGCCCACGCGTTAGGTTATGTGGGGCGCATTAACGCCGAGGAGATGGAAACACTGGATAAAGGGCGCTATGCGGGCACCCATTTTATCGGCAAAACCGGTATTGAGCGGTTCTACGAAGAAGAGCTGCACGGGCAAGCGGGTTTGCGCAAAGTAGAAACCAATGCCCGTGGCCGAGTATTGAGAGAGCTGGGGCGCACAGACCCAATACCCGGCGAGAACTTGACCCTGACGCTGGATAAGTCGCTGCAAATGCTGGCTTACGAATTGCTTGATGGCCGCCGTGGTTCGATTGTGGCAATCATGCCGGATACCGGTGAAATTCTCGCGATGGTGTCAACGCCGGGCTTCGACAGCAATCAGTTTGTCACCGGTATTGACGTTGCCTCTTATCGTGATTTGCAGGAAAACCTTGATCTTCCGCTATTTAACCGGGCGATTCGCGGCCATTACCCGCCTGGCTCCACGATCAAACCCTTTCTCGCCCTAGCAGGCTTGGTGGAAGGGGTTATCACGCCTGACAGCACCATCAATGACCCGGGGTTTTATCAGTTACCCAACGACTCCCGCCGCTACCGCAACTGGTTGCGCTGGGGTCATGGTCGTGTGGATATGGAGCGCTCGATTGCCGTTTCAAATAACACCTATTACTACACCCTGGCGCATGATTTAGGTATCGATAACCTGCACGAGCAAATGAGTAATTTTGGCTTTGGTCAGCGCGTTGCCCATGATGTGCAAGGCGAAAGCGGCGCTTTAATGCCGTCGCGAGACTGGAAGCGCGGGCGCTTTAACCAACCCTGGTACCCTGGCGAAACCCTATCCGTAGGTATAGGGCAGGGCTATTGGCAAGTTACCCCGCTACAGCTAGCCAGTGCCACCGCCGCGCTGGCCAACCGTGGCGATTGGGTTAAACCAAGGTTGGCGCGCCAAATTGGTGATACGCCGGTGCCACGTGATCTACCTGATACCTTGGATGATATTCAATTAGCCAATGACGCTTGGTGGGATCGCGTCTTTAGCGGTATGGAAAAGGTCATTAGCGGCAACGAGGGCACCGCCCGCCGTACCGGGGTTGGCCTTGAGTATCGAATGGGTGGGAAGTCGGGCACGGCGCAAGTGTTTTCGTTAGGGCAGGACCAGCGCTACAACGCCGACGAGCTCGCTGAGCGGTTGCGCGATCACGCACTGTTTATGGCCTTTGCGCCGTTAGAAGACCCTCAGATTGCGGTTTCCGTTATTGTTGAAAATGCCGGCGGCGGCAGTACCCACGCGGCGCACTTGGCGCGCGCCATGACAGATGCCTGGTTGCTTAAGGATGAAGCGCCTGACGTAGAGGACGTGCGCGAAGTGTTAGAAGAAGATAGTGCCAATGTGGAGGGCAACTAAGCCATGCCGTGGCAGTTTATAGCCCGTTCAATGCGAGGCCACCCCGTACGCCCACCGAGTAGTGGTATCGCGCGGCGTAAAAGCATTTGGGAGCGAATTCATCTCGACCCGTGGCTGCTTGGCATGCTGTTACTGCTAATGAGCAGCGGTTTAATCGTACTTTATAGTGCTTCAGGCCAATCTATTGATGCTGTGATTGCTCAGAGCGTGCGTTTTTGTATCGCGCTGGTGGGGATGGTAATTATTGCCCAATTTTCGCCATCCACTTTTTTGCGTTGGGCGCCGTTCGCCTATTTAGTAGGTGTTGGTATGCTTGTTGCCGTTGAATTAGTGGGCGATGTGGGCATGGGCGCCAAACGTTGGCTAGTGATTCCCGGCGTCATTCGCTTTCAGCCATCGGAAATGATGAAGCTGGCGGTACCTTTAATGGTGGCTGCATATCTTAACCGCTGTGAATTACCGCCTCGCCTGCGTGATATCGTTGTTTGTGCTGTCATTATTGGTGTACCGGTCGTGCTTACTGCGATTCAACCTGATTTAGGTACTTCGCTGCTCATCTCTAGCGCCGCCATCATTGTGGTGCTGTTAGCGGGCTTGTCGTGGCGGTTGATTGGCTTTATTAGCGCACTGGGTGCGGCGGGTATTCCGTTGCTGTGGATGAACATGCACAACTACCAGCGCCAGCGGGTGCTGACTTTTTTGAACCCGGAAAGCGACCCGTTAGGCTCAGGATGGAACATTATTCAATCGACGACGGCAATTGGCAGCGGTGGTCTATGGGGTAAAGGTTGGCTGCAAGGCACTCAATCGCAGTTAGAGTTTTTACCTGAGCGCCATACGGATTTCATTATTGCCGTATTAGGCGAGGAATTTGGGCTCATCGGTATGCTGGTGCTGTTGAGCCTGTATTTATTAATCGTCAGCCGCGGAATGTGGATGGCGAGCGGTGCGCAGGACACTTTTGGCCGCTTGGTAGCGGGCAGTATTATTTTAACGTTTTTTATCTACGTGTTTGTCAATATGGGCATGGTGAGCGGCATTCTGCCGGTTGTTGGCGTGCCACTGCCGCTGGTTAGTTATGGCGGCACCTCAAGCGTGACCTTATTGGCCGGTTTCGGTATTCTCATGTCGATACATGCCCACCGTCGTCTGCTGTCGCGCTAGGGGTGACTTACAGGGTTTGCGCGTCTTGCACAGGAGTGGAAAGAATGAACAAGATGAAAGGGAAAGCAAGCAGCTGTGTGCTGGCAGCGCTAATGTGCTGGGCAACGCCTACCTTAATGGCTGACGAGCCTGTAGAGGCTTCTCAGCAACACGTTTCTTCACAGCACGTTTCTTCACAGCACTTTGCTCCGCATCAGCATGCTGATACGCAGGCGCTGGTGGATGAACTGGTTGAGCAGGGCGTTCCGCAAGCGTGGCTAGTTGAGGCGTTAGGGCAGGCGAATTTCACTCAAAGCGTGTTGGATGCCATGGAAGGTGCCGCTGAACGCCGCCTGCAGTGGCATGAATATCGCGCTATTTTTCTGACAGAGCAGCGTATTCAAGAGGGTGCTGCGTTTATGCAGGCGCACGCTGACACGCTGGCGCGAGCAGAAGACACTTACGGTGTCCCCGCTGAAGTCATTACTGCCATCATTGGGGTGGAAACCTATTACGGTCGCCATAAAGGCCAGCACCGAGTGCTTGATTCACTGGCCACGTTGGCCTTTCATCATCCGGTAAGAGGCACGTTTTTTCGCGGTGAGCTAGCTGCGTTTTTGCGTATCGCCTATGAGCAGCAGGTCGACCCGACCGAGCTACGAGGCTCTTACGCCGGTGCCATGGGCTACCCGCAGTTTATTCCCACCAGTTATCAGGCCTACGCGGTCGATTTCGACGATGATGGTGTTCGTGATCTGTGGGAAAACCCGGTTGATGCCATTGGCAGTGTAGCCAACTACTTTGCCGAGCACAGATGGCAGCCCGGTGCGGCTATTTACCATCAGGCGAGTGGCCCAGAGCAACTGCCAGAAGGCCTCGTAGACGAGCTTTCTTTCAATCAAACGTCGGCGCCTACAGTGAGCGTTGCACAGCTTGCCGAGCATGGGTTTGAGCCAATCGAGCCGTTAGATGATGAGTTGCTCGTGGTGCCTTTGGCACTTGAGTTCGCCGATGGCGAAACTCGTTATCGGTTCGGGGAGTTCAATTTTTACGTCATTACTCGCTACAACCATAGCCACCTTTATGCCATGGCCGTAGCGGAGTTGGCGGAAGCGATTGCTGAGCAGTATGAGGAAGAGCCATGAGCGCTGTTTCGAAGTCGATGCTTTCAAAAACCAGGCTGACGCTGACCCAGCGGGCAGTTGGATCGCTTGCTTTGATGGCGCTAATCAGTGGTTGTGCCAGTAACGAACCCCAGCGGATTGACACGCCCCCTTCGGCGAATCAAGCGGCAGCGCCCGCGCCCGCAGCCACCAGCGGTGGGCGTTATGCCATGAGTGGCGATGCTTACCCTCTTGAGCCGCCGGATGTGACCAAGGTTCCAGATGCCCAGCCACGCATCGAGCAACCCTCACGGGGTGGTAATCGCCCAAGCTATGAAGTGTGGGGGAAAACCTACCATGTGCTGCCTGATGCAACGGGCTACGAAAAACGCGGTACTGCATCCTGGTACGGTGAGAAATTTCATGGTTATGCAACGTCAAACGGTGAAATCTACGACATGTACAAAATGTCGGCGGCTCATCGTTCGCTGCCATTGCCTACCTTTGCGCGGGTAACAAGCTTGGACAGTGGTCAGTCGGTCATTGTCAGAGTCAACGATCGCGGCCCGTTCCATAGTGATCGTGAAATTGATCTCTCCTACGCAGCAGCGGCACGGTTAGGCTTTCTGGATAATGGTACCGGCCCCGTTAAGGTGGAAGCGATTGACCCTGAACGTTGGTTGGCCGAGCAGAGGGGCAGTGGTGCGCCCGCGCAGAGACAAGCGCCAGAGCCTGCTACCACTCCCCCCGACTCACCAAGCATGGCTAGGCAAGTGCCTGCTGCGCCAGTGCCAGCTTCGCCTGTAAACGCTCAAGCGGCTTCATCGCAACCGAATACAGGCGATGCGGTTTACCTGCAAATTGCGGCACTAGGTAACCAGCAAGGCGCGCAGCAGTTACAGCAGCGTTTGCAGGGTGAGCAGCCGCATTCAGTGCGAATCATGAACGATGCGAATATGTATCGTGTCCAAGTAGGCCCCATTGCCGCCTCGCAGGAAACTCAGGCACGTGAAGCGCTGCGACAAGCAGGCTTCCCCCAGGTGTTTGTTGTGCGATAATTCGCACGCTAGTTATTTCTTGTGGCGCGCTTGTCGCGTCGCCGTTTTTGACAAATTAGCTTTGCACGTAAGCTTTCAAGTAAGTGAGATTGACGTTATGAATGTGTTTACATCCCTTGGTCGCTCTGCACGACTGTGCCTTTTCGCTGTTATGGCGACTGTCGTGCTGCCTGCCAGCGCCCAGCCAGTGCCTCAGCCGCAAAGCATTATTCCTGCGGCGCCTCAGCTGGCGGCAAGTTCGTGGATACTGATGGATGCCCATAGTGGCCGCGTATTGGTTGAACATAACTCAGATGAACGCTTACCGCCTGCGAGTCTCACCAAGCTGATGACGGCTTATATGATTGAGCGCGAGCTTGATCGTGGTTCGATCAATCTCACGGATATGATCAATGTTAGCGAGAAAGCTTGGCGCACTGGCGGCTCAAAGATGTTTATTGAAGTCGGCGACCAGGTCTCGGTAGACGATCTTTTGCACGGTATTATTATTGTATCGGGCAACGACGCCAGTGTGGCAATGGCTGAGCACATAGCGGGGGGGGAAGCACCTTTTGCGGACTTAATGAATCAGCACGCTACGCGTTTGGGTATGCACAATACCAACTTCCAAAATGCGACGGGTTTGCCGGGTGATAACCATTACTCAAGCGCGCGTGATATGGCATTGCTATCGCAATACATTATTAATGATTACCCCGAACACTATGAAATTTACTCCCAACGTACTTTTTCCTTCGGTGGAATTGATCAGCCTAACCGCAACCGCTTGCTTTGGCGCGACCCGAGCGTTGATGGCTTAAAAACAGGCTGGACCACGGAAGCCGGTTATGGTCTGGTAGCGTCGGCTAAACGCGATGATATGCGCTTAATCTCAGTGGTAATGGGTACCAACTCAGAAGAGGCGCGAGCCCAGGAAACGCAAAAGCTGCTCAGCTACGGTTTTCGTTTTTTTGAAACAACCAAGCTTTATGAACGTGGTGCGGTACTTGCTACCCCGCGCGTTTGGGGTGGCAACATTAATGAGTTACGGATAGGCGTTGATGAAGAAGTCTTTATGACATTGCCGCGTAATCGTAATGAAGAGCTACGCGCGCGCCTCAACCTTAATGCGGATCTACAAGCACCGATTGCCATTGGTAACGAAGTGGGCACGCTAGAAGTGTATTTAGGTAGTGAAGTCGTCGGCGAGCGCCGCTTGGTGGCGTTGGAAAACATCGAAGAGGGTGGTTTCTTCAAACGCCTACTTGACCAGGTGCAGCGCTTCTTTAGCGGCCTGATCAGTAACTTTACAGACTAAACGGTAAGTAATTTATAAGGCGCTTAGAAAGCATTTAGAAGGTGCTTAGAAAGCATTTAGACCGCTGTTTCGCCTAATTTTGTCGTTGTGAAGATGGGGCTGCCATGAAAAAAGGTACTCAAAAAGGGTTGCGCGATTTGCGTCAACCGGTGGCCGTCGAGCCGCCTAAAATTACGTTTCCGTGTGACTATTCTCTAAAAATCGTGGGCGATGCAGCCGAGGATTTTCCGGCCTGTGTTTGCCAAGTGATTGTGCGCCACGCGGCTGATTTTGATGCCACCACGATGCAGGTAGTAGACAGCCGAAACGGCCGCTTTCAATCGGTGCGTGTGATGATTCGGGCTACCGGAGAGCAGCATATCAAAGATCTTTTTGAGGATCTGAAAGCCACGGGCCGTGTTCATATGGTGGTATAAGCGTGGATGCCTCAGCGCCAATTAAGTTTTACGATTTGGGTCGCCAAGCTTACCTTCCAGTATGGGAAGCGATGCGAGCGCTTACCGATACGCGTGATGCAGAGACGCCTGACCAGTTCTGGCTAGTCGAGCACGACCCTGTGTTTACCCAAGGGCAGGCGGGTAAGCCAGAACACCTGCTAATGCCTGGTGATATTCCTGTGGTGCACACTGATCGCGGTGGGCAGGTGACCTATCACGGGCCAGGCCAGGTGGTGTTGTATCCATTACTGGATGTGAGGCGGGGGAATATCGGCGTGCGCAATTTGGTGACGGCGTTAGAGAATGCCGTCATCAATGTGTTAAGCAGCTATGGCGTAAGCGCTCGCGCTAAGCCCGATGCCCCTGGGGTTTATGTGACAACTGCTGCAGGTGAGGCGAAAATCGCCTCATTGGGCTTACGTATTCGGCGGGGGGCAAGTTTTCACGGCGTGGCGTTAAACGTAGATGGCGACTTAACGCCTTTTTTGCGCATTAATCCCTGCGGTTATGCGGGTATGCCGATGGTGAGACTAGCGGATCTTGTTGAGTTACCCAGCAATCACCGTGTAGGGGAGCAACTGGCGCAGGCGTTAGCCGTTGAATTAAAGCGCCAGTTGTTACCAAGCGAGAGATTGCCGCCGTTATAGTTAGCAGTTAGCCGCCGTTATAGTTAGCAGTTAGCCGCCGTTATAGTTAGCGATAAGTCAGCCAACGTTAAACGTAGGTATGAGGTTGGCATCTGCTTGCGGTGGCTGGCCAGGAACCGATGCCGGTGATGCTAGCCCTAGATTATTTTTCTCAAACACCCGGTCGGCGCGATAGCTTGAGCGTACCAAGGGGCCTGAGGGAACTTCCATAAAACCTTTTTCCAGGCCGATAACGCGATAGCGGTCGAACTCTTCCGGTGTTACCCAGCGTTCAACAGAGAGGTGGTTCTTCGTCGGACGCAAATATTGACCAAGCGTCACGATATCAACACCAATCTCGCGTAGGTCGTCAAAGGTTTGCAGAATTTCTTCGTCAGTTTCACCCAGGCCCAGCATCAGGCTGGTTTTAGTGATGATATCCGGACGGTAGCATTTGGCATGGGCAAGCACGTCAAGCGTTTTGCGATAGCCCGCCCGCGGGTCGCGTACACGGCTTGTTAAGCGCTCGACCGTTTCAACGTTCTGGGCAAATACCTGCAAGCCGGAATCTACGACGCGCTCAATGGCCGCAGTATCGCCATCAAAGTCAGGAGTGAGTGCTTCGACAACGACTTCTGGCGTGCGCGCTTTAATGGCACGAATGCAGTTGGCGTAATGCGTTGCGCCACCATCGTCTAGATCGTCACGGTCAACTGAGGTCAGCACGATATAGCGCAGCCCCATTAGCTCGACGGATTTAGCCGTGTTTTCAGGTTCTTCGTGGTCCAACCAGCCTTGCGGGTTGCCAGTATCTACGGCGCAGAAGCGACATGCTCGGGTACACACGGACCCCATCAGCATGATCGTTGCGGTGCCATTGCTCCAGCACTCACCCATATTAGGGCAGTGTGATTCGGAACAGACGGTGCTTAATCGGTGAGTAGCAACATTCTTTTTAACGGCTTCAAAACGCTCGCCACCCGGGATCTGGGCTCGCAGCCACTTTGGCTTACGCTCAAGCGCCGGCGCTTCTGCCTGCTCTTTGCGTTGCTTCATGCCATCTTTGATCACCGTCATGCCATGTTCGTTGCGGTATTTTTCACCGCTAGACACACGCTGGGTGGGATTATTGCTCATAGCGACAGAGCCTCTCTATTGTGCGGTCGGCATGGGGTCTGAAGGGGTTAATGTAACATATCTCACTGCTAACAAAACACCGCCTAATACCCCAGGGCATTAGGGCGAGAGCATCGGTAAACAGGCCACGCCATGGCTGGGTAACGGTGCAGAAGGTGCTTGAAAGTGACGACGGTAGTCGGGTAAATGCTCGCGAATAAAGCTTAAAAAAAGCTCAGCAACCGGTGTGGGGAAGCGCGCCCGTGCGTACACCGTGCACCAGGAGCGGTGAATGGGGAAGTCAGGAAGCCTCAGTTCATAAAGCAAGCCTTGTTCCAGTTCCAGCTGTACCGCTAAACGGGGAAGGACGGCGACGCCTAAGTGCGCCATTACGCCGCCTTTAATAGCCTCATTCGTGCCTAATTCAATGCAGTGGGGAAGGGCGACCTGTTGATTAGCCGCCATTTGCTCAAACGCATTGCGTACGCCAGAGCCAGGTTCGCGCATAAGCACATAATGGCGTGCGAAATCAGCGAGCGAAGGCTCGGGCATAGAGAGAAGCGGGTGCTCGGGCCAAACAACGGCGATTAATTCATTATCAAGGATCGGCATCACGACCAATTGGTCGTCTTCAGGCACCATGGCCATGATGACTAAGTCGTCTTGCTGTTCGGTGAGCCGTTCGAGCGCTTGGCTCCGGTTGCACACTTTTAAACGAACATGCACTTGCGGGTAATGGGCACGAAAGCGTGCTAGCAAATAGGGCACGACATACTGAGCTGATGACACGGCCGCTAAATTAAGTTCGCCGCTAATTTTGCCGTTAATATCCGATAAATTCATCTGCAGGCGCGAAAGCTGGCCGAAAATTTCTCGCGTTGAATGGGCTAGCGTCTCGGCAGCGGGAAGGACATGAAGCGTTTTGCCCGAGTAATTGAAAAGCGTTTGGCCTAGCGCCTGTTCAAGCTGGCGAATTTGCGCGCTCACGGCTGGCTGGGTTAATCCTAACTGCTCTGCCGCACGCGAGTAAGAGCGTTGGCGGTGTACCGCCTGGAATACCTGTAGTTGCCGAAAGGTGAGGCGATTGAGCAGGTTGGGGGATGACATAACAACCTCGTAGTGGATGCCCAGAATCGACTAAGCATTAATGTCAGCAGCATGCTGCATTGCCAAAGCAGAGCATGCTAACACTGAACCCTTTGAGCGGGCTAAACAGGGATTCATTCGTTACATTATTGTTAATTATCTGGGTTAAATATCGACGCCATGCGTGTTGTAGCCTAAACTATATTGCACTGCAGCATCATTGCTTTCGGGTTTGGTGCTTACGCATCAACCGCATGGGAGAACTTATGAACTTTCTCGCCAATCCTTTGCTTTCTGCAACCGCTATGACTAGCAGTTGGTTGAAGCAACAAAATGGTTCCAACAACGCGCCTGTTAATGAGGCTATCGCTTCTTTTTTTGACCCATCCGGGTTTGGGCGAGCAGCCTTTAACTATTGGCGCGACGGTGTAGAGCGCAGCGTTTTATATTTTGACGTTATGCGCGAGCGTGGCAACCAATATCTTGAGCACATGGAGCAAAAAAAGCCCAGCGTTCTAGGGTTTGATACCGAAGTGCTGATGGACGGACGGTCGCTGCCGCGACCCACCAACTATGAGTTACTACGTGTGTTGCCCCCTAAAGGGACGGAAATTGATCTTCAGAAACGCCCCTTTGTAGTGGTAGACCCTCGCGCGGGGCACGGGCCAGGCATTGGTGGCTTTAAACCTGACAGTGAGTTAGGTGTAGCGCTTAAAGCAGGGCACCCCTGCTATTTTATTGGCTTCTTACCGTTTCCTGAGCCGGGTCAAACCGTCGAGGATGTAGTTGAGACGGAAATCGCCTTTTTACGCCATGTGATCGAGCGTCATCCTGAAACCACTGAAAAGCCAATGGTGGTGGGTAATTGCCAGGCAGGTTGGCAAATCATGATGGCGGCTGCTTTAGAGCCAGAGGTTTTTGGACCTATCCTAATTGCAGGCGCACCGCTCTCTTATTGGGCAGGTGAGCACGGCAAAGCCCCTATGCGCTATACCGGCGGCATGACAGGAGGCAGCTGGATTACGGCGCTTACCAGCGATATCGGCGCTGGCCAGTTTGATGGTGCTTGGTTGGTGCAGAACTTTGAACGCCTTAATCCCGCCAATACCTACTGGAAAAAGCAGTATCACCTTTACGACAACATCGACACCGAAGCAGGCCGATACCTAGAATTTGAGCGCTGGTGGGGTGGTCACGTCGTACTCGGTGGCGAAGAAATTCAATATATTGTCGATAACCTGTTTGTGGGAAATCGGCTATCGACTGCGCAGTTGGTTACCCGTGATGGCCGCCGCATTGACCTGCGCAATGTGCGCTCGCCAATCGTTGTGTTCTGTTCGCGTGGGGATGACATCACGCCACCGCCGCAAGCCCTGGGCTGGATTCGTGATCTCTACGAAGACCAAGATGACATCGTTGCTAACGAGCAAACTATCGTCTACTGCCAGCACGATACTACCGGCCACCTGGGTATTTTTGTGTCGGGCAGCGTGTCACGTAAAGAGCACGCTGAGTTCACGGCGAACATGGATTATATCGATGTTCTACCGCCAGGCTTGTATGAAACCACCGTAACACCAGCGGAAAAGGGCGAAGGCGCAGAGCTATTTGAGCGTGATTATTTGCTTGAATTTATGCCCCGCAACTTTGAAGAACTCGACACCGCCGTTATGCACAAGCCTGAGGATGACCGTCGCTTTGCAACGGTTGCGCGTATCTCAGAAATTAACCTGGGGCTATACCGGCTCTTTATGCAGCCGTGGCTAAAAGCCATGATGACGCCAGAAGCCGCACGCTGGATTCGTCGTATGCACCCTATTCGGTTGGGCTATCGGTTGTTGTCTGATCGTAATCCGCTGTCAGTGCCGTTACCGGTGATGGCAGAGGCAGTGCGCAAAAATCGTCACCCCGTGTCTCAAGACAACTTCTTTAAAGCGCTTGAAACCATTGGTTCAGAGCAGTTGGTCGCTAGCCTAAACGCGATGCGTGATGCCCGCGACAGCAGCACTGAAAAAATGTTTATGACGATTTATGGTCAGCCACTCCTACAGGCTGCTGTTGGCCTCTATGGCGATGCCCACGTGCACCGCCGCAGCCCCGGCTCTGAACCTGAACACCGCCGCTTTATTGAAGAGCGTCAAAAAGCACTGCTTGAGAAAATTGCCCACGGTGGCGTTCATGAAGCACTCATGCGCTCACTTATTTATGTAGTGGGTGGTGCCCCCGCTACCGATGAGCGTAACTTTAAGCGTTTGCGCGCCTCACGGACAGAGCTTGAGCCGGGTATTGAACTCAATGATTTTAAGCGCTTGGTACGTGAACAGTTCTTTATTTTGAAGCTGGACCGAGAGCAAGCCTTGAGTTCATTGCCTGATTTACTCGCTGGACAAAGTAACAGCGACATTGATGGCCATTTGAAGCACCTTGAGCATGTGTTCGCTGCCAGTGGTGAGCTTTCAGAGGGCGCTGCTAAGCGCTTTACGCAAATCAAAGCGCTGTTTGACAAAGCTAGACCCAGCAAAGCGGTAGCGGCGGCTAAGCCAGAAGTAGCTAAACCAGAAGCAGCTAAGCCAGAAGCAGTTAAGCCAGAAGCAGTTAAGCCTGCGGCTGCTCAACCTGAGACGGCCAAGCCAGAAGTTGCTAAACCAGAAGTAGCTAAACCAGAAGTAGCTAAGCCAGAAGCAGTTAAGCCTGCGGCTGCTCAACCTGCGACGGCCAAGCCAGAAGCAGTTCAACCTGCGACGGCTAAGCCATCGCCCGCTGCTGAAAAAACGCCTGAACCTTCTGTCACCAACGTTGCTGGAAACAAGGCAACAGCCAAACCTCATCGTGTTAGCAATGGCAACAAACCGCCTAGAAAACGCTAAAACAGCCTGTTAGCTCAACGCGCCCCCGCCTATTAGGTGGGGGCGCGTTGTTTGTTTTAGCACCTTTTGGGTTGCCGTAACGCCAGTGGCAGTCTAGTGTCTAGCTACTATTGACCTGAAATATAAGGATTCATGCAGCAACTTAGTTGCCACTAGCGCTTAGCTAAAGGCTGGGGTAGGGTAGGCGCATTTTTTCATTCGTATCTTTTTAACGGGCTTTTCCCCGGTGATACGGCACCGAGTTCAGAGCACGCGCTAGACAGCCCGTGCATTAGGAAAGTGGAGCACTATGGGCAAGTCACTGGTCATCGTCGAGTCGCCAGCCAAAGCGAAGACGATTAACAAATATCTCGGCAACGATTTCATCGTGAAGTCGAGTGTGGGTCACATCCGTGACCTGCCGACCAGCGGCTCAGGTAAGGCAGCCTCCGACCCTAAGGAGCGCGCGCGCCAGGCCGCAGCGACACGTAAGATGTCGGCGGAAGAGAAAGAAGCGTACAAAAAGCGTAAAAGCCAGGATCAGTTAATTCGGCGCATGGGGATTGACCCTAATAACGGCTGGGAAGCTCGCTACGAAGTGCTGCCGGGAAAAGAAAAAGTCGTGGCTGAGCTTAAAAAATTGGCTGAAAAAGCCGACGCTATTTATCTTGCAACGGATTTGGACCGCGAAGGGGAAGCCATTGCTTGGCATCTACGCGAGACCATTGGTGGCGATAACGACCGCTACAAGCGCGTGGTATTCAACGAAATCACCAAAAATGCCATTCAGGATGCTTTCAAAGCGCCCGGCGCGCTAAATATCCCCAGGGTTGAAGCGCAGCAGGCGCGACGCTTCTTAGACCGCGTCGTGGGTTTTATGCTTTCGCCTTTGCTGTGGGCGAAAGTAGCCCGTGGGCTTTCGGCAGGGCGCGTACAGTCGGTGGCCGTGCGCTTAATTGTTGAGCGGGAACGCGAAATCCGTGCGTTTATTCCCGAAGAGTTTTGGGACGTGCATGCTGATTTAGCGTCTCCAGACGGCGAATTGGTGCGCTTTGCTCTTGCCCGCCAAGACGGTAAGGCCTTCCGGCCTACGTCTGAAAAAGACACCCTGGCACGCATTGAGCAGCTAAGAAAAGCCAAGCTCGCGATTACTTCTCGTGAAGATAAGCCCACTAGCTCAAAGCCTACCGCCCCTTTTATTACTTCAACGTTGCAGCAAGCCGCCAGCGGCCGGCTAGGGTTTTCCGTTAAGAAAACCATGACCATGGCTCAGCGTCTTTATGAGGCGGGCTACATCACTTATATGCGTACCGACTCCACCAATTTGTCGAAAGACGCTGTGGAGAGCGTGCGTAGCTATATTAGTGAGGAGTTTGGGGAGCGCTACCTGCCCGAAGCGCCTAATCGCTATAGCAGTAAAGAAAGTGCCCAAGAGGCTCATGAAGCGATTCGCCCCTCCAGTGTTGAGCGTAAGGCGACTGACTTAGCCGGTATGGAGCGAGACGCTGAGCGACTTTATGAATTGATCTGGCGCCAGTTTGTGGCTTGCCAAATGACCCCCGCCCAATACCTGTCAAGCACGTTGAGCGTCGAGGTCGATGGCTATGAACTGCGTGCAAAAGGGCGCGTGCTCAAGTTTGATGGCTATACGCGGGTGATGAAACCCAGCGGTAAAAATGAAGATCAGAGCCTGCCTGACTTGCCTAAGGGCACGCCGATGGCGCTGGAAGCGCTCGACCCTCAGCAGCACTTTACCAAGCCCGCACCGCGTTATACCGAAGCAAGCCTGGTCAAGGAACTTGAGAAGCAGGGAATCGGCAGACCCTCTACCTACGCCTCCATTATCTCGACGATCCAAGATCGTGGCTATGTGAAGCTGGAAAACCGCCGTTTTTACGCCGAAAAACTGGGTGACATTGTCACTGAGCGGTTAAAAGAGTCTTTCCCTGATTTAATGGATTTCTCCTTCACCGCGCGTATGGAAGACAGCCTGGATGAAGTGGCGGAAGGCCAGCGCAACTGGCAAGCCTTGTTAGATGCTTTCTACGGCGAATTTCGTGAAGAGCTTGCCAAAGCGGAGAGCGAAGAGGGTATGCGGCCCAATCAGCCGGTACCGACAGATATCGCTTGCCCAAGCTGTGGCCGCCATATGCAAATTCGCACCGCTTCCACCGGGGTTTTCCTGGGCTGTAGTGGCTATAACTTACCGCCCAAAGAGCGCTGCAAAACCACCATTGACCTTATCCCCGGTGAGGAAGCCGTTGCCGAAGATGCAGGTGAAGAGGCTGAAACTAACGCACTGCGAGCCAAACGTCGCTGCTCCAAGTGTGGCACGGCGATGGATAACTACCTGATTGATGAAACGCGTAAGCTGCACATCTGTGGTAATAGCCCAGACTGTGACGGCTACGAAGTGGAAAGTGGCAAATTCAAAATTAAGGGCTACGACGGCCCGATTATTGAATGCGATAAGTGTGGCGCTGAGATGCAGTTGAAATCAGGCCGCTTTGGTAAGTACTTTGGCTGTACCAGCAGCGAGTGTAAGAATACCCGCAAGCTGTTGAAAAGCGGTGAAGTGGCACCACCAAAAATGGATCCAATTCCGATGCCGGAACTGGCTTGCCAAAAAGTTGACGATTACTATGTGTTGCGTGATGGGGCAAGTGGCCTATTCCTGGCCGCCAGTAAATTCCCTAAAAATCGCGAAACACGGCCGCCGCTGGTAAAAGAGCTAAAAGCGCACGCCGATGAGTTGCCCGAGAAGTATCATTTTATTCTTAAAGCGCCCAGCGAAGACCCGGACGGTCGCTCTGCTCAGATTCGCTTTTCACGCAAGAGCAAAGAGCAATTCGTGATGACCGATGAAGAAGGCAAAGCCACCGGCTGGAAAGCTACCTACGATGCTGGTAAGTGGCATGTGGAGGATAAACGCAAGTGAGTGCTCGCTCGCGAACCAATCAGCTGCTGTATCAAGCGGAGCTGCTCGTTATGTTGCCTAGTGGTGATGACGAGCATGCTCAGTCGCGGCAGATGGCATTAGAAGAGAGCGCGCTTGCGCACTTTGAACTAGCGCTGGAGTCGCTGCTGCGAGAAGTGACCGAGCACGCACGTTTAAGTGAGCACCACTGGCGTGTTTTGCTCGCGCACGATGGCCCAGCGCTAGCCGAGTTGCAGCGCCTGCGTGACTTAAAAGCTCAGCCAGAAAGCTGGCTGAATTGGCTGGTAGTTCAACTTGAGCGCTTGCACAGTGACGACGGTGCTGCGCGGCGTGCGACTCACAATCCCGCTGTGATTGCGGTAGGTAATCAAACGGGCTTACGGGAGCAGCTTTTGGATAATCTTCAGGCAGCAAAGCGCGAAATAGGCGCGCTGCGTGAAACCAGTTTAGAGTGGTAAGCGTGGGTGGTGAAAGTGTACTGATGGTAAGACTGCACATGCTGTGGTGAAATTGCTAACGGCAAATGCGGGAATAAGGTATAACAGCCAATACCAATAGCTATGCCTAACCAATAGCGATGCCTAGCAGGTCAACTGCAGGTTGACATGTTTTAAGAGCTAATGTTTTTAAGAGCTAATGTTTTTAAGAGCCACTATATTTTAAGAGCCACCATTTTTAAGAGCTACTGTTCGAGAGCCGCCATGACTCGTATTAATCGTCGCCGTTTTCTAGCCATGGTGCTGGGCATGCCAGCCGTCGCCACTGCTGCTATGAATGCGCCTAGTCAAACGGGCGCTTCAGATCTTGTTGAAACGATGCTCGCCCGTGCCCACGTTCCGCGCCATAGCGACGAGCTGTGGGTGTTGGTTGACGACCAAGAGGCAACCCTTAGCGTGTATCGTGGCAACGCACTGTTGGAGCGTTTTGCACCGATATCATTAGGGCGTTCAGGGGCTAAGACACAGCGTGTCCGCGGCGATAATGTGACGCCATTAGGCGAGTTTCGGATTAATCGTTTCAATTACGCCAGCCAATGGCGCACCTTTATTGGTATTGATTATCCGACGCCGCCTCATGCGCGTATGGCGCTGGAAAAGGGCATTTATTCTCAGAGTGACTACGACGATTACTTTGATTATTATCGGCGTAACGGTTATCCACCGCAAAACACCGCTCTCGGCGGAGCGATTGGGATACATGGTCTAGGCAGTGCAGACCCAGACATCCATGGGCGTTACCATTGGACCCAAGGGTGCGTCGCCGTTACCAACGAACAAATTGACCGCTTGGCAGCACTAGTGGGTGTTGGCACCCGTGTAGTGATCCGTTAAGCTGTTGCCGTTGAAGGAAGTTCGAGGTTTTAAAACAGGTGGCTATAGACAAGCGCTGTGGTCTACTATAAAACAGCGTTTGACTTGCGTGCTTAATCGCATAGGTCATTGAAAAGAACCTGCACCGCAGGTAGACAAATTTAAGCTAAGCATGTTGTTGAAATGCGTAGTCTTACCTTTGTCATACCCTTAATGTAGTACCCAAGGACGACTCAAGGAGAACACTATGACTCTGAAAACTACTCTGAAGATGACTGCTGCTGCCGCTTCTCTGGCAATTCTGGCTGGCTGTGCTTCTACCAGCGCTCTGGAAGAAGTTCGCATGACTGCAGAATCTGCACAAGCTGACGCTGCAGAAGCACGCAGCATGGCTTCTCAGGCGATGAACACTGCAAACCAAGCTCAGCGCGATGCGCAAGCTGCCCTGCAGATGTCTGAGCAGAACCGTGAAGAAATGAACCGTATGTTCCAGCGTTCCATGCAGAAGTAATTCTGCTTGGGCTGCTGAGGGAGTCATCAGACCCTCTCAGCAGTTGCTGGATGAAAGCTGTAGCTAGTCAATACGCTGGTAAGTTTAGGTGTTAAGCAAGTAATTTTGCCACTAGCTACGCAAAAAACCCCGCTCACGCGGGGTTTTTTGTTGCTGCAGCTGTTTTACCTACAACTGTTTTCGCGCCAGCTGTTGAAAAGTGTTTGCAAGAGTCATTGTAAGAATGTCAGCGCATTACGTTTTTTCTTCGTCGCTAGGTGCAGCGCTGAATTCAACTTCGTTGATTAACTCAACAGGCTCAGGCTCTAATTCTGGTGCTTGAGGGCCATATAAGGCAATGAAGTGGCCGTCTGGAGCCTCAATGGCGCGCTGAATCTGATCGGCATCGATTTCAATAGAACCTTCAGTCAGCTCAGTAACCCGTTCAAGGGCGTTTAATAACGGCTCAAAATTGCCCACATTCTCTTCTAACTGCTGGAAAGACTGCACATACAGTGTGCCATCGGCTCCCCAGCCTGCTTTAAAGGGCGCATCCATTAGATTGACCTGGGTGCCGCTAGGTAAGCGTTCATAAAGCGATTTAATGTCTTCTGGGTACATGCGAATGCAGCCGCGGCTTACGCGCATACCCACTCCTTCTGGGCGGTTGGTGCCGTGAATCAGGTAGCTCGGCATAGCCAGCAAAATAGCGTGCTCGCCGAGTGGGTTATCAGGGCCCGGCGGAACCACCGATGGAGCAGGGTCGCCGCGCTCGGCCGCTTCGCGGCGCATGGAAGCTGGCGGTGCCCAGGCGGGGTCTTTAACTTTTACAGTGGTGCGGGTGATGCCGATGGGGGTTGCGAACTCTTCGCGCCCTACACTGACCGGATAGGTTTCGACAATGCCAGGCTTATCGGCAGGGTAGTAGTAAAGGCGCAGTTCGGAAAGATTCACCACGACCCCCTCGCGAGGAGCCGGAGGCAGGATGTACTGCGCGGGAATAACCACTTCAGTACCTGCGCCGGGCACCCATAGGCTGACATCAGGGTTGGCCATGCGGATCTCTTCATAGCCAATGTTGTGGCGCCGGGCAATATCAATCAGCGTCTGTGCAGGATCTTCAACAACAACGGTGTAGCGCTCTCCAATCACGTCGCCTTTTTCAGGTAGGCGAAAATGACCGCGGGGCAGCTCATCTTTATCGGCCTCATCGGTAATTTGTGCAGTATCATCAACGGCGTTTTGCTGTTCTTGAGACAGCTTTTGAGACAGCTCTTGTGGCTGGCTGTCAGCTTGCTGCTCAGCCGTTTGCGCAAAAGAAGGGTTGGCCAAGCTCGCGGCAAGCAGCACTGCCAAACTGGTGGGACCCCAGAGGGTCAAGGTATTGCGAATGTTCATGGCCGTTCCTAATTGGTTAATTCTTTGCTGATGCGCGTTTGTGTTGAAACAAGCTGTGGGTCAGGGTGTTGAAACAAGTTTGCCCCAAGGTTTACGCCGCCGCTACTTTTTGATTAAGCGTGCTGAGTAGGTTTTCAAGCTGCTGGAAGCGTTTGTCGACACTTTCCATCGGTAATTCAAATCGTAAGGTGTCAGAACCATCCAGGCGGTAATGCTTGGGAGAGGTTTGAATGAGTGTTACCAGAGTGAGCGGATCGACCTGAGTATTGCCATCAAACAGCACGCGCCCGCGGGTTTCTCCAGCCTCAATCTTGCTGATGCCTAACTGTTCTGCGCGATGGCGCAGCTTGGTCTGGCGGATAAGATTTTTCAGCGGTGCAGGCAGCAAACCGAAACGATCGATAAGCTCAACCTGTAACTCTTTAAGTTCGCTATCGCTCTGGGTGTTAGCAATTCGTTTATACATCACCAGCCGCTGCTGCACATCGTGAATATAATCATCAGGAATGAGTGCGGGCAGGTTGAGGCTAATTTCGACGCCCGTGTTGAACGGGGCATCGATGTTAGGTGTTTTGCCTGCACGAATGGCCTTCACCGCTCGGTCAAGCATCTCCATATAAAGCGTATAGCCGATGGTTTCCATCTGCCCGCTTTGCTCATCGCCGAGTAATTCACCCGCCCCACGAATCTCCATATCGTGGCTGGCCAGGGTAAACCCAGCGCCTAAATCATCCGAAGCGCTAATGGCCTCCAGGCGCTTGATCGCATCACGGGTCATCGCCTTGGGTGGCGGTGTTAACAGGTAGGCATACGCCTGATGGTGGCTACGGCCAACCCGACCCCGCAGCTGGTGCAGCTGGGCTAAACCAAATTTATCGGCGCGCTCGATAATGATGGTATTGGCGCTAGGTACATCGATGCCTGTCTCTATAATGGTAGAACATACCAGCACGTTAAAGCGTCGGTGGTAGAAGTCCGACATAATGCGCTCTAGGCTGCGTTCAGGCAGTTGGCCGTGGGCAACGCCAACGCGTGCTTCTGGAATCAGTTCGCGGATCTTTTCCGCGCTGTTTTCGATCGTCTTCACTTCATTATGCAGCACATAGACTTGTCCGCCGCGGAGTATTTCACGCAGCAGGGCTTCTTTAATCACACTGTTGTCGTGCTGCTGGACGAAGGTTTTGACCGACAACCGTCGAGCCGGAGGCGTGGCAATAATTGACAGGTCGCGGATGCCGCTCATGGCCATATTCAGAGTGCGCGGAATCGGCGTAGCGGTGAGCGTCAAAATATCGACTTCAGCGCGTAGCGTTTTGAGTTTTTCTTTTTGCGCGACGCCGAAACGATGCTCCTCATCGATAATCAGCAGACCCATTTTCGGCAGTTCAACGCTTTTGGAAAGCAGCTTGTGGGTGCCAATGACGATATCCGTTTGGCCGCTTTTAATGCTTTCCAGCGTCTGCGTGACCTCTTTGCCGCTGGTAAAGCGTGAGATCAAGCCAATATTGACGGCGGTGTCGGCAAAACGGTCGCGGAAGTTTTCAAAGTGTTGGCGCGCCAGCAGCGTGGTGGGCACCAGTACCACCACTTGGCGGCCAGACTGCACAGCAATGAACGCCGCGCGCATGGCCACTTCGGTTTTGCCGAAGCCCACATCGCCGCATACCACGCGATCCATTGGCTGCGGCGATGTCATGTCGCTGATCACCGCTTCAATCGCTGCATGTTGATCGGCGGTCTCCTCAAACGGGAAGTTGCCCGCAAAGCGCAGATACTCCTCACCGGGTGCTTCGTAGACCACGCCTTGCTGTGCTTCCCGGCGGGCGTAGACATCCAGCAGCTCGGCGGCGGTATCGCGAATCTTCTCGGCGGCTTTGCGGCGGGCTTTTTCCCACTGGTCTGAACCCAGTTTATGCAGCGGTGCCAGTTCGTCACCGGCGCCGCTATAGCGGGAAATAAGATGCAGGCTGTCGACGGGCACATAAAGTTTGGCACCGTCGGCATAAGCGAGCGCTAAAAATTCATTCGCTTGGCCGCCTGCCTCTAGTGTTTCCAGCCCTAGGTAGCGGCCAACGCCATGAGCCTGGTGAACCACCGGTGCGCCTTCGCGCAGTTCTGAAAGGTGGCGTACCGCTAGCTCGTTGTCATCGGTGGCTTTTTCGCGCCGGCGGCTCTGACGTACCACGTCGCCAAATAGCTCGGTTTCACTGATAACCGCTAAGCTGGGGGAGTCTAGCCACAGGCCGCTATCGACCAAGCCTTCGGTAATCGCATATTGTTCGCTGCTGGCTATAAAGGCGTGAAAGCTGTCGGTATGCGGCAGTGTGAGTTTAAGCGGAGCCAGTATTTCTTCTAATGCTTCCCGACGCCCCCGTGACTCGGCCACAAAAAGCACGCGTGTCTTTGGGTGGGACGATAAAAACGCCGACAGTTCGCCTAGCGGTTTTTTCGCCCTCGCATTGATCGAGAGCGTGGGAAGTGGAGACGCTTCCGGCTGTTGTGCGTGGCGCTGCTCGCTATCTTCGGTTAGCTCTATGCGCGGGCGAGCTTTTATCGCTGCGAATACATCACTGACCGGGAAAAATGCTCGGTGCGGTGGCAGCAGCGGGCGAGTTGGGTCAACGCCCAAGTTAACGTAGCGGGCGTCAATGGATTGCCAGTGTTGCTCCGCGGCATGAAAAATTCCAGGCAGTAGCGCTACTCGGGTGTCGTCGGTGAGATGGTCAAATAGTGACGCGGTTTGCTCAAAAAACAGCGGCAGATAGTGCTCAAGACCCGGTGAGGGAATGCCCTTCAGTGCATCGTTATAAAGCGGACATTGGCGCGGGTCGACATCAAAGAGCGTCTCAAACTGTTCACGAAAGCAAGCAATGGCGCTGCGGCTGAGCGAGTATTCGTGGGCAGGGAGCAGTTCCAAGGCGTCTAGTTTGTCGGTGGAGCGCTGGCTGCCGGGGTCGAAGTGGCGCAACGTATCGATCTCGTCATCAAATAAATCGATGCGGATTGGCTCATCCATGCCCATCGCAAACAGATCAATCAGCGCGCCGCGCATGGCATATTCGCCGGGTTCGTAAACCGTTTCAACGGCGCGATAACCCGCCCGGGATAGCGATTCACGGAACGCTTCACGGTTCAATCGCTCGCCGGTTTTGAGTGTCATGACGCGCCCGGCAATATATTCCACCGGCGGTAAGCGCTGCATCAGCGTATTGATGGGAACCAGTACGATACCACGCACGCCATCTTGTAACTGGCGCAGGGTGCGCAGCCTAGCCGAGACAATATCTTGATGGGGTGAAAAGCTATCGTAGGGCAGTGTTTCCCAGTCGGGGAAGGGCAGCACCGGTACATCGCTATAAAAATAGAGATCCTGTTCGAGACGTTGTGCGCTGGCGGTATTGGGGGTGATCACCAATAGCGGGGCGTTGGTGGCAACGCGAGAGAGCGCCAGGGCGGTCGCACTGCCCGGTGGCGATGTCCAGTAGAGCGTGTCGCGAGTCCCTTGAGGCTGGGGCGGTTCGAACAGAGAAAAAGTTGGCATAAGCAGGATATCGTTTTGCGCTGAAACGGAAAATAGATCATACACGATCACTCGTTTCAGTTAGAGTGCCGCGGCTTTTGATAGCGGTTGAATGTTGTCTGGCAGGTGGTCTTGTAGTGAGATCGACGTTTCTGTAATACCCCTACATGTTGTGCGACCATCCATTCATTGCAGCGATTGCGCTTGCCCCCGATAATGCAGCAGGAAAGTTTTTGTTTATCGGTTATCGCGATATTTTTTACACTTCTTTTTCACTACCTTAATGAGGCCGCACGTGAGTCAGCAAGCTCTCGAAAACGTTTTTCAAGAATGGCAAGGCAACGAAGCTTTGGCAGAGCAGATGATTCCGCTGGTGGGGCAGCTCTATCGCCAGAACAATGTCGTTGCCACCATGTTCGGACGTTCGCTGATCAAACGGTCGGTTATTCGCATTCTTAAAGACCATCGTTTCGTGCGTAAATTGGAAGGGACTGAGCTATCCGTTGAGGATACTTACCCCATTCTTAAAAACATGGTTGCCCTGAACCTTGGGCCTGCGCATGTTGACGTAGGCAAGTTGGCAGTGATGTTCAAGCGCCAGGGTGGTGGCGATGTAGAAGCTTTCCTGCGCAAAGAGCTGCACGAGATTATTGATGGCTACCAGCCCGATGCTAGCACAGGCGAGCCGCAAGATGTTGTGCTCTACGGTTTTGGCCGCATTGGCCGCTTGCTGGCGCGGGTGATGGTTGAGAAGGCTGGCGGCGGTAATCTGCTGCGTTTGCGCGCGATCGTAGTTCGCGGCCGCGGCGACGTAGCGAAAGATCTTGAAAAACGTGCCAGCCTGCTGCGTCGGGACTCAGTGCATGGGCCGTTCGATGGCACCATTATGGTCGACGCAGAGGCTCGTACCTTGACGGTGAACGGCAATGTTATTCAGGTGATTTATGCTGATTCGCCTAGTGAGATTGACTATACCGCTTACGATATCCATAACGCGGTAATTGTTGATAATACCGGTATTTGGCGCGATGAAGCGGGCCTGGGGCAGCATCTGCAGTGCAAAGGGGCTGCCAAAGCGCTGCTGACAGCACCGGGTAAAGGCGATATCAAAAACATCGTTTATGGCATTAACCACGATGCCATTGGTGACAGTGATCTGATTGTGTCCGCTGCGTCGTGCACCACTAACGCCATCGTGCCAATCTTGAAAGTGCTTAACGATGAATATGGTGTGGTGAACGGCCATGTGGAAACCGTGCATGCGTACACCAACGACCAGAACCTGATTGATAATTACCATAAAGGCGATCGTCGTGGCCGCAGTGCGCCGCTCAACATGGTGTTGACCGAAACAGGGGCAGCCAAGGCTGTTTCTAAAGCGCTGCCTGAGCTTGAGGGCAAGCTCACCGGTAATGCCATTCGCGTGCCGATCCCCAACGTTTCCATGGCTATCCTTAATCTGACCCTGGATAAACCAACGGATGCTGCGGCGCTTAACGATTACTTGCGTCGTATGTCGATCGATTCTGCTTACCAGAAGCAGATCGACTATGTGGACTCAGCAGAAGTGGTATCGTCAGACTTTGTCGGTAATCGCCATGCTGGTATTGTCGATGCTAAAGCGACCATCGCCAATGGTAATCACGCCGTTGTTTATGCATGGTATGACAATGAGTTTGGCTACAGCTGCCAAGTTGTGCGTATTTTGCAGCAAATGTCTAACGTGCGGTTCTTGAAGCTGCCACGCTAAGTTAAGCATGGAAAAGCCCGTGTGCTGGGCTTTAACGCAACAAAGCTATCAGCGCCACCTCCGGGTGGCGTTTTTTTTGGCCTCAATAACCTCTTTGCTCGGTGTATATAGCACTTTTGGAGACCATCAGGGATGTGGTCATTGGACGCGCTTATCTTTATAATACGAGGGATTTTTCGGGGTGGTTCAAGTGCTGCTTGGGCCGGACTGGTAACAATCTGAGCAGAAAATAACAATTCACTGAGCAGAAAATAAGCATTCGAACCCCATACCTTCGTACATCCGATTCAACAACTGGGCGAGACTATGATCGAAGTCAAAAAAGGCCTGGATCTCCCCATCACGGGAGCGCCCGAGCAGCGTATTGAAGATGCTCGGCCTGTGCGCCACGTGGCAATCCTGGGTACCGACTACGTTGGCATGAAGCCAACCATGGAAGTCCAGGAAGGGGATAAGGTCAAACTAGGCCAATTGCTCTTCACCGATAAGAAAATTGACGGCGTGCGCTATACGGCGCCCGCTGGCGGTGAAGTCATAGCAATAAACCGAGGCGAAAAGCGTCGCTTACTGTCTGTCGTAATTAAAGTGGACGAAACTGAGGAAGCGGTTGAATTCGCGGCTCACGATCGTGGTGCTTTAGGGCAGCTTGAGCGTCAGGTCGTTGTTGACCAGCTGGTGGAATCAGGGTTATGGACAGCATTACGTACCCGTCCTTTCTCACGCACACCGGCCATCGATAGCGCACCTGCCGATATTTTTGTAACAGCCGTGGATACCCATCCGCTTAGCCCTGACCCTGCACTGATCATTAATGAGCAGCCGCAGGCATTCGAGGATGGCCTCAAGGTGTTAGCGCGCCTTACCGAGGGCAACGTCTTCTTATGTACGGGTGAAAATACCTCTATTCCGGGTGGTGATATTGATGGCGTGCAGCTCGAAAGTTTTGCTGGCCCTCACCCTGCCGGTTTAGTGGGCACACACATTCACTACCTTTCCCCTGTGGCGCTGCACAAGAAAGTGTGGCATATCGGCTATCAGGACGTTATTGCCTTCGGCAAGCTGTTTGTGGAAGGTAAACTGGATGTGAAGCGTGTCATCGCAGTAGGCGGTCCGCGTGCTGAAAATCCCCGCCTTGTGCGTACACGTGTTGGTGCTAGCACAGATGAACTGCTGGCGGGCGATGTTATCAAGCCTGAAGACACTCGCGTTATTTCGGGTTCTGTTTTCTCTGGCTTTGCCGCTGAGGGCAAGTTGACCTTCCTAGGCCGGTTTAACAACCAAGTGAGCTTGCTGGAAGAAGGCAATAAGCGCACGTTTATGGGTTGGCTCTCTCCGGGTGCTGATCGCCACTCCGTTTTGGGGATCTATATCTCTAAAATTAAAGGGCTGAGGAACTATGCACCCACCACTTCCACCAATGGCTCTGAACGAGCTATGGTGCCGGTAGGTGCTTACGAGACGGTAATGCCGCTGGATATCATGCCGACTCAGCTGCTGCGTTCACTGATTGTGGGCGACATTGAGGTTGCCATGCAGCTCGGATGCCTTGAGCTGGACGAAGAGGATTTGGCGCTGTGCACCTATGTTTGCCCCGGCAAATATGAGTACGGCCCCATCCTGCGTGACAATCTCACCATGATCGAGAAAGAGGCCTGATGATGGGTATTCGCAAAACACTCGATAGTCTCGAGCCGCACTTCCATAAAGGTGGTAAATACGAAAAGTTCTATGCGCTTTACGAGGCGGTAGATACTATTTTTTATTCACCCCCCAGCGTTGCTAAAACTACCGCTCATGTGCGTGATGGTATAGACCTTAAACGCATCATGATTACCGTGTGGATGTGTACCTTCCCGGCGATGTTCTTTGGTATGTGGGCCGCTGGCTGGCAGGCTAACACGGCCATTGATGCGGGCTACGCGTCAATGAACGGTTGGCGTGAAGCGGTCATGATGACGCTGGCAGGCGGGCATGATCCGGGCAGCCTATGGGCTAATTTTGTGCTCGGCGCTACCTACTTCCTACCGATTTACTTAGTCACCTTTTTGGTGGGTGGCTTCTGGGAAGTGTTGTTTGCCATCAAGCGTGGTCATGAAATCAACGAAGGCTTCTTTGTTACCTCGGTGCTGTTTGCGCTGATACTTCCGGCGACTATTCCGCTTTGGCAAGTTGCTCTTGGTATCACTTTCGGCGTGGTAATTGGCAAGGAAATCTTTGGCGGTACAGGTAAGAACTTCCTGAACCCGGCACTGACCGGCCGTGCATTCCTATATTTTGCGTACCCGGCACAAATTTCCGGTGATGCAATATGGGTTGCCGCTGATGGCTATACAGGTGCTACCGCACTTTCGCTTGCGTTCCAGGACGGTATGTCTGCGTTGGCAAATACCTTTACTTGGTGGGATGCCTTCCTTGGCTTTATTCCTGGTTCAGTGGGTGAGGTGTCTACGCTAGCCATCTTCATCGGTGGTGCCGTGCTGCTATGGACACGGATTGCCTCTTGGCGAATTATGCTCGGGGTGTTCCTCGGGATGGTTGTTACCAGCACGTTGTTCAACCTGCTTGGTTCTGATACCAACCCCATGTTTGCTATGCCCTGGTACTGGCACCTGGTGATCGGTGGTTTCGCCTTCGGTATGGTATTCATGGCGACTGACCCAGTGTCTGCCTCAATGACTAACCAAGGCCGGCTGGTGTTTGGTGCACTGATTGGTGTGATGACCGTTTTGATTCGCGTTGTGAACCCGGCATTCCCGGAAGGCATTATGTTGGCGATCTTGTTTGCTAACTTGTTTGCACCGCTAATTGACCATTTCTTCGTCCAGGCCAATATTAAGCGCCGTATCAAGCGTACTGGCGTACCGGCCGAGGAGACTGCCTAATGGCACAAGGTAATAACTCCATCAAAAAGATCCTGATTGTGGCGTTCTCACTGTGTATTGTGTGTTCGGTCATCGTCTCGACTGCTGCGGTCGCGTTGCGCCCAATGCAGCAGCTCAATCAGGAACTGGACCGTAAAACCAACATCCTGAACGTGGCGCGTCTTTACGAGCCCGGTATGGATGTTGAAGAAGCTTTCCGTGAGCAGATCACTGCCCGCGTTGTCGAGCTCGAAACTGGCGAGTATGCGGATCAGTTTGATCCGGACACCTTCGATGGTTTTGAAGCAGCACGCGACCCGGCCACTGGTCGTACCCTGTCGGGAGACCGTGACATTGCTGGTCTTTCTCGGGTTGAAAACTTCGCAACCGTTTATCTAATCGGTGACCCCGATTCCCCTGAGCAGATCGTTCTGCCGATCCGTGGCCAAGGCCTGTGGGGACGCATGATGGGGTTCCTCGCGGTTGAAGGTGACGGTAACACCGTGGTCAGTATCACGTACTACGACCATGCGGAAACGCCGGGACTGGGTGGTGAAGTGAATAACCCGCGTTGGCAGGCTCAATGGGAAGGTAAAGAGATTTACGATGAAGAGGGCAACCTCGCACCGGCTCTTCACCTGACCAAAGGCGGTGCCAGTAACGAACACGAAGTCGATGCGCTTTCCGGTGCGACCCTGACCAGTAACGGCGTCACCAATATGATTCACTTCTGGTTTAGTGAAGAAGCATTTGGTCCTTATCTGGCTAAGTTCCGCAGCGGCACCGAGCCAGAAGACGCCGAAGACAATGACACTGACTTCGACGACGTTGAGGGAGCCTGATCATGGCGGATGTAAATGCGAAAAGCGTCTTAACGGCGCCGATCTTCAAGAATAATCCCATCGCACTACAGATACTGGGTATCTGTTCTGCGCTCGCCGTCACTACCAGCATGAGCGTATCGCTGGTCATGACGCTGGCGGTTATCTTTGTAACGGCATTCTCGAACCTGTTCGTATCGCTGATTCGGAATCACATTCCGTCCTCGATTCGTATCATTGTTCAGATGACCATCATTGCCTCGCTGGTAATCGTGGTTGACCAGATCCTCAAAGCTTACGCTTATGAAATGTCTAAGCAGCTTTCAGTCTTTGTTGGCCTGATCATTACTAACTGTATCGTAATGGGCCGCGCTGAAGGTTTTGCGATGACCAATACGCCAGGTATGTCGTTCCTGGACGGTATTGGTAATGGCATCGGCTATGGCTTTGTGCTGATGGTGGTTGGTTTCTTCCGTGAGTTGCTAGGTGCGGGTAGCGTGTTTGGGTTCACTATTTTGCCTACTGTGCAAAATGGAGGCTGGTATGTGCCCAATGGTCTATTGCTGCTTCCGCCTTCTGCCTTCTTCATTATCGGTCTGTTGATTTGGGCGATCCGCTCTTTCAACCCCGAGCAGGTAGAAGACAACGAGTTCAAGATCAAAGAAAACACCAAGCCACAGGAGGCTGTGTAATATGGAACACTATCTAAGCCTTTTCGTTGCTTCGGTATTTGTTGAGAACTTGGCACTCGCCTTCTTCTTAGGCATGTGTACGTTCCTGGCGGTATCCAAAAAGGTATCGGCGGCGTTCGGTCTCGGTATTGCGGTTATCGTGGTACTGACCATTTCCGTACCGGTGAACAACCTCGTTTTCAATCTGCTACTGGCAGAGGGTGCACTGACCTGGACGGGTATCAGTGGTGCCGAAAATATCGACCTCTCTTTCCTGGGTCTGCTTTCTTACATCGGCGTTATTGCTGCGCTGGTTCAGATTCTGGAAATGTTCCTGGATAAATACGTACCGGCGCTTTACAACGCACTGGGCGTATTCCTACCGCTAATCACCGTAAACTGCGCTATTTTAGGTGGCGTACTGTTTATGGTGGAGCGTAACTATAACTTCGGCGAATCCGTTATTTACGGCTTTGGCTCGGGTGTTGGCTGGGCGCTGGCTATTACGGCTCTGGCAGGTATCCGTGAGAAACTGAAATATAGTGACGTGCCGGGCGGTCTGCAGGGCCTTGGCATTACGTTTATCACCGTTGGCTTGATGTCTCTGGGCTTTATGTCCTTCTCTGGCATTCAGCTTTAATCGGAGCCGGTTTTCTCGGCAGTCTAGGCTGCCGAGTTACAGAAAACCTTCAGCAATAGGAAACCGACATGGTTGATACAACAGTCATCTTGCTCGGTGTTGTCATGTTCACGATCATTGTTATTAGCTTAACGATGATCATTCTGGCAGCGCGCAGTAAGCTTGTGAGTAGCGGGGACGTGACCATTGAGGTCAACGGCGACCCTGAGCATACACTGAAAACCCAGGCCGGTGGCAAGCTGCTTAATACGCTTGCTGCTAACGGCATCTTCCTCTCTTCTGCCTGCGGTGGCGGCGGTTCATGCGCCCAGTGTAAGTGCCGCGTAGAAGAGGGCGGCGGTTCTATCCTGCCAACCGAAGAGTCGCACTTCACCATGCGTGAAAAGAAAGAGGGCTGGCGTCTCTCTTGTCAGGTACCTGTAAAGCAGGACATGAAAGTAGAAGTACCTGAAGAAGTGTTTGGCGTGAAGAAGTGGGAAACAGAGGTGGTTGCTAACCCCAACGTTGCTACCTTTATCAAAGAGCTGAACCTGAAACTGCCGGAAGGTGAAGAAGTTGCCTTCCGCGCCGGTGGCTATGTGCAGCTGGTAGCGCCTCCTTATGACATCAAGTTCTCTAACTTTGATATCGATGAAGAGTACCGGGGTGACTGGGAAAAATTTGATCTATTCAAAATTTCCCATAAGAGCAATGAGGAAATCATTCGTGCTTATTCCATGGCGAATTACCCGGACGAGAAGGGTATCCTCAAGTTCAATATCCGTATTGCGACGCCGCCTCCTGGTACTGATCACCCGCCAGGCCTGATGTCTACGTTCGTCTTCAATCTTAAAGAGGGCGACAAGGTCACGGTTATGGGGCCGTTTGGTGAGTTCTTTGCCAAAGACACCGATGCTGAGATGATCTTTATCGGTGGTGGTGCAGGTATGGCACCTATGCGTAGCCATATTTTCGACCAGCTCAAGCGTTTGAAATCTTCGCGCAAGATTAGCTTTTGGTACGGTGCACGTTCTTGGCGTGAAACCTTCTATAACGAAGAGTACGACAAGCTAGCCGAAGAGTTCCCCAACTTTGAATGGCACCTGGCGCTTTCTGATCCGCAGCCGGAAGATAACTGGGAAGGCCCAACAGGCTTCATCCACAATGTGCTGTATGAAAACTATCTGAAGGACCATCCGGCTCCTGAAGATTGCGAGTACTACATGTGCGGGCCCCCGATGATGAACGCCTCGGTTATCAAGCTGTTGATTGATATGGGCGTTGAGCCGGAAAACATCCTGCTGGATGATTTTGGTGGCTAATCAGTCGATGTAAAATCGATTGAATTGTTGTAATGAGCGGGGCTGGCCTTTTGGGCTGGCCCCGCTTGTTTTTAATTGGGTAGACGGTACGCTGATAACAATAGGCGAGCTAAGGTATAATCAGGAAATGAAAATTAACGTGAGGCACTTATCGGCATGACCAGTGTCGGTAGGTTAGGCATAAATTAAACAAGCAATGTAACGGTGGATAATATGGCAATGTGGCTACTGGTATTTGGCTTTATGGCACTGATTATGTGCGCAATGGCTGTTGGCGTGATTATGGGCCGCAAACCGATTGCGGGTTCGTGTGGCGGCTTAAATCAAATAGGTATGAAAGACGGCTGCGATATTTGCGGTGGTAAAGACGAAGTCTGTGAAGAAGAAAACCGCAAACGGGGCAGCATTCGCCGCCGCAGTGACGAAAGTCGCGGTGCCGATCTTGGCTATGACGCAACCCGTCGATAGCTAAGCACTAAGCACGCTAATTCAAAAATGTTTGTTTACAGAGAGCCGCGCTTATTGAGCGCCACTTTTTTAATGGCGGCTTTTTGTTAATTTAACTTAAATTAAGATGGCTATTTTGTAATACCTGTTTTTTAACGGCTGTTTTTGTAATGACGTTTTTTTAATGACGGTTTTTTAATGACAATAGAGAGGCGCGGTTAGTATGGCGGTTCACAATTATGATGTCGTGGTTATCGGTACAGGGCCTGCGGGTGAAAGTGCTGCTATTAACGCTGCAAAGCATGGAAAGCGTGTAGCGATTGTCGAGAAACAAACTCAGGTAGGCGGCAATTGCACTCACTGGGGAACAATTCCCTCCAAGGCATTGCGTCATCAGGTCAAGCAGATCATGGCGTTCAACACTAACCGTATGTTTCGCGATATTGGTGAGCCCCGCTGGTTCTCATTTCCTAAAGTCATGGAGCGCTCACGCGGCACTATTGATAAACAGGTAGAAATGCGGACGACGTTCTATGCACGCAACCGAATCGATCTGTTTCACGGCGTCGCCCGCTTTAAAGACGAGCACACACTGCTAGTGCGTGATCGCCAAGAGGGTATGGATGAATTGGTAGCCAAAAAAATTGTTATCGCTACCGGGTCACGTCCTTATCGGCCGGCTGATATTAACTTCCGCCATCCGCGTATTTACTGCTCTGATACGATTTTGAGCCTTTCTCATACGCCGCGCACCCTGGTGATCTTTGGCGCCGGGGTGATTGGCTGTGAATATGCCTCTATTTTTTCAGGCTTAGGCGTCAAAGTTGATCTAATTAACAACCGCGACAGCCTGCTTTCGTTTCTGGACGATGAAATCAGCGATGCGCTCTCTTATCATCTGCGTAAGCACGGCGTGCTTATTCGTCATAATGAAGAGTATGCCAGTGTAGAGGGCGATGAATCTGGCGTCATTGTGCACTTGAAGTCAGGTAAAAAACTCCGCGCTGACGCTTTTTTATGGGCCAATGGGCGAACCGGTAACACGGACAGCTTGGGTCTGGAAAACATTGGCTTAACCGCTAATGGCAGAGGCCAGCTAAGCGTTGACGAACACTACCGCACCGAGATTCCCCATATTTATGCGGCGGGTGATGTGATCGGGTGGCCGAGCTTGGCGAGTGCCGCCTATGACCAAGGGCTTAACTTGTGCAATGAATTGCTCGATAAAGAATATCGCTTTGTTAGCGATGTGCCGACAGGGATTTATACTATTCCCGAGATCAGCTCGTTTGGCCCTAATGAGCGTGAGCTGACAGAAGCAAAAGTGCCCTATGAAGTTGGCAAGGCCTTTTTTAAAGATACCGCACGGGCACAAATCACCGGCGATACCGTGGGCATGCTCAAGATCCTGTTTCATCAAGACACCTTGGAGATACTCGGCATACACTGTTTTGGCGATCAAGCCTCTGAAATATTACATATCGGCCAGGCGATCATGCAGCAGAAGGGCGACGCCAATACCCTCAATTATTTCGTTAATACGACGTTTAACTACCCGACAATGGCAGAAGCCTATCGAGTGGCTGCGCAAAATGGTTTAAACCGCGTATTTTAATTACAAGTCACTGTGCTGCCTGATGAGTTGGGGGGCATAAGCTTTTTCGGGCGACTGTGCAATGGGTGGCAGTAGGCTTTCTACGCGGTTACGGCCATGCGCTTTAGCTTGGTAAAGCGCCGTATCTGCAAATGAGTAAAGCTGCTCAAAAGTGTGTGCCCCCCCATTACCGGTTGTTACGCCAATGCTCACGGTAGGTGAGCTTATGGCTATACCGTTAAGCGTCATGTTTTCGATTTCACGGCGTAGCCGATCTGCCGCCTGTAATGCATCCAGAGTGCTGGTGTTAGGCATTAACAAACAAAACTCTTCACCGCCAATCCTTGCCAATGTATCCGACGGGCGGCTTAAATGCCGTAGTCGTCCACTAATTTGGCGTAGCACCTCATCACCAACAGGGTGGCCATAGGTGTCATTGATACGCTTGAAGTGGTCGATATCCAGCAACAGAAGGCTGAGAGGGGCTTTACTACGCTTCGCCTGAGTAAGCGCTGCAAATGCAACATCAACCAGATGCCGCCGATTATATAGTCCGGTTAATTCATCCGTTAGCATCAGTTGATGCATGTGGTTGCGCTGCCTATGCAGATGGAGAACGGCCATGAATAGGGTGATGGCTGCACTAACCACTAATACCAGCAGCACGCTAACAGCGATAGAAAGCCGCTGCACTGCTAAGCGCTGTTGTTGAGAGATAGTGTGAACCTCATTAAGCAGCGTGTTATACAGCCCAGCCTGGTTTTCCCCGACATCCGTAACCTCTTGCTGCAGTGGGCTAATAAGTTCGGGTCGGTTCTGTGCGGCGAGTACTTGCCGATCAAGGCGTATAAGGCGCTCTTCTAGCTCAGAGAAATTATTGTTGAGGTGTTTAACTCCCGAGGAAAGAAATTGATGCTGCTCAATAGTGTTTTGAATGCCGTTTAAATACTGCTTCGAAAGTGAAATGAAATAGGCAATATATTCAAGCTGTTGGTCATTAGGTTGGCGAGTGCCTTCCTTAATGGCTGCCTGCAACTGGGGGGTCGCTTGCTGCGCGAGTACAATATCGCTCATTAACGTGGTGTAGTCTGCCTCAGCTCTTTGGCAAGTGCTGTAAACATAGCTGCCTATGATGACTGACATCGTGCAGAGAACCAGTGCAAAAAAAGAAGCTAAGCGCCAGCGAGCTTGGTGAGCGAACAGATGAGTAAACATCGCTATAGGCTTAACGTGCTGATCGTGATGACGTTCCTCTCTGCTAAAGGCTGAAGCAGAGAGTGTGTATCTTGATAATAACAACACCGCTTGAAAAAGCGCTTCTGTTGCAAAGGCCAGTGCTGCATGGCACCTCTCCCATCAATGGTTAGGCATTCCCATGGACTGATTAACGATTCCGTCCTTACACAACTTAAGCACTCTTATAGAGCACCTGCCATCCATCAACTTTACTAATTGCAGGGTCATACTTGTGCTCTGTATGATTAATATTTGTTGTTAGTGTTTGATATTTAACACGTATTTTTAACTATTTGAACGTGTCTAGGGCTAAGCGTGCTTTTGCTTGCACGTTTCCACCGAGCGAAGCCGCTTTTGTTAATGCCCCATGAGCAGCATCAAACTCTTCTTGCTGAAGCAGAATAAGACCCAGGTTTAGCCATGCGGCCCCCATCTCTGGATTGAGGTCTGTTGCCAGCGCAAATGCTTGGCGTGCTTGAGCAGGTTGCTGGTCAGCATAAAGCGCGTTGCCTAGGGCAAACTGCCCCACGGCATTAGTGGGATGACGCTCCACAAATGCTTGCCAGCTAGAAAGCGTGGCCTGTGGCCCATGAGCCTCTTCAAAGGCGCTGATCGCTTCTAAGGCATTGCGCGGGGTAACGCCTGTGGGAAGGGTGCCTGGTTCAGCCACTACAAACCCCCAGCGTTCAGTGCGTGCCCAAGTCGCATCAAAGCGGCTAAACGATATGGTATGGCGCTCGATTTCACCGCTGCGCAGGATAAGTGTCTCGTTGGGTAAGTCGTAGCCGATAGCCACCGCGTAGTGCCACATAGGATAAATAGGCAGCGATAAATTTTGCATCACAACGACAGGGTCGCCTGCTGCCAAATGGCCTAGCAAGGTATCCATGGTGCCGCGAATAGGGAAAGCGAGCTTTTCATAGCGCCGCACGGTAGCCAGCATTTCAGGCTGCACGCTGCCATCGCGACCGGGTATGAATACCTGAGGAATCAGTTGATCAACCTTGGCCGCTACCCCTTGGTGGTTGAGAACCATGGCAAGCGTTGCTGGCCCACACTGGAACTCGGTTTGAGCATAAAAAGGAACGCTTCGAAGCTCCACCTGCGGGGGAAGGTCACTGTAAGTGCTTTGCAGCAATACTGGATTGCGGGCACAGGCACTAAGCATTAGCAGCATAATAAAAACGCCCGCAAAGCGGGCGTAAGAAAGCGTCTTACTTTTTAAAAATACCGTATTCATGTGCTGCCTATTAACGGGTAAACGGATAAACGTCGGTCAGGCCGAGAATGTCAGTAATTAGCAGAATAATAAATACCGCAAACAGGGCACCGATCACACCGCCACCGGCACCGGCTGGCAGCATCTCAAGCTGTTCGGCCATTTGCTGGGCTTCAGCATCGCTAAGCGCGGCAACACGGGCGTCTACTTCGTCTAAATCAACACCCTGTTTTAGCAGCTGATCTTGCACGTCAGCGCGAGCCAGAATTTCGTTAATGCGTTCGCGGTCTGCGCCGGCACGATCACCTGCCAAAACAGATTGGGTAGAGACTAAGTCCATTGTGTGGGGAGCAGTGGGGGCGGCTGCTAGGGGTAAGCTGGTAAACACCAGCGCTGCAATGAGCAGGGTCGAGAGGTAAGCACGCAATGTTTTCATCGTCTTCTTCCTTATAGACTAGTCGGGGTGGTGTGGAGTGAGTATAGAAACAAATGGTTTGATTTTTAAGTGTAATATGCAAAGTGCTAATTGTTTGCACTAATGCGATACGTCCAGGCTGTTTCGGAAAGCAACCCACGGCCGCCTGCCATGGTCATAGCCAAATCGTGAAGGCCGGGCCAAAGTGGCACCGCAGCGGCACCTTTTACCGCCAGGTCGAGACGTTGGGCCATCAGCAGCAATTTATGCAGCCGCTTCATGGGGAGCCGGCTGACGGCTTTTTGGTAAGCGGGGCGTCGCTTATCAAAAATCATCGGCTTTTGAGTTTTACAGGCGTGTTCAAAGCTTTGCCCTTGATCCAGATGTTGATGCAGCGAGAGCAGGGTGCGTAGCTCCCGGCTAAGCGCCCACAGCACAATGGGGGCTTCTACGCCTTCGCTGCGCAGGCCATTTACAATGCGTGAAGCGCGGCTGGGCTCGCCTTTCAAGCAGGCATCGGCCAAATTGAAAACATCAAAGCGCGTGCTGTCTTCTACCCCTTGGGCAATGCTTTCTACGTTCAAGCGTGTGCCCTGGGGGTGAATGAGTGCCAGTTTTTGCAGCTCTTGGTCGGCAGCCAGTAGGTTACCCTCGGTGCGCTCGCCCAGCAGGCGGGCCGCGTCCAAATCAATTTGTAGCCCATGAAGGGAGGCGCGGTCACGCAGCCAATAGCCTAGGCGGGAAGCGTCCACTGGCCACACCGGCACAAACAGGCCGTGCTTATCCAAGGCTTTAAACCAGACGCTTTTTTGCTGTTTGGCGTCTAGCTTGCCCATGCTAATCAGCAGTATGTCGTCGCTGTTATCCAGTGTTTCGGCGTGCTGCGCTAATGCTTTACTGCCTTCTTGCCCCAGCTTGTGATTACCCAGCCGCAGCTCTAGGAGCTTGCTTGTCGCAAACAGCGAAAGGTTGCTGGACATTTCCATCAAGCGACCCCAAGCGAAGTTGGGCTCTACATCGAGTACTTCGCGTTCTTCAACGCCTGCCTGGCGGGCGGCGGCTCTTACCGCATCACAGGCGTCGCGATGCTGCAAGGGCTCATCGCCGGCCACAATCACCACGCGTGGAAGCTTTTTTGCCAACGCAGCGGGTAGCTGATCAGCAAATACCTTCACTGCATGCCCTCAACATTGGCGAGCCGTTCGATGATGCGTTGAGACAACTGGCGGGCTAATGTTTGTTCAGCTTCCATCATTAGCGTTTCACGGTTGAGCAAGTCGTCATCACTGACGCGAATGCGGGTGTTGGTCGTTAGCGCCACGTTATTGAGGTGATAAGCATTGGACGCGCGCTCTTGCACTGAAAGCGTAGTGCTGAGCGTTAGCTCATGCTCACGGCTTGCGCGGCCGTCACCGCCCAGCCGACGCTCGATTAGCGCGGGCGTGCCCAGCGTTACCCGCCAAGGGGCACCCGCGACTACCTGAGTGCCTAGCTGTTGAAGCCGGATGGCAACCTGTTGAGCAACGGCGCTGGTGGTGTCGCCCTCTAAGGCAAGGGTGGGCAACGTAGGTAGCGAGTCCCTGCCCCTTAGCCGAAACCCGCAGCCGCTGAGTAGCGCCGCCGCCGAGGCAGCGATGCTGATGGTAATGCTTCTGGTAAGAAACGTGCGCCGGTTCATCCACTCACCACGATATTAACCAGTTTGCCGGGTACCACGATCACTTTACGCACGGTGTTACCCTCAAGGAAGCGCTGAACGTTTTCGTGGTCCATCGCCATTTTTTCAATAGCTGCCTTATCGGCGCTTGCAGGCACTTCAAGGCGAGCGCGCAGCTTGCCGTTGACTTGCACCACCAGCTCGATGCTGTCGCGGGTAAGGGCGGATTCATCCACCGCCGGCCAAGTTGCTTCAATGGCGGGCCCCGAGTGGCCAAGCGCTTCCCAAAGACTATGGCACAGGTGCGGGGTAATCGGCGAGAGCAGTAATACGCACGCTTCTAACGCCTCGCGGCTAACTGCCAGGCCAAGCTCTGAGCTATCGTCAAATTTACCAATGGCATTAGAGAGTTCCATCACCGCAGCGATGGCGGTATTAAACGTCGTGCGGCGGCCAATGTCGTCGCTGGCTTTCTTGATGGTCTCGTGGGTTTTACGCCGCAGCGCTTTTTGGTCGTCGCTTAGGTTAGCGGTTGCCAGCGTACCCGGCGCGCCGGCTGCCAAGTGCTCATTAACCTGACGCCAAATACGTTTCAAGAACCGGTGGGCACCTTCAACGCCGGAATCTGACCACTCCAACGACTGCTCCGGCGGGGCGGCAAACATCATAAACAGGCGCACGGTATCGGCACCAAACTTGTCGATCATCGACTGCGGGTCAACGCCGTTGTTTTTCGACTTGGACATCTTCTCGATGCCGCCCATCTCCACCGGCTGGCCGTCGCTCATCAAAATAGCGCTGAGCGGGCGGCCTTTCTCGTCGCGCTGCACGTCTACATCAGCAGGGTTGAACCACTCTTTGCCGCCGTTATCTTTAATGCGGTAAAAGGTTTCGGCGATCACCATGCCTTGGGTAAGCAATTGCTGGAAGGGCTCGTCGGAATCGACCAAGCCAAAGTCACGCATCAGCTTGTGGAAGAAGCGGGCATACAGCAGGTGCAAAATGGCGTGTTCAATGCCGCCAATGTAAAGATCCACCGGCAGCCAGTAGTTGGCACGTTCGTCCAGCATCGCCTCGGTGTTATCGGCACAGCAGAAGCGCGCGTAGTACCAGGAGGACTCCATAAAGGTGTCGAAGGTGTCGGTTTCACGGGTCCAGCCATCGCCCAGGTCAGAGAACGCGGGCATCTTTTTCAGCGGCGAGCCGGATGCATCGACGGTGACTTCCATGGGCAGCGATACTGGCAGTTCGTCGTCGGTTAACGGTACGGTTTGACCTTCTGGGCCGTATTTAACCGGAATCGGCGCGCCCCAGTAGCGCTGGCGGGCAACGCCCCAATCGCGCAAGCGGTAGTTGGTTTTGACTTCGCCACGGCCAAGCTCGGCCAATTTGGCCGCAATCGCATCAAAGGCCTGTTCAAAGCCCAGCCCATCGAACTCGCCTGAATTCACTACCGTGCCGTATTCGGCGTAGGCCGCTTCAGAAACGTCGGCAGGCTGGCCGCTTTCGTCGGCAATCACCGCTTTAATAGCAATGCCGTATTTGGTGGCAAACTCCCAGTCGCGCTGGTCGTGGCCGGGAACCGCCATCACCGCGCCAGTACCAAACTCCATCAGCACGAAGTTAGCCACATAGACAGGCACTTCATCGCCGGTCAGCGGGTGAACCGCCAGATGGCCGGTGGCCATGCCTTTTTTCTCTTTGGTGGCCATTTCGGCTTCAGTGGTACCGCCTTTGGCACACTCTTCGCAGAAAGCCGCCAGCTCGCTGTTCTGCTCCGCCGCCTGCTTGGCAAGCGGATGGCCTGCGGCAACGGCCACGTAGGTCACACCTAACAGCGTATCAGGGCGGGTGGTGTAAACCGCCAATGGATCATAGGTGCTACCGTCTTCAGCCTTAATATCAAAGGTCAGCTCAACGCCACGGGATTTCCCAATCCAGTTACGCTGCATGGTTTTGACCTGCTCAGGCCACTCTACTTTATCCAGGTCGGCCAGCAGCTCGTCGGCGTAGTCGGTAATCTTCAAGAACCACAGCGGGATCTCTTTGCGCTCAACCAACGCGCCGGAACGCCAGCCACGGCCATCAATCACCTGCTCGTTAGCAAGTACGGTTTGATCAACCGGGTCCCAGTTCACCGTGGACATCTTCTTATAGACCAAGCCTTTTTCCACCAGCTTGGTAAAGAACCACTGCTCCCAGCGGTAGTAGCTGGTATCGCAGGTGGCGAATTCACGGCTCCAGTCGTAGGCAAAGCCCAGCGCCTTCAATTGATTGCGCATGTAATCGATGTTCTGGTAGGTCCACTCGGCGGGCGGCACCTGATTCTGAATGGCGGCGTTTTCAGCGGGCATGCCAAATGCATCCCAGCCCATGGGCTGCATGACATTTTTACCCTGCATGCGCTGGAAACGGGAGACAACGTCGCCGATAGTATAGTTACGCACATGGCCCATGTGCAGCTTGCCGCTAGGGTAGGGGAACATGGATAGGCAGTAAAACTTCTCGCGATTTGCGTCTTCCACTGCTTTGAAACACTGATTTTTGTCCCAATACTGTTGGGCGTCGCGTTCAATTTCACGAGGGCTGTAGTGTGCGTCCATCGGTATTTTAATGCCTTGGCGTATTCGCCCATACGGGCGCAAAGTGAATGTAAGATGACGGCTGTCAGATAAGTGAGGTCGATTGTATCCTATGCAGGTGTATCCTTGAACGGTAAGCCGATGATAGGAGACCGTATGCGTCGACAAAAGGAGAGGCACCATGACTGAACAACACAATGACCATCGCCTACGCGAAGGCTACGAACGACTGTTAGAGCGGATGCAGGGCGGCGCTAACGAGTTAACCTGGGAAAACTTACAGAAGGATCTAGACGACGCGGTTGAGTTTGAATCGGAGCTGGAAGAGTACACCAAAGACGAGCTAGCGCTGCTGCGTGCCTGGGTAGAGCGCGATCTTAAAGATATGCGCTACTACATGGCGGACACCGGCAAGCAAGTCGCCAGCTGGTTGGGTATTGATCTTGAAGGTCTTTCCCGTCGCGTGGCGGAGTCGTTGCTCTCCATTGCTGACCGCAGCGTGGTAGACCGCGAGCGCTTTGAAGAGGACTTAGAAGCCGCCCGCGCCGACTACTGCGAAGGTGAAATGGCAGCACCCGGTTTAATGGCCTGTACCCATTGCGACGCCCAAGTAATGCTGCCTAACGTGGCGCGGCTGGAACCTTGCCACCAGTGCGGTCATCGCTACTTCTACCGCTTCCCCAATAAAATCGTCGAGACCTAAGCGAGCCGGTTAACCCACTATATAACTGACGCCTGCGATCGCGACCAGCGAAAGCAGGCTCATCACCGCCGCGTAGAGCAGGTTGTTTTTCATCATGCGATAACCGCTTACCCCATAACGCCCCTGTAGCGAAAGGTTGATACCGGAAAGCGGCCCCACGCTGGTGCCGACAGCCCACGAACTGACCGCTACAAAGGCAAATAGCGTTTGTTCACCATTCTGCAAATTGAGTATGGATGCCAGCACCGATACGCCAATAATCGGGTGCAGGCCTACGAGTGCGCTTAGCGTAATCGTGGCAAAGCTGATCATCGCTTGAGGCGCGCCAAAGCGGGTGAACAGCGTCCATTCACTGCCAGCCGCAGCGCTTACCAGCGTCGAAAGGCCAATCGTCAAAAGCCCCGCGGCTAAAAACAGCGAAATCTCCCCGCGCATGGCGGGTAGCCGCGTAGTGGTGTGCTGACGAATGCGCCGTAGGGTAAAACGTGGCCCATCGCGGAGGTTGCTCAGCACCGCCACGCCAGGCAGCAGAAAGGTAATAATGCTGACGATGGTAAGGGAAGGGGTGAGCCAAAAGTGAAACAGCATCACCAGTGCCGCCATGCCCACCGGCATCAGTAGGCTGCGCGGCGACAACGAAAAACCATCTACTTCGGTAAGATCAAATCGGCGTCTTAGTTCCAGTGTGGTTAACAGCCCTGACAGCATCGCCATGGGAAAGCCCACCACGGCAATTTGCGCATACTGCACATCGGGTACCAACGCGATCACTACCGCCATGGAAGCAAAAAACGGTGACCACAACGCAGCACTTGAAAGCCCCCGGTTAAGCGCCAGTAGTTGCGGAGTCGTCAGCGGCCCACGCCGGGCCAGCTTATCGCCCACCATAAACACAGTAGAGAGATTTAAAATCGTGCCCAGAAAGTGCACCCCCAGCCAGGTACGTAAAATACCGCCCGCCCCAGTCACCCGTTGGCCTGTTGCACCCTTAGTGCCTTGCTTGCCAATCAGCGAGATAAAACTAACGCCCACCAGCATCGCCGCCACAAAGGCATTACCCTGCAGCATCGCAGGCCAATCCACTTCAGCGCCATACACAAACCGCGCCACCAGTAGCATCAGCGTACCCAGCGCCATCAACACACCCGCCTGAGCCCGCGAGCGGCGAGGAATATCCCGCCACAGCAACAAAACCGCCACCCACAGCAAATAGCTCACCGCATGGGCAGTGCCCAATAAGCCTGTAAAGCCAATAATTTGTGCGATCAAGCCAAGCAGAATCAGCACGCCCGCCAAGCGCTGCCGAGAAGTCGTCTCTTGCATGCCAAACCCTTAATAGTGAATTAGCAGGCTAATCGGATTTGCAAAGGAAGGCCAGCAGTAAGCTAAGAGTTAGGGGAGGGGCTTTCGTAGCGCCTAGTAACGAGCGAGGCAGCAGTGCCCTTGGTTGGCACTAATACATGCATAGCCACATTTCGTAGCGCGTGGTAACGAATTTGCGAGGAACGAGCAAATGAGGCACCCGCGGAAGCATCGCGAAGCGATGCCCGAACAAAAACCAAGTAAGTTATTCAACTTAAATACAACGCCCTTTCTCGCCTCAACACGTGACCTGAGGTGGGTTTGTGAATAAAGTATGATTAATTAGCCAAACACGGTCACAAGCGGAGCGTTTTAACGCAGCCCAGATGCACCGGGGCGGTAGCGTGCTTTGCTTTTGACTAGCCTAAAGGGCTGCGCACACCTGCAAATTCCTTACCTATTACATGCGTATAAATTTGCGTTGTCTCGATACTTTTGTGGCCTAGCAATTCTTGTACTGTGCGAATATCCGTGCCTTGGCTTAGTAATTGGGTGGCGAAACTGTGCCGTAAGGTATGGCAAGAGCCTGGACGTGGCAATGATGCAGATTTCATCGCCTGCTTCACGGCCTTTTGCACAGCCGATGAATGAATATGGTGAAGAACGACGTTCCCGGCATCATCACAGCATGGGCGGCTGGCAGGAAACAGCCATTGCCAACCTAGGGAAATACCTGCGTTTGGGTACTTACGGTCCAGAGCATGAGGTAAAGTTACTGGTACGCGACCACGTGCTAGCCGATAGGCAAGTTGCCGTTCAGCCGACTCAATTTGCGCCTCTAACGCGGGAAGACAGACAGCGGGTAGTAAAGTGGTTCGGTCTTTATCACCTTTCCCTGCCCTGACGGTGATGATATGGCGTTCGGTATCAATATCTCTTACGCGCAAACGACACGTTTCGATGAGTCTCAGTCCCGAGCCATACATAAGGGTTGCCATCAAATTCATAGGCCCAGACAATTGATTTAATACGCGCATAACCTCTTCGTGAGAAAGCACGACAGGTAATCGACGCGGGCGTTTAGCTCGTGAAAAGGTACCAATATCACCCAATGGCATATCAAGGATATGGCGATACAGAAATACTAAAGCATTAAGCGCTTGGTTTTGTGTAGCTGCAGCCACATATCGCTCTACGGCAAGGTGCTCCAGAAAAGCTTGGACTTCAGAAGAGCCCATACTGGCTGGGTGTCGCACCCCATGATAGCGAATGAAGTAACGTATCCAGTAACAGTATGTTTTTTCAGTACGTGGGCTGTAGCGCTTTACTCGCATAACAGCTTTCACACGATCCATTAGTTTCGGAGGCCTGCTTTGCATATCCATTTGGTGTCTGTCTCCTGGCAGTGGATATACATACAGTATTATTGAGCTTGGCAAAACGCGCAAGCATGCGAATTCTGCAAATGCAGCCTAATTAATATTAATTTATTTTAAAATCATGTGGTTATGCACGAAAAGGTAGGCTACATTTGCTAAGTAAACATGCTGGCGCGTTCATCCAATCATAGGACGCGCCGTCTAATACCTGTTAGGTGTAATCAGGCACCGCTCAGCTCTGAGAAAGGAGAAGAAATGGAAATAATAATTGGATTGGTAGTCGTGTTTTTGCTTTGGTCTTTCATTAAGGCAAAAGCACGCATCCATTATGCAAATAAGCTTAGGACTGAAAGGGAGCTAGCAGGTGGTGGGGAAGCCCCCTATCCATCGTGGATGACAAATAAAGATCGAATGGAAGAATTTGCAGCAATGCTAAATGCTCTTGCCAAAAGGAAGTCAATACCTAAGAAATTCGTAGCCGGAACAATGACCAATGAGTACTCTCAGAATAAGTTGCTCTTTACCGCAGGCTTTATGGAACGACAAGGTGCATCTTTCGAAGAACAAACTATGGCAGTGATGGATCATATCGAGAAGTATTGGAAGAATATGGATCTGAATGATCGGAAAATGTTCGAAGGGGGATCTTGACACATGGTCGCGTTATGGCTTGTGGTCGCGGCTTTACTTTACCTGCCATTTAAGCGATGGGTAGCAACATCAGAAGCCCCAATGATTTCCGCGTTATTATGGCCCTTATTAATCGGTTTTTTCACAATTTTTATTATTTTTTCTCCACTAATTGCTTTATTTGAAAAAATCAAAGGGAAACAATTGTAAATGTACAAAATCAAAATATTGAAGCCTGATGAAATATCAGAAGAAGAGTTCGAAAGCGCCCTTAATTGCGCCCGCACTTGCATAGAAAGCGTACTCGAAAACGAATTACTCATCGTAGAAGTTACTGATGATTCGATAACTATCAAAAGCAACGACGAGAAAGGTTTAATGAATACGAGTCTGTCTGAGATAAAGGAGAAAATTAAAGGTTGCTTCTGTAATGCTGGCGGGCTTGTTTATCCAGAATTTGGCAAGATTATCTTTGAATAGTCAACGATGAGATATGTGAAGGAAAGCATGAAAAATTTAAACGTAGAACAATTTTTACTCGAAGCTGGAATTCGAGTGCCACAACATAGAGATATGTCCGTTTATGATGGCAAGCCATTTCAGTGTGCATGTGGGAACGAACATGAGTTTCAATCTTACATGGATTACCGGAATTTTGTCACATCTGGCGCAAATGCCAAAATGATAGTGACTTGCCCAAGAGATCCATCCTTTTCTACTTTAATTAAAACCAAATACAAATTTTTAGTTATTTTCGACAAATTTATATCTTTGGCTGGCTGCAAGACCAAGTAGTTGAGAGGTCGGTGGTTAATTTACACCTAACAAAGCGCTGCTAGGGACAAACCTACGCTGCGCTCCGGTTTGCCCCAGAGCGCGGCGTTATATTTGGAGAGAGCTTGAGAGTAAGTCTTAAAATCGCAGCACTGGTTTTTTTCGCTGTGTTGGCCCCCGTTACTCTCTGGAACGCTGGTCACCTCTATCTGACTCAATCATGTGACCCAAAATTTGGGTGTATCGGTGTCTTTCAGCTTTTGACTTTCGTTGCCAGTATTTGTGCTGGAATCTCTGCTCTCTCGGTTTTTGTTGCGCACTATATTTTTGTAGTTCGCCGCGGAGGCGACACCACCCACCGAGACATCGCTTTGACTTTGCAATGCTTTGTTGGTGTGAGCATCGTAAGTGGACGCGCTATTGGTCTTGCGGAGGCTATGGGGATTGGGGCGTTGGCCTCGCTTTGGACGTTTGTATCGTTTCTCATTGGTATAGCAATTTTCAAATTCGGTAGAAAAATATAACCAGTGCATTAAATTTGTTCCCGGCCTGACGGCCGTCCACCGGACGCCCTAGTCGGGCGCCGTTTATGCAGGCGTGTGTGCCGGGCATGGCACAGAACTAGGGAGGTGAAAGTCCTCCTGCCAGGTGTTCGCAGAGCCGAAGGCTAGGAGAAGGGCAAGGGCGTCACCGCGAGGTGGGGTCTGAAGGAAGCCCAATCCAAAGCGGCGGGGCGACGAACAGGAACCCGATACGAGGTGTGGTACATCCGGGGCGAGCGGGCACGTGACCGCGAAGCCCTCCTTCTGCGACCGGGGTGTGCTTTATAAATCGGGCGTTCACGCCGTGAAAGCTCTGTGCCTTACCCCGGGAGGTCTGCCACGTGTGGACGGACCCACTGAGAGACGAGCGATCGCCTCTGATCGCGTGGCAGAAATCAGCCGAGGGCATAGTAGGTTCGCCCGTGAACCGAAGGCCCGAACAGTGACAGGAGTCGAGTATCCGTGCAGGGGAACGGGATGGCATCCGTAAAGCAGCTTGCGCTGCCCCTGGTAAAGCCAGGGGATGAACCCGTTACCGGAAATCGGGAGCACTCGCACTCCGTTCAACCCTCACCATGGATGGCGCGTGTATTGAGCAGGGACAACCTCAATCGCGCCCTGAAACAGGTTCGACGTAACAAGGGAGCGCCGGGCATCGACGGCATGACCGTGGATGAACTGCCGGATTATCTGCGCCAACACTGGCCCGAGATCCGGCAGCAACTGCTCCAGCAGACCTACCGACCAAAACCGGTCCGGCGGGTCACCATCCCCAAAGCCAACGGCGGTTTCCGCCCTCTGGGCATCCCGACGGTGCTGGACCGCTTTATCCAGCAAGCAATCGCTCAGGTGATCCAGCAGGACTGGGAACCCCGCTTCCATCCACACAGCTACGGTTTTCGCCCGGGGCGTTCTGCCCATCAGGCAGTCCGATACGGACAGCATTGCGCCCGGGAAGGCCGTAACTGGGTAGTGGATCTGGACCTGGAAGCCTTCTTCGACCGGGTAAATCACGATCGGCTGATGGCACGGCTGAAACGGCATACGCCGGACAGGCCGCTGCTCAGGCTGATCAACTGGTATCTGAAGGCAGGCGTTCAGATCGACAACCGCAAAGCCCCGACACCCGAGGGCGTGCCGCAAGGCGGACCACTGTCTCCGGTGTTGGCGAATGTGGTGCTGGACGAACTGGATTGGGAGCTGGACCGGCGCAACCTGCGCTTCGCTCGCTACGCGGATGACTGCCAGATCTACGTGGGCAGTCACCGCGCAGGCGAGCGGGTGATGGTGAGTCTGACGCGCTTTATCGAGGACTCGCTGAGGCTCACAGTGAATACACGAAAGAGCGCGGTAGACCGGCCCTGGAAGCGCAGCTTCCTGGGCTTCACCCTCAGCCGGAAAGGGCAGCGATTGAAAGTGGCTGACAAAGCCATCACCAAGCTGAAAACCCAGATCCGGATACTGAGCCGCCGAACACGGGGCCACTCATTAGCCCGGGTGATCGCAGATCTGAAAGAGACCCTGCTTGGTTGGAAAGCGTACTTCGACGCAGCCGAAGTACTGAGCCCGCTGCGGGACCTGGACAAGTGGATACGGCGGAGAATGAGAAGTTACGTGTGGAAGCAATGGGGCCGAAAGGGGTATCGTGAGCTGAGAAAGCGGGGCGTCTCGGTCAAATTGGCCTGGAACACTGCGAAATCAGCCCACGGCCCGTGGCGGCTGAGTCATTCGCCGGCACTGCGGCAAGCCTTACCGGCCCGGTTGTTTCGGAGCTATGGACTGCCGGAACTGGCAGTGCGGTAACGGGTTGAGTCAAGTCACTGAATCGCCGTGGTACGTGATCCGTATGCCCGGTGATGTGGGAGGAGGGGCATCGTGAGGTGCCTCCCTATCCCGATTATGTAGTTACTGCGCAGCGGTTGCCAAGAATGAGAATAAAGGGGTTTCGCAATGTTTGAGTACACTATAGTCCACTGGATGACATTTCTTGCTGCGGCGGCTCTTCTGAACTTGTCCCCCGGCCCAGATATCGCGTTCATTCTAGGACAGACCTTGCGCAACGGACGTCGACATGGGTTCGCTGCGATGATTGGCATATGGACCGGTGCAGGGTTGCATGTAGTAATGGCAGCGGTGGGTCTTTCCGCAATCCTTGCGACTTCCGCCTTAGCATTTTCTGTTGTTAAGTGGGTAGGTGCTGCGTATCTAGTCTGGCTTGGTATAAAAATGCTGATGTCGCGTGGTGACTCGTTTATATCCAACGAGGGCGGTAGCAATCAACGGATGCGTTCGATCTATTGGCAAGGAGTCCTTGTATCTGCACTTAACCCGAAAGTAGCCATATTCTTCCTTGCCTTCTTGCCGCAGTTTGTCGTCGAGGGCGCTGGTCCTGCGAGTGCTCAGCTGTTCTTGCATGGAACGTTGATCATTGTCGTGGCGGCTTTCATAGAGCCACCTTTGGTTTTGGCGGGGTCAAAGTTAGGAGCATTCTTGAGGCAAAATCGGCGAGTTGGCTTATGGATGGACCGAGGCCTTGGGGCTCTGTTCGTCGCCTTGGGCGCGCGCCTTGCTGCTAGTACGAGATAATATCGGTGAGCGGTGGTGCCGTTTTGCCTTAACTACATAACCAGGCCATGCACCGGATGCCAAAACCTCCGCTTCGCTACGGTTTTGTCACCGGTGATGGCGGGCGTTAAGGGGTAGGCATGGATGAACATGTGAAGTCAGTCTTCCTGATGGAGCTGAAGAAACAGTGTGAGTTCGCAATAGGCGCTATCCACCAGGTGAATTCTGCCCTTCAGGCCTCGCGCGGTCATGATCTGACTCCAGACCAATCAAGGTTTCATCACAGCGAGGTTTTTCGTGGGCTTCACAGTTTTTTGACGCACACTAGTAATATCTCCCGAATTCTTTGGCCTCCTCTACCCCAAAAACGAAAAAAGGAGAGCTCCTCAGATTTCTCTAAAAGGTGTCATAAGCTCCCGAGAGTGCTGCGTTCAAAGGCGCTGAAGGCTGTTTTACAACTTGATGATGCTCACCTCCTTAAAGACCGCAGGCTGCGAGATCACTTAGAACACTATGACGAAAGGCTGGATGACTGGGAGGCAAATAGCCCAAGGCGCAACATAGTTTCGGACATGATTGGCGATCCTAAGGCTATCGTGGGTATTGACGACAAGGACAGAATGAGGACGTTTAACCCAAATGGAGCTCGGTATATTTTTCGAGGTGAGGAGTTCGATGTCCAAGAGATGTTAAATGAGGTCGAGAAATTACACAGCCAGCTCAAAAAAGAAGGGGTGCTATAAAACCCCTTAACAAAAGCAGGTTGTCGGACAGGTACTCCGTTGCACTCCGTACCTGCCGCAACTGCAAGCGTTAGCAGTTTCACTACTCCTCCCACATCTTGCGAGATGAGTAAAAAAGGAATAATTTGTACTCATGGATGAGTTTGAATTCGACGAAGCCAAAAGCCAAGCCAATCTGGAAAAGCACGGTATTGATTTCCGGGCCGTCCAAAAGTTGTGGAGAGATCCGTACCTGCTGGAAATCCGGGCAAAATCAGAGGACGAGCCCAGGTTTTTGCTGATCGGCAAGATTGCCGAAAAGCACTGGTCGGCCGTCGTCACATACAGGGATGCTCGTATTCGTCTGATTTCAGTCAGACGTTCCCGCAAGAAGGAGGTTGAGCTCTATGAAAGCTAAAGACTTCGACAAAAAATTTGAGGAAGGTCAGGAAGACATTGTTGATGACCTGGACCTGTCTTCTGCTCGCCGCGTTAATCAGGAACAAAAGCGAATCAACGTCGATTTCCCGGCTTGGGTTGTCGAGTCGTTGGATCGTGAGGCTGCGCGCATTGGCGTTACCCGCCAATCGATCATCAAGGTGTGGCTGGTGGAGCGTCTTCAGGCAGAATCTGCTAACAAGCCGCTCAATGGTGACGCCGCAGGCGGCGCACATTAGCGGAGCGTTAAATTGCTTGGCGTACCTTCTTGAACTATCATGTAATACATTGTAGTTTTCAAATTTAGAGGGTTCAGTCATGGGTGTTACTACCGTCCGCTTTCAGGCAGAGGTTGAACAGCAGTTGGAAGCAATTGCCAGCAGGCTTCATCGGAGCAAAGGTTGGGTGATCAACCAAGCCTTATCGGAATACATCGAGAAGCAGCAACTTGAGCAAGACCGTTGGCAGCAGACACTGAATGCAATGGAATCTGCCGCTCAAGGTAAGGTGGTGGACGCCAGTGAGGTACACAGTTGGCTGAATAGCTGGGGAACTGAACATGAGCAGGATGCGCCGAGGTCGGGTAAGTGAATTTAGTTTATACCGACGAGGCCATTGAGGATTTAAAACGCCTGCGTGAGTTCATCGCAGTGCATAACCCCTCTGCCGCTGGCAGAATAGCCGCAGAATTGATCGCAAAAATTGAATTGCTGCCAGAGTTTCCCAAGATGGGCTTGCAAGTTAAGTTAGCACCAGTACCAGACTCTATTCGTGATATGGTTTTTGGTAAATACATTGTCCGTTATTCAGTGCATACCAATATCATCATTATCCTCAGGGTATGGCATGAACTTGAAGATGAGCGATAGCAATTTAACAAGTTACTGCACCGGAAAAATTACTCGCTGCGCTCCTAATTTTCCGGTGAGCAAGGCGTTATATGAACTATGTATCGTATACAGGCTAAGTAATGGCAGAAGAGTTTGAACTTGAAATGAGCCTGTTGTCGCAGCCAATCACCGTGGATGGCAAAACTGTCTAGGTTGATATTTATCGCGGTGATAAAGGTGGCTGGATGTTGGAAGTTATCGACGAGTCAAATAGCTCGCTGGTCTGGGACGACGAATTTGACACTGATGCGGCCGCGCTAGATGAAGTGAAACGAACCATTGAAGCTGATGGCATCGACAGTTTAATAGGTTGAGGTGGGTTTATTTGAATCGTTCACATAACCAGTCGCATCAGCACGCACCTGCGGTGCTGGACACTCACTTTGTTCGTGCCGCTGTGCTCGGGCGTTAAATGTCTAGAGGGATCTATGTCAGAGATAGCCAAAACTCCTGAGCCACCGTATTACGCAGTCATTTTCAGTAGCCATCGCACCGAGGGTGACAACGGTTACGGGGAAATGGCAGACAGGATGGTCGAGTTGGCGGCATCCCAACCAGGTTTCTTGGGTATGGAGTCTGTGCGGGAGGATTTAGGTATCACGGTCTCTTACTGGGAAAGCCTGGAATCCATCACCAATTGGAAAAAGAACGCAGAGCATCGAGAAGCTCAGCGACTTGGCCATCAAAAATGGTACTCCAGCTTTCGGGTTCGTGTGGCAAGGGTGGAGCGTGAGTACGGCATTTAACCAAGCCAGGCACGGCGACGCCTACTACATTGCGGCTTCGCCTCCATTCCGTAGCCGCGCATGCTGGCGGCGTTATGTTTAAACCAAGCCATGCAGGTAAGACCTGAAAATGACACCGGAATATAGAATTGAAGCGGAAAAGCAGATTACGTCTTACCTGCAAAGTAATGATGTTGTAAATATAAAATACATGCAAGTTGAGAAAACCTACAATGATCTTGGCGTCGAAATCAACGTTTGGAACGTGAGAGCAGAAGGTGGCAACTGGTGGGTTGTGGAAGGAGAAGGCGCACCAATGAACCTGTACACCCAAGATGCCTTCTATTTTTCCGCCGATGAAGCCTATTCCTTCCACATGGGTATAACTCAAAGATTACAAGCCCGGCACCACAAAGAATTCAAACACATCATCGATGAGCTGCCATTAGATATTAATGGGGTAAAATCCATTAGCCGCAGGTTAAATCTGGCAGCGCAAAGCCTAAACGAAATCGCCGGCATAGAGCACATTCAAAGTATTGGGCTAACATGCAGAGAAAGCTTAATTGAGCTTGCCGCTATACTCACAGAGGCCAATCCAACCGTCCTGACTGACAACAACCTCAAAGCCGCAGACTTCAAAGGCATAGTAAAAGCAGTCATTGCCATATACGCCCAAGGAAAGAGCAATAGCAACTTAAGAAAGCACAGCCGGAATATGGCAGAAATGGCGTGGGACTACTCATCTGAAATCGTACATTCGCCAAACAAAAATATTCCAGATGCAAAGATCTGCCTGCTTTTTACATGCTCAATTGTTTCCATAATCCAAAACCTCTACCTTAAGTATTTGGGGTTTGATGCAGAACAGAAGTGTCCAGAATGCAAAAGCATGGATTACAACCTGCACGAAGCGGATGATTTGATTTTTTTCATGCTGTGCAACGACTGCGGCCATGAAGAAGCGGTTCAAGTAGAGCCCCAAGGCAGCGAATAAAACATAACAATCGGTTCAAATCGCTCGCTGCGCTCGCTGGGACGGGCTAAAGCCCGCCCCTTAACCAAACGTTATGCCCTAGGAGGGTAGATGCTTAAAACACATATGGATGCAGTCGAAAATCACCTCGTTAGCATTTCTCAAATCCCCGCCAATTCTGGCCACACGTTACATCGCGGTACACCAAGGGAGGCATTCATAAAGGAGTTTTTGCAAGGACACCTAAGCGCAAACGTTGCGATTGGAACTGGCGAAATAATAGATGCTACTTCACAACCTAGGGCACAGAGGAATCAGTACGATATAGTCATTTATAAAAATAACTATCCAAAGCTAGACTTTGGCGGAGGGGTTAACGGATTTTTAATTGAATCTGTAATCGCTACAATCGAAGTGAAGTCACTATTGGATCAAGCGGCAATAGATCAGTCTGTTCGGGCAGCAAGTAACGCAAAAAACTTAACTCCGAATATCAACCGTAGCTTTAGCACCGGCTGGATACCGCCCAAGGTAATTAATTATGTGGTGGCCTATGCTGGCCCAGCACAAATGGCTACTGTCCACGGCTGGATTATCAACAGCCATCAGAATTTCGGCATCCCGCTTCCAGCGTGGAACCAGCAAGATAGAACAACGACACCTGGTACGGCATTGGATGGGGTTATCTTATTAAACAAAGGCTTTGTTAAGCTGGACAACTCGCCACTAACCCTAAATAACCCTCAAGCGCCGATGGCAGGGACGCACATCGTAGCTGATAATCCAAGTGGTAATTTACTTATGATGTTCTTGGCGCTTCAGGAAGCTTGCGACAATATCCAAGGCGCATGGCTAAATTCCATACCGTATATTCAAAATGCTAGGTTTGGAAATGTCCGCATCGTATAAATGGCATAACAAGCGCATGTTGTCGGACTGGTTTTCCGCTGCGCTCCAAACCAGCCGCAAATGCGGGCGTTAAGCTTTTTGGAGAGATAATTGAAATTTCTAATTCTGCTCATTTTTTTGGCTAACCCAGTATTTGCGGCGGAGCATCGTGTTATTGAAGATGCTGAGAGGCAAAGGGATATTCCAATTCAAATTAGCTTTCCGGTGGACGTCTCTTCGTGTAGTGATGAAAACCAATGCCCTGTCGTTTTTTTAAGCTCAGGTTATGGAGTTGCTTACGATAAGTATTCATTTATCTCAGATGCTTTGAATAAAGCAGGTTATCTCGTTGTTGCTATTCAGCATGAGCTGCCGGGCGATCCAGCTCTTGCAGTTACAGGCAACCTTTATACTGAACGAAATGAAAATTGGAAGCGGGGCGCTAGAACCCTGAAATTTATCCGTGCTCAGCTACAGTCTGAGTTTTCAGGTTATGATTTTAATAAGTTAACGTTGGTTGGCCATTCGAACGGTGGCGATATCTCCAGTTGGTTGCTTACCGAAGGTGTAGATTTTGCTGAGACACTCATAACGTTAGATCACCGCCGTGTTCCCTTACCTAGATCTGGTTCTCCATCCATTTTATCTATTCGAGGTAGCGATTTTCCAGCTGATCAAGGTGTACTGTACACAGCACAAGAAATGGCGATGTATAATGCTTGTATTGTTCAAATCGCAAATTCTAAACATAACGATATGACAGATTTTGGCCCTGACTGGCTCAAAGCTTCAATATCGAACACTCTATTGAGTTTTATATCTGGGCAGTGTCATGGCGAAGAAAAAGCTTAACAAACCACGTCATTCGGGGCCTGCGGCCCCTGCGACGCTCACAAGTTCGCGCGCATGCGCGGGGCGTTATATCTCTTGAGGTAGATCTGTGCTAATCGATGAACAGAAGAAATACCGAGACCGCGCTAACCGTGCGCGACGAGAGCTCCTCAAAGAGAAGGAGAAATTCGGCGCGATTTCGGACGGCTCAGGGAAGCGCTACCGGGCGTGCGTTTACTTTGTGCTCAGCGGTGCTCCAGAAAAAGCGGCCGAGTTTTTGGACTGGTTCGAGAAGGAGTTCCCGGATGACGTTGGTGAGCCCACGTTCCTCTTATATGCTGCGTTGGCCTACTACCGGGTGGGCTCCCTGGGAGAAGCGCGGGGATACCTGCTGGATGCGATGTTAAGCAATATTTACCTACTCCCCTATTTGTTTTCGCGGCCAATGCCCAAGCAAGACATGTGGCATTCATCTAACTGGGAGCAGCCAGACTATATTGAACCGCCCCGGTTATTCCGGAGACCGGTTTGTTTGAGTCAGGCAGCTTCACCCGACTCCTCCAATTGACGATAATACGTCCTTTCTCGTTCTGCTGGTGGAACGTTTCCTATGGGTTCCAGCAGTCGGCGATTGTTAAACCAGTCAACCCACTCCAGCGTGGCATACTCAACGGCATCTCGCCCTTTCCATGGTCCGCGATGGTGAATCACCTCCGTTTTGAATAAGCCGATGATGGTCTCGGCCAGCGCATTGTCGTAGGAGTCACCGGTGGTGCCGACTGAGGCATCGATACCCTCATCAGCCATACGCTCTGTGTAGCGGATCGAGAGATATTGGCTTCCTCTATCACTATGGTGGATTAACCCTTGCCTGTGCTTTCGTGCCCACAGGGCTTGCTCCAGAGCGTCCAGTACCAATCCCGTTTTCATCGACGTTGCTACACGCCAACCCACGATACAGCGTGCATAAACATCGATAACGAACGCAACGTAAACGAAGCCAGACCAGGTAGCGACATACGTAAAATCGGCCACCCAAAGCTGATTAGGACGCATGGCCGTAAAGTCACGTTTCACTAAATCAGGTGCTCGTTTCTGGCCGGGATCACTGATCGTCGTGAAGGGGCGTTGGCCTCGCACCACGCCGCGAATTCCCAGGCGTCGCATGAGTCGTTCTACGGTGCAACGAGCAACATTAACGCCCTCACGGCGAAGTTGCCGCCAGACCTTACGAGCACCGTAGACGCAGAAGTTTTCTTCCCACACTCGCTGAATCTCAGCGGTAAGAAACGCATCCTGCCGATATCGATCTGCCCGCCGCTCAGGATCGGTCTCAAGTGCCTTGTGGTGGTAATACGTCGATGGG
>LDZP01000091.1_pt1 | contig 73052 bp, 75 predicted proteins | sample 615351 | NCBI WGS metagenome assembly LDZP01 (sample SAMN03408296, study PRJNA278302) | terrestrial metagenome | isolation source: oil reservoir sample I1 | place: USA: Alaska, North Slope, Ivishak formation | collected 2013
CTATATATCTATCCAGCTATACCTGCAAGGCTGACGCCTTGCGCTGCCTTGACTGCCGATTCATTCGGAGAATCGAATCGCAGAATGCGGCAGATTTTTGTTCAACCACTGGAGTCACTATCCCCTCACGAATCGACGTTCGCATATGGGGCACAGAGAGCAGAAAAAGCGTTTCCTGAATGGCAGACCAATCTTCTTCGGATACCAAGACCGCTCTGTTGCGCACCCCCATGATAACAATGGGTTGGTGGGACTCGGCAGCTTCATCAATCAACCGATAAAGGTTGTTGCGCGCCTCAGTAGCGGTGATTCTGACCATGATGCACCTCTCGGAAGTTCACGTGACTACAACCTGTAGACCCCAGGATACGTACGTCAAGGCGTATGCATTATTGGTGGCTTTACTGGGGCTGCGACGCAAAAAAGTAGCCTTCCGCTAGGCGGCTTCAAAGCTCAGGGGGTGAATGTCATCCAGATTGACCGTGCTGCGCGCTACCCAAAGATCGTACCTGTCCTGCATCACCAGCCAGCTCTCAGGAGACCGCCCAAGCACCTTGGATAACCGAAGCGACATTTCGGGGCTGATGCCACTTTCCCCTTTCAGTAACCGAGACAACGTAGAAGGTGAAACCCCCAGGCTAGACGCCAACTGGCGGGCGCTGATACTAAAAGGTTCCAGGTAAACCTCCCGAATAAATTCGCCCGGATGCGGCGGTTTGTGCATAGTCATTAGTGATAGTCCTCGTAATCAAGAATGTAGGCGTTGCCGTCTTGAAATTCGAACGTCATACGCCAATTTCCGTTCACCCAAATCGACCAACGCTCTTGATCCTTACCTCTCAATGGATGCAGCCGAAAACCAGGGATGTCCATGTCTTCTAGCGATGTAGCGGTATCAAGCGCTGCTAGCTGCATACGCAATTTTTTGGCATGGTCAGGCTGTATCCCCGCCGTGCTACCCGTTGAGTAGAACCGCTTCAGCCCTTTGTGACGGAATGATTTAATCATGAGAGCACTGTAGCTCAATGCGCACCACGCAACAACAAAACTTAATATGAAAGCGCTCCACAGGCGAGCGGGATGGACAGAATTGCCCGACACCTAGGAAGAGTAGGTTCATGGTTTGTTTGTGTTCTCACTTTGAGATAGCGTCAGCCAGCTAAATGTAAACAGGCGTGTACTGTGTTTATTAGGGGCTGTTGACGAATATGGAGCCCCGCGCCTGCAAGCACAAGGCACAATTCGCAATAGGTGAGCCATGCCGTATTCTTGAATGCTTTACCTAAACCATTTGCCTGAACTATTTACTCGCAGTGTTAGGTTACTTGCAGTCTTAGGTAAGAATTTACGCTATCTGATTTGGAGACGTTATGCCTCGCTACCCTGAACACCTGACCGGTGAAGGCCCGGTAAACCCCTTTCCCGGCATTAAAGTGCTGGAGCGCCGGATTGGTCGCGAGATCACGCATCGTCTGGGTTCTAACGAGGGGCTGGATATGCCCCACCGCGCGCTGCGGGAACACTTTGGTGATGCGGTGGTTGAGCACGTTTACGGCTATGGCGATGCCGAGGCGCTGGGGGTACGCCAACGCGTGAGCGCGCAGCAGAATATTCCCCTTGAGCACCTGCTGGTAGATGCCGGTGCCGATAGCCTGATCGCCCTAGCGCTGCGCACCACCTGCGAAGCGGGTGAAACGGTGGTGAGCACCGCAGGCACCTACCCTACCTTCGGTTATTTTGCCCAAGGGCAAGGGTGCCGATTGGTGGAGCCTAGCTACATTGAAGCGCCTGGCGTACTTGCCCCTGACCTAGAAGCCTTAGCGGCTGCGGCGCACCAGGAAAACGCACAGCTGGTGTATCTGGCCAACCCAGATAACCCCAGCGGCCACTTGCACAGCGACAGCGCGATTTTCAAACTGCGCAAGGCACTGCCCGATGATTGCTGGCTGCTATTAGATGAAGCCTATGGGGATTTTCGTGATGATGCAGGCAGCGAGTTCCTCGGCCAAGCGCTACCTGGGGTGATTCGCCTGCGCACGCTCTCTAAAGCCCACGGGCTGGCGGGCTTACGGGTTGGCTACGCGATTGCACACCCTGATGTGCTGGCCATGATGATGAAGGTGCGCATTCACTACGCGGTGTCGTCGTTCACCCAGGCCGCGGCAGAAGTCGTGCTCGATCACCCCGATGAGGTACGTGAACATATTGAGGCAATCAAAGCCCGCCGGGAGCAGCTGGCTGCGCACTTTATCGCCTTAGGTGCCGATGTACTGCCCAGCGCGACTAACTTTATCGGTATTCGCCTACCCAGCGCTGAACTTGCCGCCAAGGTGCATCAGCAGCTGTTGGCTGAAGGCGTGCTTGTGGCACGCCTAGCGCATCCTGCGTTGGCTAATGTAATCCGTATTACCGCCGTACAAGCAGCACTGGAGCCAGGAAGATTGGCGGCGCTAGAAAAGGCTGTTAGCGCTTAAACCCGCGTAATGATGGCCACGCGGTAGGCGCTGGCTGTCATCCGCCAGTCATAGACTCGGGGTAGCGTGGCCACAAGCTGCCATAAGAGTCTACCAACATGTCACAGCGCCGCCCCCGCACTCTCAGCGACGCCGAAATCACGGCACTCACCCATTTAGCCAACGGCAATGCCTTGTATCGGCAGCGCGAAGCAGAGCGCAAGGCGCGGCTATCATCGGCTTTAGCGCTGTTTCACCCCGCAGCGCCAGCTGTCGAGACACCTTCGTTAGGCCTGAAAATTCTGATGATTTCGGATGTTTACTTTCCTCGCATCAACGGTGTTTCCACTTCTATCGCCAGCTTTCGCGGCAGCCTTGAGCGCCTGGGCTACTCGGTCACGCTAATCTGCCCCGACTACCTTGTGGGGCAGGTAGACGAGCCAAGCGTGCTGCGTATCCCTTCCCGCCAAGTACCCGGCGACCCTGAAGACCGCATGATGCGCTACCGAGACATTCTTGCCCTGGCACCAACGCTGGCTGGCGAGGCCTTCGATCTCATTCATGTTCACACCCCTTTCACGGCGCACTATGCCGGGGTCGCCCTGGGGCGTCGGCTAAATATTCCGGTGGTCGCCACGTATCACACGCTTTTTGAGGAGTATATTCATCACTATATTCGCTGGGTGCCACGGCGCTGGCTGCGTTTTGCTGCACGCAGGCTTTCGACACACCAGTGCCAGCAGCTCGATGCTTTAGTCGCGCCCTCCCAGGCGATGCAGCACGCGTTAAGCCGCTACGGTGTCACCACTCCCACCACGGTGATTGCCACCGGCTTGGCGCTGGAGTCATTCTGTAAGCCTCAGGATACTAACGACTTTCGCTCCTATTACGGCCTACCGCAGCAAGCACGATTACTGCTCTATGTGGGTCGTGCTGCCTTTGAGAAAAACATCGATTTTCTGATCGACATGCTGCCCAAGGTGTTAACCGAACACCCCACCACTCGGCTGATTATTGCCGGCGAAGGCCCGGCGCATGATTCTCTTGTACAACGCGCCCAGGAAGTTGGCGTGGCAGAGTCGGTGCTGTTCATCGGTTATCTTGATCGCAGCGGCCCACTGCAAGCGGCCTACCGCGCTGCTGATGTGTTTGTATTCGCCTCACGCACTGAAACCCAGGGGCTGGTGCTACTGGAAGCGATGGCACTGGGAACGCCGGTCGTTTCTACCGCCATGATGGGCACTCGGGATGTGCTAAAAGAAGGAGAAGGCTGCCTGATTGCCGGTGATCACCATGAAGACTTCGCCGCCAAGGTCAACCACCTGCTAAGCGATGAAACACGCCGCCAGCAGCTCGCCAAGCGCGCCCAAACCTATGCCGCCAGCTGGCACGAAGATACCAAAAGTGCCGAACTTGTTGCTATGTATCAGAAGCTTTAGGCAATATGCTTATAACGAAAATCGGCGCACTGGCTCTCACCCTGCGACTACCTAAAATTTTCTGGTGAATTTTCATGAAGCTAAACCATTACTCAATAAAGCGGCGCATCAGTGTCGGTATCGTCGCTGTCATTTGCTTAGCCATTGCCATCATCGTGCCTTTCTTAATGAATCGGATAGAAAATGTGATAGAGCAGGCTGAATACCGTGAGTTGCAGGCACTGCAACAAAGCTTTACGGCAAAAGTAGACGCTGAAGCCCGCCAATCAACGACCATGAGTGAGCTGGTAGCTGGGGTTCCAGAGGTTCAAGCGGCCGTCGCTGATCAGGCGCGTGACAGGTTAGCAGCGCTTTTCGTGCCAGGCTTCCAAACCCTTAAAGAGCAAGGCGTTATGCAGTTTCAGTTTCACCTGCCTCCCGCGACGTCTTTACTCCGAGTGCATAATCCCGACACCTTTGGTGACAACCTCAGCGAACTGCGCCCAACCATTGTTGAAACGAACCGAACCCAGCAACCTGTATCAGGGGTAGATCAAGGAATGGCTGGCTTAGGTATCCGCGGTCTGGCACCTATTTTCCATCAAGGTGATCATGTTGGTTCGCTTGAATTCGGCATGAGTTTAGGCCAACGCTTCTTCGAAGAGTTTTCTGAGCAGTATGGGGTCGAAGCCGGCCTGCACTTGCGCCAAAACAACCGCTTTACCCCATTCGCTTCCACGCTAACAGAAGGCCAGTTACTTTCCGCGTCAGCCATTCAGGCAACGTTTAACGGTGAAAGCGACCTTAGCTACGCCACTTACGAAGGTGTTCCCTTCGCCGTGCTAGGGCACGTTTTGTACGACTATGCAGGTACGCCTATTGGTGTCGTTGAAATTGCCCTTGATCGCTCAGGCTATGTAGCCGCCTTAACCATGGCGCGCAATTCATCGTTGCTGATTGCTGCGTTAGCACTGGGCATTGGCCTAGCGGTTGCGCTGTGGCTATCGCGAACCATCACACGGCCTATTCAACGCACGGTGACTGCGATGGAAAACATTGCCGCTGGCGAAGGGGATTTGACACGCCGCCTGGATGATAGCGGCCGAGACGAACTGAGTGCGCTTGCCAAACAGTTCAATGCCTTTGTTGGGCGCATGCAGCAGACGCTGCGCGAAGTGCGAATCAGCAGCGTAAGCGTTAATCAAACGGCCGGTGAAATTGCTAAAAGTAGCGAAGAATTATCGACGCGCACCGAGCAAGCCGCTGCTAATTTGCAAGAAACCTCTGCTTCAATGGAAGAAATAACGTCTACCGTCAATCACAGCGCGGATGCTGCACACCAGGCCAACCAGCTGGTTCAATCTACCGCGGAGGTGGCTCGCCAGGGTGCGGATGCCATGGGCCAGGTCGAGCGCACGATGGATGATATTAATACGTCAGCGTCGGAAATCAGCGAAATTATCACCATGATTGACGCGCTTGCTTTCCAGACCAACATTCTGGCCCTTAACGCCTCTGTTGAAGCCGCCCGCGCCGGTGAGCATGGCCGAGGGTTTGCCGTGGTTGCTGAAGAAGTACGCACCCTGGCTAACCGTTCCAGCGAAGCCTCTCGCCAGATCCGGGGGCTGATAGATACCTCGCTTTCTCACACCCACTCCGGCAGCAAGCTCGTGCGTTCTACCGCGCATACCATGAAGGATATCGTTGAAAGCGTGACGCGCGTCACCGATGTGATTGCCGAGATAAGTGCCGGCACCAAAGAGCAAAGCACCGGCATCGGGCAAATCAATACCGCTGTCGCGGAGATGGACACGATGACCCAGCAAAATGCGGCCATGGTTCAGCAATCTACCTCTGCCGCCAGCGAAATGCGCGAACATGCCCAGCATCTCAACCAGTTGATCGACTCTTTTATACTCGGCGACGCCCAGCAGGCGATGAACTCGGGTGCCGCTATTGCACGTGCTGCTAAGCACCCCGAGCTTGCTGCCACAACAGCCAGTCAACCGCTGGCGGCTAGACAGTCGCTTTCTCAAAAGCAGTCGCTTTCTCAACAACAATCAACTTCTCAAGAATGGGAGGAGCTCTAAGCTAATTCTCTCTCAGCCAAACGTCCCTGCCGCCCTGTAAAACGCTAAAAGGCTTCAGCGTGGGGCTCAGTGTGAAGCATCGGTGTGTTTGCCGCAGGAGATGAGCCTACTTTGTAATGACTAATTCGACCCGACATCTCCTCCGCTTGTTCGTCTAGCGAACGGCTAGCGGCAGCCACCTCTTCAACAAGCGCTGCGTTTTGCTGTGTCACTTCTTCTAGTTGACTCATCGCACGATTAATTTGCTCAACGCCTGCTGATTGCTCAACGGTGGCTGACGCCATATCTTCCATTAGTTGGGCAACCTTTTGAATCCGTTCAGAAATCGTCGTTAGCGTTGTACTGGTAGAAGTAACTAAGCGTTCCCCTTCGTCAATATTAGTGATGTTGTTATCGATCAGTTTGCGTATTTGGTTAGCTTCTTCGGCACTGCGGCTGGCGAGCTTGCGCACCTCGCTTGCCACTACCGCAAACCCGCGCCCGTGTTCACCGGCACGAGCCGCTTCAACAGAGGCGTTAAGCGCCAGCAGGTTGGTTTGGAAAGCAATATTGTCAATGGCAGCGACAATCGCGGTGATTTGGTCGCTAGACTCATGGATATGCTGCATGGCTTCCTGCGCTCGTTGCGCAATTGATGAGGCCTGTTCCGCTTCTGCCGCAACATCATTGGTCATGCCCTGCGCCTCGTGGGCGTTATCGGCGGTCTGGCGAACGGTGGCGGTAATCTCTTCAAGACTAGAGGCGGTTTGTACCAATGAGGCCGACTGTTCTTCGGTGCGCTGCGCCAGGTCTTGATTTCCCTGGGCTATTTCACCACTGGCAAGCTCGACCGACTGAGCATTGCGTTTGATCTCGCTAACCAGCGCCTCAGTATCCGCCGAGGCATCATTAAAGGCGCGGTAAAGCTGAGAGAGCTCGTCAGTACCCGGTACGGCTAAGCGTTGGGTAAGGTCATCTCCCCGCGTCGCAATATTATTGAGAGCAGCCGTTAACGGGCGAGTAATAGTGCGCACCATCAAGATAGCCAGGCCAACAGCAATAATAGTGGCTAACAACGAAATAATGACGTAATTCCATAGCGCTTGTTGCACATCACGCCGCATATCCGTCGTTGTGGTAATGATGCTCTCGGCTACGCTGTCTTCGAGCGCTTTTAGCCGAGCAATTTTGACGGTTTGCCATTCAAACCATTGATTAGGGTCTACGTTGTAACCGCCAACATCGTAGCGCTGAATAGCCAGCTCCCGCCGTTCAATCAAGCGGTCTATGTCAGGGCCGCTTAACGCGCTACCTAGCCTCTGCCGTTCTTCAGGTGCCGCAAACGCACGGAACCCGCTAAGGAAGGCGGTTTCCTCTCCTAATAGCGAAAGATAACGAGTCAACATGTCAAAGGACATGCCGTCTGCGGCAAAAGCGCTTGATAGCATCGCCCTTTCAATGCCAGCTAAATCCTTGGCCTCTAGTAAATTAAAGTAAGCGGCTAACTGGCGGCTAATCTCGCCTTCGCTGGCCTGCTGGGCAAGCGCCCCAACAAGGTTCATAAGCTGGCTATTAATGCCCGTATAGTGCTCAAGCACGGTATCCACCGTTACGCTTAGCTGATCAATATCACGGCGCAGCGAAGCCGTTTGCTGCCATTGCCGAACGAGCTGGTCGAGCTGGTCTCGGGCTGCAGCACTTAATATTTGACTCCCCATGCTCTCTCGCTGCTGGATAAACGCTTGCGCAGCTTCGTCTGTCGCCGGCCTTTGCTGGCTCAAGCGCTGGCCAAATGCCTCGCCTTCACTCGCCAAATAACCTGAGGACATCCCACGCTCAAGCTGCATTTGGTGTATCCAATCGCCCGCATTTTGCGATAGCACCGTCATCGCCTGCAGCCGCCCTAGCTCCTTCACCGCCGTTTGGCGTTCAAGCACGCCATTGAAGGCAAACCACGCCAACGCCAGCAATGGCAACGTCAGCACCATGGCAAATTTTATGTACATTGGAGTTCGGTTAATCATCTTCTTCATAGATTGCCCCTCATAAAACACGCCATAATGCCCAACTTATTCTTAACGTATTATTTCTTAACGTATTATCGTATGCCTGGTTCTGCATAATAATGACAAATCGTAATTAGATGATAAGCCGTGAAGACGTGAACACAAAATGCTGTTTTCATGTTTTAGTTTAAAAGCGGTAGCTTGCATTCAACACATAGTTGATTACTCAACGTAATCATCAATTTAGTAATGAAATCACACAGCGTTTGGGAAGGAGCACAGATTGCAGGCACAAAAAAAGGCACCTAAGTGACTGATTTTAAAGATGGTGCCGGTGGCCAGACTCGAACTGGCACACCCGTAAAGGCGGCGGATTTTGAAGCCTTAGAACACTTGCTCACTACGGCACACTGCATTGATTTTAAAGGAATTTTACCTACAAATATGCTCACTCTGGCTCGTTAAAGCTGAGTCATGTTGTCGCAATGTGGACACTTCACGTTTATTTGCCATTATTACCAAATAGGTATATATTTTTTTCCATGGATAGCCAATCACCAAAACCTTTGCGATGGGTCGCCAGCTCAAAAAAAGATCTCCAGGCCATGCCCGAGGATGTGAAAGATGTTTTCGGCTTCGCGCTTCACCTGGCTCAATCCGGTACAAAACACGCACAAACTAAGCCACTCAAAGGCTTTGGCTCGGCTGGGGTTCTTGAGGTCGTGGAAGATTACCAGGGTGATACCTACCGCGCTGTTTACACGGTTCGTATCCAGGAAGCGGTATATGTACTGCACTGCTTTCAAAAGAAGTCATCCACCGGCATCTCCACACCCAAACCCGATATAGACAAAATCCGTGACCGATTGAAAGCAGCAGAAAAACACGCCAAAGGGGAAACCTCATGATCATTGAAGAAAGCACCGGTAACGTCTACGACGATATTCACAGCCATGATGCCGATGAAATGCTCATCAAAGCACAGCTTGCCGCTAAGATCGGTGAGGTCATCAAGCATCGCCGTTTAACTCAGGTCAAAGTTTCCGAGTTGACCGGCTTGCCTCAGCCTAAAGTGTCTGCCCTTCTTAAAGGCCAGTTTCGGGGCATCAGTGAATCCAAAATGCTCGAATGTTTGGCCCGCCTGGGCCGTGACGTACGCATTGTGGTGGGGCCAGCTCGCCCACGCTCTAAACCTGGGCATGTACAGCTTGAGGTATCTTAAACAGCCATTATCTTTTTATATCAAGAGATAACCTCTACTCTCTTGCTTTCATGATTAAGCCTCATCCTTTTTAAAACTACTCCGGCATCTTTACAGACTGCATTTAAAATGCGGTCTCTTCTAAATCTCTCAGGCCGTTCATGGCTTGCGTCATCAAGCTCTAATGCACAAAATATACTAAAGTCATTTTTATCACACATCACATAATCAAAGTGCCATTGTGATATTTGCCAAAACAGTGATTTATACTCTCTTGTCCATGTTTGATATTTAGTGATATTTGGTTGAACTATATCCACAACCCTTACTTGGCAGAATATGTAATACTTATCCCCATAGGCTTTTTCTAGTATTTTATACACACCCTGCTCTGATGCGCTCATCATTTTTGCTTTCGCTATGTAAGCTCCCCCATCCATCATTAACTTTTCAGAATAATTTTTATCTTTGTTATCGTAACTCTCTTTAAGCTTATCAATTCGTTTATCTTCTATTTCCTCTTTGACGTCTCCTACAACGCCATCACGCCTATAATTCATTGCATTTAAATATTCTTTACGGTCTCTTTTTTTCTTCTTTTTTGCTATAGCTCTTTTATTCAAAAAACCTTGTAATATCGCTGTACACAATGCGACCAGCATCACGAAAACAACAGTTTTAATAAAAAAGTCTTCTACTCCTGTTAATGGATTCAATTCCATGATTTCCCTTTCCCCTTATTAACAATGCCTTTCCCCTTAGAACCATCTATCCACAACCCGCTGGGCTAGTTGGTATCCGTCCCCGTTTTCTTCAACGCACGGCGAACCCTCAATAGAGTTCCTAAGTATCGCGTACTCGAAGCGTGCCGGGTTACGACAGAAAAGTAAATTAAATTAGCTTCAAATATGAGGTTTATTGCAGGGAAGGCAGGGACAGCATTAGGGGAAGCACAGAAGGGCTTCATTTGCTCGTTTGGTGAGGAATGCGACCAAAACACGACCAACTACGCACACGACAGGAATGACAGGCACAAAAAAAGGCGCCTAAGCGCCTGATTTTTAATGTTTGGTGCCGGTGGCCAGACTCGAACTGGCACACCCGTAAAGGCGGCGGATTTTGAATCCGCTGCGTCTACCAATTCCGCCACACCGGCAATGGCTGCGCATTATACGGAAATATCGAGATAGGTCAATCACATTGACTGACTTTATGCAGCCAAAGCGCTATCCTATGCCGCCTGTTTGATCAACGTTAAGAGTTACACGCTATGCAGCGCGCGGATTTTCACTACGAACTACCTGATGAGTTAATTGCTCGCTACCCTTCTGCACAGCGTAGCGACTGCCGTTTGCTGTGCGTGGATGGCCAGAGCGGTGCGTTGGAACATCGCCGCTTCCCCGATTTGCTTGAGCTTTTGCAGCCGGGTGATCTGCTGGTGTTTAACGATACCCGCGTGATACCGGCGCGCCTGCACGGCCATAAGGCCAGCGGCGGCAAGGTAGAGATGCTGCTTGAGCGCCCGCTGGATGCCCACCGCGGCTTGGCGCATATCCGTTCCAGCAAATCGCCCAAGCCAGGTACAGAGCTGATTTTCGAGGGTGATATTCACGCGGTTGTCGAAGGCCGCCGTGATGCGCTGTTCGAGCTGCGTTTTTTGGGCGATACGCCGCTGATTGCGCTGCTTGAAAAGCACGGCCATATGCCGCTGCCGCCGTATATTACCCGCGAAGACGAACTTAGCGACCGCGAGCGCTATCAAACTGTGTATGCCCGGCGTGATGGTGCGGTAGCGGCACCTACCGCAGGGCTGCATTTTGATCAGCCGCTGCTGGATGCCCTTGCAGATAAAGGCATTAACCGCGCGTTTGTCACCCTGCACGTGGGCGCGGGCACCTTTCAGCCGGTGCGGGTGGATAATATCCTTGAACATCAGATGCACAGCGAGTGGATCGAAGTTACCGAAGCCACCTGCCAGCAAGTGCGCGAGACCCTGGCGGCAGGCAAGCGCGTAGTGGCGGTCGGCACCACCAGCGTGCGCTGCCTGGAAAGCGCCTGCATGAAAAGTAGCGATGGGCAAATTGCGCCTTATAGCGGCGATACCGATATTTTCATCTATCCCGGTTACCAATGGCGCTGCGTGGATGCTTTAATTACCAACTTCCATTTGCCTGAGTCGACGCTGCTGATGCTGGTGTCCTCCTTTGTGGGCTATGACCCCATCATGCGCGCCTACCAACGGGCAGTGGCCGAGCGCTATGCATTTTTTAGCTATGGCGACGCCATGCTGTTGACCCGCTAGCGGTTGACTACTCATTGCCTGCTCCCTAACCCTGCACCCATCGCGCCAAACGAACGAGATTAACGAGTTACTTTATATGCGAAACGAATGCTTTATGCGCTTTGAGCGCTTGGCCGACGATGGCCGTGCCCGCCGTGGCCGCCTCCATTTTCCCCGTGGCACGGTGGAAACCCCGGCGTTTATGCCGGTAGGTACTTACGGAACGGTCAAAGGCATGACGCCCGACTCGATCAAAGAGATTGGCGCTGAAATTATTCTTGGCAACACTTTCCACCTGTGGCTGCGCCCCGGCACCGAGGTAATTGAGGCCCACGGCGACCTGCACGACTTCGCCCAGTGGGATAAACCCATTCTGACCGACTCCGGCGGCTTTCAGGTCTTTTCGCTGGGTGAGACACGCAAAATCACCGAGCAGGGCGTGCATTTCCGCTCGCCGGTAGATGGCAGCAAAGTCTTTATGGGCCCGGAAGAGTCCATGGCGGTTCAGCGCTCGCTGGGCTCTGATGTGGTGATGATCTTTGACGAGTGCACGCCTTACCCGGCCACCTTTGAAGAAGCTGAAAAGTCCATGGAGCTGTCGCTGCGCTGGGCCAAACGCTCCCGCGATGCTCACGGCGATTCGCCTTCCGCGCTGTTCGGCATTATTCAGGGCGGCATGCACCCTGAGCTGCGCGAGCGCTCGCTCAAAGGGCTGCTAGAGATCGGCTTTGATGGTCTGGCGATTGGCGGTTTGTCCGTCGGCGAGCCTAAAGAAGAAATGATCAAAGTGCTCGACTACCTACCCACCTGGATGCCCGATGACAAGCCGCGTTATTTAATGGGCGTTGGCAAACCTGAAGACTTGGTGGAAGGCGTGCGCCGCGGGGTGGATATGTTTGACTGCGTGATGCCCACCCGCAACGCGCGTAATGGCCACTTGTTTACCTCAGAAGGCACGGTCAAAATTCGCAACGCCAAGCATCGTTTTGACACCCGCCCGCTTGATGAAGAGTGCGATTGCTATACCTGCAAGCATTTCTCGCGGGGCTATTTGCACCACTTAGACCGCTGCAATGAAATGCTCGGTTCAATGCTCAACACCATCCACAACTTACGTTACTACCAGCGGGTGATGGCTGATTTGCGCGCGGCAATTGAAGCGGGTACATTGACGACCTTTGTGGATGGCTTTTATGCCCAACGTGGCCTGTCGGTGCCTCCCTTGGCCGCATCTGAAAGCTAACGCCTAACGAACATGCGAAAGCTAACAAATTAATCGCCAGCTGCCTTTGGCGGATGGTTTAATCATTTCATCCCTTACTTTTTCTAACTCAGGAGTTACCTGCCATGCTGGATTTCTTCATCTCACCAGCCCATGCCCAAGAAGCTGCCGCTGGCGGTGGTATTGCGCAAATCGTTATGCTGGTCGGCTTCGTGCTGATTTTCTACTTCCTGTTGTGGCGCCCGCAGGCCAAGCGCGCCAAGCAGCACAAGCAGCTGGTTACCAGCTTGGACAAAGGCGATGAGATTGTGATTGGCGGCGGTTTGGTCGGTCGTATCACCAAGGTGAACGATGAATTTCTGACCATCGAAGTCTCTGAAGGCACCGAAGTTAACGTGCAGAAAAATGCCGTTGCCGCCGTACTGCCTAAAGGCACCATCAAGTCCATCTAATCCTTGCTACACCCCTGCCGATAAAGTGCCAGCCACCCCGGCAGGGGTGACATGGTATCAATGATGGTGAACTTTGCTGTGCGCGGTAAATCCGTGCACAGCATTCCGTTTGTAATTGAAGGCAGGGCTTGCATGCTCAACCGTTACCCCCTGTGGAAGTATCTGCTGATACTGGTCGTCCTGGTGGTTGGCCTTATCTACTCACTTCCCAGTCTATTCCCCGAAGACCCCGCTATCCAAATTAGCAGCGCCCAAGGCGATTCGCTGGATGCCCGTCAAATAGACCGCGTTGAAACGGCACTTGTCGACAACGGCATCGAGATCAAAGCGCTCGAAGAAGAAAACGGCCAGTGGCTGATTCGCCTGCGCCACGACGACGATCAGCTCAATGCCCGTGACATTGCCGTTAACCTGTTAGGCAATGACGCGACGGTAGCGCTGAATCTCGCCGAAGCAACGCCCGAATGGCTACAGGCGTTTTCCGCCTCCCCCATGACGCTCGGCCTTGATTTACGCGGCGGCGTGCACTTCTTGCTGGAAGTGGACATGGACGCCGCGCTTACCCAGCGCCTTGAAGTGAACGCCAGCGCCATGCGCGAACTGCTGCGCAGCGAGCGTATCCGCTATCGCAATACGGATGTCGAAGCGCGCACGCTGTCGATCGATTTTGCCAGCACTGACGACCGCGATACCGCGCGCCGCTTAATTAGTCGCGATTTCCCGGAGTTTGAGTACAGCAGCGAAGGCGATGGCCGCGCGTCAACGTTGGTGATGACGTTAAGCGATCAATCGGTCAGCGACATCCAGGATTACGCGATCAACCAAAACTTGACCACGCTACGCAACCGGGTCAACGAGCTGGGCGTAGCAGAGCCAATGGTGCAGCGCCAAGGCCCCAACCAAATTGTCGTGGAGCTACCCGGTGTTCAAGATACCGTGGCCGCCAAGCGCATTGTCGGTGCGACCGCCAACTTGGAGTTCCGCCTGGAAGCACGCAACGACACGCCCGCGAACGAAACCGAAACCCATACGTTTCGTAATGACCCAGCGCGCTCGGCTGAGCTAATGCGTGATGTGATTATTACCGGCGACAGCGTTTCCAGCGCCAGCAACAGCTTCGATGAAAACGGCCGCCCGCAGGTCAACATCAATCTGGACGGCACTGGCGGCACGCTGATGAACCGCGCCACGCGCACTAATATCGGCCGCAATATGGCGGTGCTGTTCATTGAGCATAAGAGTGAAGACACCGTCGTGGTCGACCCGGAAACGGGCGAGGAAACCACTGTACGCGAGCCTTACGTTGAGCGCGGCCTGATTAGCTTAGCCACGATTCAAAGCGCGCTGGGCAACAGTTTCCGTATTACCGGCCTAGACTCGCCAACAGAAGCTGCTGAGCTTTCGCTGTTGCTGCGTTCTGGCTCACTCGCAGCGCCGATCTACTTCGTTCAAGAGCGTACCATTGGGCCAAGCCTGGGCGCTGAAAACATCGAGCGCGGCCTACTCTCGGTGCAAATTGGCCTGCTACTGGTCGTGCTGTTTATGCTAGTGCGTTACAAAGTCTTTGGTGTGTTCGCCAACATTGCCCTGGCGCTGAACTTAACGCTGCTGGTCGCGGTGATGTCGATGTTGGGGGCGACGCTGACGCTACCCGGTATTGCCGGTATTGTACTGACACTGGGCATGGCGGTGGATGCCAACGTGCTGATTTTCGAGCGAATACGTGAAGAGCTGCGTAACGGCATGTCGGTTCAGCAGGCCATTCAGGCCGGTTATGAGCGCGCCTTTACCTCCATTGTCGACGCCAACATCACCACGCTGTTAGTGGCCGTCATTCTGTTCTCGATTGGCACCGGCCCGGTGAAAGGGTTCGCCGTCACGCTCTCTATCGGCATTTTGACGTCGCTGTTCACCGCGCTAATGGTGACTCGCGCCATGGTCAACTTGGCCTATGGCAGCAAACCCGTCAAAAAGCTGTGGATCTAACCACGCGCTTAGCCCAGAACTTAAGAGGTGGTAATGAAACCGCTAACACACCTGCGAATCGACTTTATGGGGCGACGCAAATTCGCGTATATCGTCTCTGCTGCTCTGCTTATCGTGTCGATTGGCGCTATCTTGTTCCAGCAGCTCAATCTGGGGCTGGACTTTACTGGCGGCACGCTCGTAGAGGTGCGCTACGGCGCGGCACCTTCACTTGATGCTATTCGTGTGCTGCTCGAAGAGAGCGGCTTCCAGGATGTCTCCGTGCAGACCTTCGGGGCCTCAACAGAAGTATTAATCCGCTTACAGCAAGCGTTTGATGCGGATGTGGGTGCCGAAGTAGTTAACCTGCTGCGCGCTGATGGCGACAGCGTCAACCTGGTTCGCGCTGAATTTGTCGGTGCACAGGTAGGCGACCAACTGCGCGATCAAAGCGGGCTTGGCCTGCTGGTAGCGCTGGGCGTGGTCATGGTTTACGTGGCGTTCCGCTTTCAGTACAAATTTGCCATTGGCGCACTGCTGGCACTGATGCACGATGTGATCATCGTGGTGGGCGTATTCGCGCTGTTTCAGCTCGATTTCGACCTCACCGTACTGGCGGCCATTCTGGCGGTAATCGGCTACTCGTTGAACGATACCATTGTGGTTTACGACCGCGTTCGTGAAGCCATCCGCACCTCGCGCATCGACGATATGCCACAGATCTTCAATGAGGCGATTAACGCTACGCTTTCGCGCACCCTGGCAACCTCGGGCACCACCTTGCTGGTGCTGCTCGCGCTGCTGCTATTGGGCGGCGATATGATTGAGAACTTTGCCATTGCGCTGCTGGTCGGCGTTGGCGTGGGTACGTTCTCGTCTATCTATATTGCTGCGGCGCTGCTGCTTCCGCTGAAGCTCTCGCGGGAAGATTTGATTCCCACCAAGAAAGAGCTCGACGAAGAAGAGGAGGAGCTGCCTTAATAGCCTCTGCTTATCTAGGTCAGTTTTCAGGCTTAGCTACAAAAATGCCCCTGCTGGTTTCCCAGCAGGGGCATTTTTTTATTCGCAGCAAACGGCCTTGTTTAACTCAGAGACTTACTCAGAGACTTAGAAGTGCGGCGCTAGCTGTTTGATCAGCGCTTTATAAAGACGCGGCCCGGCGGCCATTAACTGCCCTTCCACTTTCACCGTGGGCTGGCCGTCTGGCGTACCCATCAAAGCGCCCGCTTCTTTCAGAAACAGCGTACCTACCTGCATATCCTGCTCTTCCAAGCCGAGCACGAAAGCGCTATCAACGCGGCCACAGGCCAGCTCACATAAATCTAACAGCCCACAGCCGGTCGCCAGCAGGTTTTCTACCTGCGGCGCAAGCTGCTGGGAAACGGTTAAGTAAGCAGGTAAATTGCGCGAGCGCAGCCAAACTTCCGGCAGGCTCATGGCCATACGGGTACCGCTAATGGCGGTCGGCTTGCTAACACGCATGCGCTTGTCGTTGTGCTGGGCACCGCGGCCGCGGCTAGCGATATATTCATCGTCAGCGAACGGGCAAATAATCACCGCGTGCTCGGGACGACCTTTGATAAGACACACCACTGAGAGTGCAAAGCCCTTACCGGCAACGGCTAAATTGGAGTAGCCGTGCATCGGTTCAATTTTCCAGACGATATCTTTACCTTCGCCTTCACCGGCGCGGTGCGGGGTGAAGCGGCCGGCAACACCGTGCTGGGGGTAACCGCGCTCCAACTGCTGAACAATCGTTGCTTCGGCCTTGCGCGCTGTCTCGTCGAGCAGGCGGTCAAGGTTAAACTCATCGTGAGCGTTTTCAATACGTTCGCGTACGCGTAAAAAGTGTTCAACAGCGCCGCGTGCAGCACGCAGCGTAAATTGGACCATCGGATTCATGATCGGGCCTTGTGACAGTGATGTTAAAGAACGTAATGCTATGATGAAGCATCAATAGGCGCAGGTGCCGCCTGTGGCGCGCAATTCTAGCAGACCGCTCTCGGGCATGCCATCGACTCATGCTAGACTGCGCGCTTTACGCGATAATAATCACCCTCTTTTTATTTACCGAGCCTTATCATGCTTGAGCGCATTCGCATTGTTTTAATCGGCACCAGCCACCCTGGCAATATCGGCGGGGTCGCCCGCGCCATGCACAATATGGGCTTGGCCGAGTTAGCCCTTGTCGCCCCCCGCTGCGAAGTGATTACCCAAGACAGCATCTCCCGCGCCTCCGGGGCTGATCACCTGCTTCACCAAGCCAGTGTGCACGCCACGCTGGAAGAAGCAGTGGCTGACTGCACCCTGGCTGTGGGTGCCAGTGCGCGCTCGCGCACGCTGCCCTGGCCGATGCTCTCGCCCAGAGAATTAGCTGGCCGCCTGCCCGCCGAGTGCCAGCCAGAAGGTGCCCGCGTAGCGCTGGTGTTTGGCCGCGAAGACAGCGGCCTCACCAACGCCGAGCTGCAGCGCTGCCACGCCCACGTGCATATTCCTACCAATGCCGATTTTAGCTCGCTCAATTTGGCCGCGGCGGTTCAGGTGCTCGCCTACGAATGCCGCATGGCCTGGCTAAATCAAGCAGATGGCCAAGCAGATGCGCCTTCAGTGGCACCCGTCAGTGACGGCGAAGAGCTCGCCACCCACGCTGAACTTGAGCGCTACTTCGAGCACTTAGAGCGCACGCTGATTGGCATTGATTTTCACGACCCCGATCAGCCCCGGCAGCTAATGGCGAGACTGCGCCGCTTGTATCTTCGCGCCCGCCCAGAGCGCATGGAAATGAATATTTTGCGCGGGATATTATCAGCGACGGAAAAAGCGACCCATCGCAAGCCGTCCTAGCGATACCCGCTGAATAAGCACGAATAGCCTAAACTTGAAGTCGTGGCTTCGCGCCCCAACCTCGCTACTGCTAACGTTATTCCATTAGTGAAATGTCAGATTTTTCACTAATGAGACGCCGCCCTTTAACGCCAAGGAACACCTCATGTTTCAACGTCTACGTGAAGACATTAACAGCGTATTTGACCGCGACCCCGCCGCACGTAACTTTCTTGAGGTGCTGACCAACTACCCCGGCCTGCACGCCCTGCTGCTGCATCGTTGCGGTCACTGGCTGTGGAAGAAAAACCTTAAGTGGCTAGCGCGAACGCTGTCGACGTTTTCACGCTGGCTGACCGGCATCGAAATTCATCCGGGTGCCACTATTGGGCGGCGCTTTTTTATCGACCACGGCATGGGCGTGGTGATTGGTGAAACCGCACAGGTCGGCAACAACGTCACGCTTTATCAAGGTGTGACGCTGGGCGGCACCAGCTGGAATAAAGGCAAGCGCCACCCAACGCTTGAAGATGGCGTAATTGTTGGCGCAGGTGCCAAAATATTAGGCCCCTTTACCGTCGGCGCAGGCGCTAAAATTGGCTCTAACGCGGTGGTCACCAAAGAAGTGCCGCCCGGTGCCACGGTGGTCGGCATTCCCGGCAAAATTGTTAAGCGTGCCGACCCCGATGCAGAAGAAGCGCTGGATGTCGATCCTGCCCGCCGCGAAGCCATTTGCCAGAAATTTGGCTTTGATGCTTATGGTGTCAGCCAGGATATGCCCGACCCTGTCGCCCGCTCGATGCAGGCCATGCTCGACCACATGCACGCCGTGGATGAGCGCATTGAGCGTATGTGCTCCACCCTGCGCACGCTAGATGCCAACTATCGCGATGGCCAGCTGCCCGCCCTGCGCGACGAAGACTTTGCCGATATTTTAGATGAGCAAGACACCGGCTGCCCAGGCGTTGGCAAGCGCTCTGCAGCAGCCTCGCCAACGGCACCGGCAAGCGAGCAAGAAACACTGCCGCCGCGTAATGGTTGACCAAAGCACTCAGGCTTTCCCATAATGGCGATACATTTGCCGTCAGTGCGCTGAACATTCAGCGTCGAGGGGCTTGCCATGCGCTTGACCACTAAAGGTCGCTATGCCGTTACCGCTATGCTCGATTTAGCCTTGCATACCCACAACGGCCCGACCAGCCTAAGCGATATCTCCCAGCGCCAAGAGATTTCGCTGTCTTATTTAGAGCAGCTTTTCGCTCGCCTGCGCCGTGCAGGCCTGGTCAACAGCGTGCGTGGGCCTGGGGGTGGCTATAGGCTCTCTCAGCCTGCGGACGCCATCAGTGTTTCAAAGGTAATTGACGCCGTGAATGAAACCGTTGACGCCACCCGCTGCCAAGGGCTCTCAGACTGCCAGCAAGGCGACACCTGCCTGACCCACCATTTGTGGTGCGAGCTATCAGGGCAGATTCGCCACTTCCTTGACGAAATGACGCTGGGACAACTGATGCAGCGCCCTGATGTCATACGTATTGCATCGCGGCAGAAACAGCGCGCTGAAGCGACTATTCTCGCCTCTTCGCCCTGACTCAATTTAAATCACATTAACTAATGCACCGATAAACCGCCGGACGTTAACCATGACCACTCCTTCGCTGCCGATCTACTTGGATTACGCCGCCACCACGCCCGTTGATGCGCGCGTGGCCGAGGTCATGCAGCGCTATCTAACGGTTGACCAGCTGTTTGCCAACCCTGCGTCGCGCAGCCACATGCTGGGCTGGCAGGCCGAGCAGGTGATTGAGCAAGCACGCCGCCAGGTAGCCGATGCCATTGGTGCCGACCCGAGAGAGATCGTGTGGACCAGCGGTGCCACCGAAGCGGATAACCTAGCGCTGATTGGCTTTATGCGCGCCAACCGCGAGCGCGGCCTGCATTTAGTGACCTCAACGATTGAGCACAAAGCGGTGGTAGACACCGCCCATGCGCTGGAAAAAGAAGGGTTTGAGGTGACATGGCTAACGCCCGGGCAAGACGGCTGCATTCAGCCTGATCAGCTGCGCGCGGCGATGCGCGACGACACCGCGCTGGTCTCACTGATGGCGGTTAACAACGAGCTGGGCAGCATTAACGATATTGCCGCCCTGGCGGCTGTTGCCCATGAGTTTGGTGCCGCTTTTCATACCGATGCCGCCCAAGCGGTAGGGCGTATTCCCTTAGACGTCGTGGCTCAGCAAATTGATTTGATGTCGCTTTCAGCGCACAAAACCTACGGCCCCAAGGGCGTAGGCGCGCTGTATGTGAAGCGCCACCCGGACATTCGCGTTGAAGCGCTGATTCATGGCGGTGGCCACGAGCGCGGCATGCGTTCCGGCACCCTGCCGACCCATCAAATTGCCGGCATGGGTGAAGCCTTTGCGCTGATGCAGCAGCAGTACGACGAAGACAACGCCCATATTACGCGCCTACAGCAGCGCTTTTTGCGCGGCCTTGAAGGCGTCGAGGGGGTGTTTTCCAACACCCCGCTGGCTAGTGCTGAAAACCGCACTGAAAAGCGCGCGGTACCCAACATTCTCAACGTGGCGTTTGAAGGCGTCGATGGCGAATCATTGCTGATGGCACTGCGCGATGTGGCCGTTTCTACAGGCTCAGCGTGCAACTCGGCCAGCGTCGACCCGTCCTACGTTTTGCTCGGCATCGGCACGCCGCGCGCGCTTGCGCTCTCATCGCTGCGCTTTAGCTTTGGGCGCTTTACCACCGAAGCCGAGATTGATCATGCATTAATGCTCATACACCATACGGTGAGCGGTTTACGGTCACCGCCCCGTCAAGCGGCTGACTAGCTGACTATTTTAAGGAGGACGCCTCATGGCAACACTCAATATTACCCCGGCTGCCGCACAACAGATTCGTCACGTGCTCGATGAGCGCGGCCAAGGGCTAGGCCTGCGCGTTTCGGTCAAGCCAAGCGGCTGCTCTGGCTATAGCTACGTGCTCGATTTTGCCGATTCCGTCAGCGACGACGAAGTGCACTTTGAAGCCCACGGTGCCAGTGTGTACGTCGCCCCCGATGCGCTAGAGATGCTCAACGGTAGCGAAGTGGATTACGTCAGCGAAGGGCTGAACCGTTTTTTCCGCTTCAATAACCCTAACGTTAAAGATGAGTGCGGCTGCGGCGAAAGCTTTACCGTTTAAGCTTTGTTTCGTCTGGCTTCATCGCCGGTATTCATCCTCCGGCTTAAGCGTTATAATCGCGCCCCTGGAAAGTCAACATCTAAACGTTAGCGGTTACATCGCTAGCTGCTGCGCTGAATTAACCGAATCATTTTCTGGGCCGCCCTGGCCTTCTAGGGCGGCACTTTTTGCTTAACCCCTTTTAAGGAGACCATTAACATGGCTACTGAACGCACTCTTTCTATTATCAAGCCTGATGCCGTTGCCAAAAATGCCATCGGTGACATCATCGCCCGCTTTGAAAAAGCCGGCCTAAAAGTGGTTGCCGCCAAAATGGTACAGCTTTCTGAAGAGAAAGCCGGCGGCTTCTACGCAGAACACAAAGAACGCCCCTTCTTTAAAGACCTGGTTGGCTTCATGACCTCTGGCCCGGTGGTTGTTCAGGTGCTGGAAGGTGAAGGCGCTATCGCCAAAAACCGTGACCTGATGGGCGCGACCAACCCGAAAGAAGCAGCACCCGGCACTATTCGCGCCGATTTTGCGGAAACAATCGACGCCAACGCTGTCCATGGTTCTGATTCTCCGGAAAGCGCTGAGCGCGAAATTAACTACTTCTTTGGTAACGACGAAATTTGCCCGCGCTAAGCCTGTAACCTGCAAGCTGTAGGCCTGCAAGCTATAAGTTAGCGCCGCCGTTTCAACGTCAGTTGCCGGCCATTTTGCGGGGGCTTCGCCCCCGCCCCTTTATTGAACGCTGACCGCCATGACCACCACTGTAGCCCAACATACGCCCGCCCCAAGTACCGATATCGCCAGTACAGCGATCGATAGCACAGACACCGATAGCACAGACGCCGATAGCACAAACGCCGATAGTTCAGACACCCAAAGCTCAGACACCGCCAGCACGCCTGCTGCAAAAACGGTGCCCGAACGTCAGAACCTGCTCGGCATGTCCCGCGAGCAGATGGAAGCCTTCTTTTTGTCGATTGGCGAAAAGAAATTCCGTGCTGCCCAGCTAATGAAGTGGATTCACCAAGAAGGCAGCGATGATTTTGCCGCCATGACGAATCTCTCTAAACCGCTGCGCGAAAAACTCGCGCGGGTGGCTGAAATTCGTGGCCCTGGGGTGGTGTATGAAGGCACTTCCAGCGACGGCACGCGTAAATGGGTGCTTGAAGTAGAAGATGGCAGCTACGTCGAAACGGTGTTGATCCCGGCCGAAAACGGCAAGCGGCGCACGCTGTGTGTCTCTTCGCAAGTCGGCTGCTCGCTGGATTGCAGCTTCTGCTCTACCGGCAAGCAGGGTTTTCAGCGTAATTTAACCGCCGCTGAAATTATCGGCCAGGTATGGGTCGCCCAGCGCAGCGTTGGCCCACGCCGTGATACGGCCAACCGCCCGGTCACCAACGTGGTGATGATGGGCATGGGCGAGCCGCTGCTCAACTTTGATAACGTTGTGCCGGCGATGAAGCTGATGCTTGACGACAACGGCTACGGGCTGTCTAAGCGCCGTGTCACGCTTTCGACCTCTGGCGTGGTGCCGATGATCGACAAGCTTGGCGATGAAATGGATGTCAGCCTGGCAATTTCGCTGCACGCCGCGACAGATGAGCTGCGCAATGAGCTGGTGCCGATCAACCGTAAATACAACATTCGCGCCTTGTTGGATGCCTGTCATCGTTATTTGTCTAAATGCCCGGATAATCGTCAGATCACCATTGAGTACACGTTGATCAAAGACGTTAACGATCAGCAAGAGCACGCCGAACAGCTCGCCGCGCTGCTTAAAGAACTGCCGTGCAAGATCAACCTGATTCCGTTTAACCCGTTCCCGAATTCTGGTTACGAGACACCCTCACGCAACCAAACCATGCGCTTTCAGCAGTGGCTTTACGATTTAGGCTACACCGCGACGGTGAGGATGACCCGTGGTGAAGATATTGATGCCGCCTGTGGTCAGCTGGTTGGGCGCGTCAAAGACCGCACCAAGCGCAGCGCCCGTTATATTCAATCGGTGCAGCTCGATGCGGACTAATGTCATGCAGGCTAACGTCACAAAGGCTGGCGTGACGTGTACAAAACAGGGCGTGTCTTGACTTCCGCTGAGCACGGCGCTTTGATGGTCACGGTTTTCAGTTGCATTACCTGATGAGCCGTTGGACGTTCACCACAAGAGGATTGACATGACCGCTCACCGCAAGCGCCACCACCCATCACGGGTACCTCTGCTCACCGTGCTGATCGGTAGCTTGTGGCTTGCTGGCTGTGCCTCTTCCAACGCTTTATCACCGCAAGACAACCCAGCCGCGGCCGATGCCTACACCCAGCTTGGCGTTGCTTATTTGGAGCGCAACAACCTTCCCCGTGCGATGAATGCGCTGGATCGGGCGCTGGAAATTACCCCGCGCCACGCAGAAGCGCTGCAGGCGCTAGCACTGGTTTACCAGCAGCAGGGCGAACATGCGCTTGCCGATGATTATTTTCAACAGGCGGTCAGCGCTGAGCCTGATTTCACCCGCGCTCGCAACAATTACGCCGCTTTTTTGTATGAACGGGGGCAGTACCAAGCGGCCTGTGAACAGCTAGAAACTGCCTCTCAAGATGCCCAGTACGCCAACCGTGCCCAGCTATTTACCAACTTAGGGCAGTGTTACATGGCGTTGGAAGAATTTGATAAAGCGCGCGCTCGATTGCAGCGTGCGCAGAGTATTGATCCGCGTAACCCACGCGGCTATTTAACGTTAGCTGAACTCGAATATTCACAGGGCAATTACCCTCAGGCCTGGGCACCGCTGCAAACCTATTTACAGCTTGCTGAGCCCAGCCGAGCGGCGCTGGAAATGGCGGTTGATATCGCCAATGCACAGGGCGACCATAGCGTCGCCGCCGACTACCAGCGGCTGCTTGGCAACGACTGACTTATTGACGCCCTGATCAACGCTTATTTAATGAAGGATGCTCAGCCATGAGCGGTACACAGTCACAAGAAAGCGTCATTAACAGCACTACCACCGCCTCCCCCGGTGAGCTTCTATTTCGCCAGCGCGAACAGCTTGGCGTGCCCCTTGCCGATGCAGCGCGGGCGCTAAACCTTCGGCCCGCCGTGGTGGCAGGGTTAGAGCAGGATAACTATCAAGAGATTCCTGTTGCCGCTTACCGGCGCGGCTATTTGCGCGCCTATGCAAAATATCTCGGCATGGATGACCGCTTGGTACTTGAGGCTTATCAAGCCCGCAGTGGCGGCACGGACACTGAACGCAAAGTGTCGCCGGTTTCCACGGTCAGGCCGCCCTCTCGTCTTGGTGCCTGGCTGTTTAAGCTTGTTACCCTGCTGGTCATTGTGGGGCTTATTGCGGTCACCGTTATGTGGTGGCAAAGCCGTGGCGGCAATGAGCCACCGGGCCTTGATTCTTCCACCACTAACTCTTCCACTACTAATTCTTCTACCACCAATGCTTCTGCTACCAATGAGCCCGCCAACGCCCCTGCTCAGTCGCCCGGTGCGCTGACAGAGACCTCGGGAGAAAGCGCCGCCGCGAGCTCAAGCTTCACCACTAGCGAAGAAAACGCTGGGCTGACAAGCGATGCCGCCCGCATCACGCCAACACCAGCACCAACCACATCTCAATCACCAGCCTCAGGTGACGCGGGTGAATCAGCAGAAGCTGACGTAGCGGAAGTCGGCATAGCAGAAAGTGACGTAGCGGAAACTGACGTTACGGAAAGCGACGCAGCAGAAAGCGAATCGCCAAGCATTGCTGACGCCGAACCCGCTGCCCGCGCCAACACGCTTGAGCTAACGTTTAACGAGCAGTCGTGGACTGAAATTTTTGATGCCACCAATCAGCGCGTCTTTGTTGGCCTGCAATCGCCAGGCACTAGCACAACCGTCGAAGGCGAACCCCCGTTTCGTTTAACCGTGGGCAATGCCACCGGTGTTGAACTGCGTTACCAGGGCGAGGAAGTTGACCTTCCCGCCCGCGCAGGTGCCAACAACGTCGCCCGATTTACCTTGGGAGAGTGAACCGCCCTATGCACGCCCCTTCTCCGATTAAACGCCGTTTTTCCCGCCAGATTCACGTCGGGAATGTTGCCGTTGGCGGTGATGCTCCGATTTCCGTACAGAGCATGACCAACACCAACACCCTTGATGTTGCCGCGACGGTGGCACAAATCCAGCAGCTGGAAAAAGCCGGCGCGGATATTGTGCGCGTCTCCGTGCCCGACATGGACGCGGCGGAAACCTTTGGCCAGATTAAAAAGCTGGTCAATATACCGCTTGTTGCCGACATTCATTTTGATTACAAAATTGCCCTGCGCGTGGCTGAGCTAGGCGTTGACTGCCTGCGTATCAACCCCGGCAATATCGGCCGTGAAGACCGCGTGCGTGCAGTGGTCAGCGCCGCCCGCAACCACGGCATTCCGATTCGTATTGGCGTCAACGCGGGGTCGCTAGAAAAAGACCTACAGAAAAAATATGGTGAGCCAACGCCAGCCGCGCTGGTGGAATCCGCCATGCGCCATATCGATTACCTGGACCGCCTCGACTTCCCCGATTTTAAAGTCAGCGTTAAAGCCTCAGATGTGTTTATGGCCGTGGCCGCTTACCGCGACCTTGCCGCACGCATCGAGCAACCGCTGCATTTAGGCATCACCGAAGCGGGCGGGCTGCGTTCAGGCACGGTCAAGTCATCGATTGGCTTAGGCATGCTGTTGATGGATGGCATTGGCGACACCATTCGCGTGTCGCTGGCGGCCGACCCGGTGGAAGAAATCAAAGTCGGCTTCGATATGCTGCGAAGCCTAAAACTGCGCTCCAAAGGCATTAATTTTATTGCCTGCCCCAGCTGCTCGCGGCAGAACTTTGACGTTATTAGCACCATGAACCAGCTCGAAGAACGGCTGGAAGACGTTATGACACCGCTTAACGTCTCGGTGATTGGCTGCGTGGTCAACGGCCCTGGCGAAGCCAAAGAGACCGATATCGGCCTGACTGGCGGCAGCCCCGCCAACTTGGTGTATATCGACGGCAAACCGGCTAGCAAGCTGCGCAACGATCACCTGGTAGACGATTTAGAAAAGCTGATTCGCGACAAAGTGCGCGAAAAACAGCAGCAGCAAGACGACATGATTGCCCGCAGCGTTTAACCGCTGGGGCTGGCTGCAAGCATCGGTGAACCACGCCTGATGGCAGAATAAGGAGTTTTCATTGAGTAAGTCCGCCGTTAAAAAGATTCAAGCCATCCGTGGTATGAATGATCTATTACCCAGCGATAGCCCGCGCTGGCAATTTTTTGAAGCCAAAGTACGCCAGCTGATGCTGCGTTACGGTTTCAACGAAATTCGCACGCCTATCGTTGAGCAAACCGCGCTGTTTGCGCGCTCTATCGGCGAAGTGACCGACATCGTCGAAAAAGAGATGTACACCTTTGACGATCGCAACAGCGAAAGCTTGACCCTGCGCCCCGAAGGCACCGCCAGCTGCGTGCGCGCGGCCATGGAACACGGCCTGCTGTATAACCAAACCCAGCGGCTGTGGTACCAAGGGCCAATGTTTCGCTACGAGCGCCCGCAAAAAGGCCGCTACCGCCAGTTTCACCAGATTGGCGTAGAAACTTTCGGCTTTGATGGCCCCGACATCGACGCCGAGGTCATTCTGCTTTCGGCGCGCCTGTGGCAAGAACTGGGGTTGACCGAGCACGTTACGCTAGAACTTAACTCGCTGGGTTCCTCTGAGGCGCGCGCCGCGTACCGCGACACCCTAGTGGCCTATTTTGAGCAGCACCTAGACGTCCTTGATGAAGACTCCAAGCGCCGCTTAACCAGCAACCCGCTGCGCATTCTCGACTCCAAAAACCCGGCCATGGCTGAGATGCTTAACGCTGCGCCGCAGTTGATGGATCACCTGGATGCCGAGTCCCGCGAGCACTTTGAACAGTTAACCAAAATACTCGATGCCGCGGGCATTGCTTATGTCATTAACCCGCGCTTGGTGCGCGGGCTCGACTACTACTGCCGCACCGTGTTCGAGTGGACCACAACCGCGCTCGGCAGCCAGGGTACGGTCTGTGCAGGTGGGCGATACGACGGCCTTGTTGAACAGCTGGGCGGTAAACCAACGCCTGCGGTGGGTTTTGCGATGGGCATTGAGCGGCTGATACTGCTGCTCGAAACCCTTGAGCTAATCCCCGACGATGCCCTTGGCGGCTGCGATGTGTATCTGCTGCCCATGGATGATAACGCCACGATGGCGGCGATCACCCTGGCAGAGCAACTGCGTAGCGAACTGCCTGAGCTGCGCTTACAGCTTCACTGCGGTGGCGGCAGTTTCAAAAGCCGGATCAAAAAAGCCGATAAGAGTGCTGCCTCGATGGCGATACTGCTCGGCGAAGATGAAATCAATAAGCAATCGGCGACGCTCAAGTTTCTACGCGATGAGCGCGAACAGCAAAGCGTTCCCCAAGCAGCATTAGGCCGCACGTTAAGTGAGCTATTGGCCACTGGCGCTTAAGCCCGGCGGTTGAGAGACGCAACCATACGTACTTGAAAAAAACAGGAGCCCGCCCGTGGTGGAGCTGAGAAGCGAAGAAGAACAGCTAGACGCTGTCAAGCGCTGGTGGAAAGACAACGGCATGTCGTTGATTGCAGGCGCTGTCCTGGCGGCGGCGGGCGTGTTCGGTTGGAACGCGTGGCAAAATTATCAGCAAGGCCAATCAGAAGCCGCATCTATGCGTTACCAGCAGCTGGTCAATATGACCGCTAGCAGCGAACTGAATGAAGACCAGCTGGCAAGCGCGCGGGAAATGGTTGCCGAACTGACCGACGCTCATGGCAACACGCTCTACGCCGAACTCGCTTTGCTGCTCGATGCGCGCCTTGCGGTGCAAGCAGGCGATTTGGAAGGTGCTAAAGCCTCGCTTGAAAGTGTTGCTAGTGACTCCTCGCGCCGCTATGTGCAAAGCCTTGCCTGGCTACGCTTAGCGCGCGTGGAACTCGCCAACGGCAACCCCGACCAAGCATTGGCACTGCTAGATCAGCCCATTAGCGATGCATTAGCCGCCCAGCGGGCAGACGTTCGCGGCGATGCGTTCGCTGCCAAGGGTGACACCAGCGCTGCCCGCAACGCGTGGGAAACCGCCGTAGAAGTGGCGCAAACCCAAGATCAACCGCTTTACGGCGTGCAGTTCAAGCTTGATGATCTCGGCGCCGAGGAGGCGACACAATAATGAGTATTTCCAAACAGCTGCTGCGGGCAAGTTTAGGTGCCCTCACACTCGCCTTACTGGCCGGTTGCGCGAGTAAAAATGAGCCTGCTTATACCCCCAAAGAGCTGCGCAGCTTCGATGAAACGTCTTCGCTGGACACGCAATGGCGACGCAACGTTGGTGCCGGTTTAGGCCGCGCGCGCTACCCCATTGCGCCGGCTCGTGAAGGCGATAGCGTTTTCGCCGCTGATGTCGAAGGCGTAGTAATGGCGCTAAATGCCAACAGCGGCCAGGTCGAGTGGGAAATCGACCTCGACACGCCTATTTCTAGTGCCCTCACCGCCGTTGCCGGCCAGCTCTATTTCGCCACCGGTAACGGCGAAGTGATCGCCTTGAACCAGCGTGACGGCAGTGAAAACTGGCGCTCGCGGGTGTCTAGCCAAGTGCTTGCAGCCCCCCAGCCCAACCAGCAATTACTGGTTGTGCAAAGCGTCGATGGCCGCGTGACAGCGCTAGACCGCGCCACCGGCCAAGAACGCTGGGTGTACACCAGCTCGCAGCCGTCACTGACGCTGCGCGGCACAGGCACCCCAATGGTGATTGACCCGGTAAGCTTTATCGGCTCAGCCAACGGTCGCTTGGCCACACTGGATAACCGCAGTGGCCAGCCGCTTTGGGAGCTGCAGATTGCCATGCCAAGCGGGCGTAGCGAAGTAGACCGTTTGGTCGACCTTTCCGGCCAGGCAACCCTGAGCCCCGATGGCCGTTTGTTCGTCACCAGCTACAACGGCCCGGTAGTGGCGCTGGAAGCCACTCAAGGCAATGTGCTTTGGGAAGCGAATCTTTCCAGCCGCCATACGCCCATTCTGGTCGGCAACCTGTTATTTGTTGTCACCGATAACAGCGAAGTTGTGGCGCTAGATGCCAACAGCGGCCGCGAAATTTGGCGCAACGACGACTTAGAAGATCGCTGGCTAACCGCCCCGGCGTTTGCCGATGGCCGTTTGGTTTTCGGTGATTTTGAAGGTTATCTTCATCTGATCGACGCTCGCGAAGGCGACCTTGTTGGCCGCACCCGCGTGCACAGCTCCGGTATCAGCGTGCGCCCGGTCACTGAAGGCAGCATCATTCATGTCCAGGCCAACAATGGTCGCCTGGAAACCCTGGAAGTAACTCCATGACACCCGTCATTGCTTTAGTCGGTCGCCCCAATGTGGGCAAATCGACGCTTTTTAACCGCTTAACGCGCTCGCGTGATGCGCTAGTGGCCGACTTTCCTGGCCTTACCCGTGACCGTAAATATGGTAACGGCATGCTGGGCGATAAAGTGTATACGGTCATCGACACCGGCGGCATCAGCGGTGACGAAGAGGGCATTGACGCCGCGATGGCAGAGCAATCGCTTGCCGCCATTGATGAAGCCGATATTGTGCTGTTTATGGTCGACGCCCGCGCCGGTCTTATCGCCGCTGACCAGGCGATTGCTAACCACCTGCGCGTTAACCAGAAAAAAACCTGGCTGGTGGTGAATAAAACCGACGGGCTGGAAGAGCATTCGGCGATGGGCGATTTCTGGTCGCTGGGGTTAGGCGACCCTTGGCCGATTGCCGCCGCTCATGGGCGCAATGTGTCTACCCTGATTGACGCCGTGCTCGCGCCCTTTCCCGAGCGCGATGCCAGCATTCCAGCGGACACCGGCAGCAAAGGCGTTCGCATTGGCGTGATTGGCCGCCCCAACGTGGGCAAATCTACCCTGGTCAATCGCCTGCTGGGCGAAGAGCGCGTGGTGGTATTTGATGAAGCGGGCACCACCCGCGATGCCATCGAGATCCCTTTCGAGCGCCGCGGTAAACCTTACGTGCTGATTGATACGGCGGGTATTCGGCGACGCAAGAACGTCCGTGAAATTACTGAAAAGTTTTCTATTATCAAGACGCTGGATGCGATTAAAGAATCGCATGTGGTGATCATGGTACTGGATGGCTCAAGCGGCTTGGTAGAGCAAGACCTACACCTGCTCGACTATGTATTAACCACCGGGCGCGCCCTGGTGCTGGCGGTGAATAAGTGGGACGGCCTGGAGAGTGAAGCCAAGGAGAAAATGCGCACCGAGATCAAACGCCGCCTGGGCTTTGCTGATTACGCCGAGCTGCACTTTATTTCTGCGCTGCACGGTACGGCGGTGGGTGATCTTTACCCTTCAATTGACCGCGCCTTTGACGCCGCCAACGCGCACTGGTCGACCAACCGCTTAACCACCCTGCTGCAAGATGCAGTGAGCCAAAACCCGCCGCCGATGGTGCACGGGCGACGCATTAAGCTGCGCATGGCCCACCAGGGGGGCAGCAACCCGCCGATTATCGTGGTGCATGGCAATCAAACGGAATCGCTACCGGAAGCCTATCGTCGCTATTTGACCAACACCTTCCGCAAGGTATTGAAGGTGCGCGGCACGCCGATTCGCTTTGAGTTTCGCTCGGGCAGTAACCCGTTCGACAGCATGGCCGGTGCCAGCGATAAAGAGAAAGCCAAAAAACGCGAGCTTAATCGCACCAAAGAAGCACGCAAAAGCCGCCGCTAGTTTTGTACTGCTCCTTTTGCCCTTAGGGGGAATGATATGCGTTTGATTGCTCGCCGCTGGCGCTGGCTTACCCTGTTGGGCTTTGCCAGCCTGCTCACGGGCTGCTTGGCGCTGCCACAAACCGGCCTGTTTGCGTTTCGCTTGGCGGTGACCTCCCTGGGGGTCGAGGATGTTCGCATTGGCCCTTATAGCATTAATGCAAGCAGCATTAATGCGGGGCTAGACACCAGCGACTTGACCAGCCTGATTGCGTCAAGCCTTGGTGCCGGTAGCCTGCCGATACACGCCACCATTGCCATGGGGCTGGGCTTACCTGCCGGCATGCCCCCGGTGGAAATGTCGGGCTTTCGCTGGGCGCTGGATATGCCGGGCGTAGACCCCGTGCAGGGTAGCTATGAGCAGGATGTCACGCTGACCTCTGGCGGCGGTGCCAACTTACGCCTGCCGGTTGCCTTTGATGTACTCGCCACCGACCGCCAACGCTTGACCCCCATGCTGGAGCTTGCCAGCCAGTTGGCATCGCAAGGCGAGCTGCCGCCCGGCAGTCAACTGGCGATTACCCCTGGGGATCTGCGCGGGTTAGGCATGCGGCTTCCGGCTGGGTTGTTGACGCCTACCATTCGCCTAAACGTAGGTGCCGACGGGCAGCTGGTTCCGCAAGGTGGTTAGTGCCGCAAGGTAGATAGAAAGCGCTGATTAACCGCTTTCAGCCAAGCGTTTGCGTCCTAGCCATTGGTTTGCAAACTGCCAGGCGGTTCGCCCACTGCGACCGCCGCGCAGCGTTGCATAGCGCACAGCCTCTGCCCTTGCCGCTGCATCCCAGTCACGCTCATCACCCAACTGCATCACCCAGTGCTGGCAAACTTCCAAGTAGGTTTCCTGATTAAAAGGATGAAAGCCTAGCCATAGCCCGAAGCGATCGGAGAGCGAGATTTTCTCTTCTACCGCGTCGCCATGGTGAAGCTCTTCACCCACCAGCCGCGAACCGCTATTATCGTCCATTGATTCCGGCAGCAAGTGACGACGATTTGAAGTGGCATATAACAGTACGTTTTCCGGGGGGCCGGTTAATGCGCCATCTAATAGGCTCTTCAGCGCTTTGTAGGCATCGTCATTGCCCTCAAAAGAAAGGTCGTCGCAATACACGACAAAGCGATGCGGCTCATGGCGCAACTGCTCAACAAGCTGTGTCAGGCTACTCAAATCTTGACGGTCGACCTGCACCAAGCGCAGCCCTTCGCTGGCCAGTGAATTGAGTAACGCCCGCACCATGGATGATTTACCGCTGCCCCGCGACCCCCACAATAGCGCATGGTTGGCGGGTAAGCCGCGCAAAAAAGCGCGGGTATTATCCATCAGCGCTAATTTCTGGCGCTCAATACCCAGCAGGTCATCCAGCGTCATCGCATCGCGCGGGGGAACGGGCACCAAATGCCCGCCCAGTGGGTGACGCTGCCACAAGGCGGCGACATGGGTATTCCAGTCCACCGGCTCAGAAGGTGGTGGCAACCAGTGTTCAATATGGTCCAATAAGCGCATTAAACGGCTGCTCAGTTCGGCATCCATACTCATCCTCTAGGTGGGTTATGATAGAAAGTATATAGAAAGTATTATGCTACTACCCTCTGCGGTTATCTTGTGAATAAGAAACCCGTTCGTCTATAAGGAAACCGTCTCATGCGTTGGCTTCGCCCTTTTGCTATTAGTGCTTTGTGTGTATCTATCGCTGCGTGTACCACGTCGCCCACCGGGCGCTCGCAGCTATTGCTGATGTCTGAGGGTGAGCTCAATGAAATGGGTCGCCAGGCATTTTCTCAATACCAACAAGAACTTCCTACTGCCAGCCAATCCAGCCAACGCTATGTACAGTGTATTGCCAACGCCATCGTAGCGGAACTTCCTCCTCAACAGCAGCAGCTGGATTGGCAAATTCGTGTCTTTGAATCTGAGCAGCCCAACGCCTTTGCCCTGCCCGGTGGCTATATGGGCGTGAATACCGGCATGTTGGATATCGCCACGACCCAGGATCAGTTAGCTTCCGTTATCGGTCATGAAATTGGCCACGTGCTGGCGAATCACGCTAACGAACGCGCTTCTACGCAAAATGCGACCTCGTTGGGTCTTTCGGTGCTTTCCAGCACCTCTGGCATGCAGTCTGCCGGGGGCCAGCAACTCATGGGCGTACTCGGCATGGGCGCGCAATACGGCATCGTGCTGCCGTTCTCGCGCGCCCATGAAAGAGAAGCCGACGTAATTGGCCTAGATCTTATGGCGCAAGCGGGGTTCGACCCACGTGAAAGCGTGACCCTTTGGGAAAATATGCAGGCGGCCACAGGCGGCGGTGCGCCCCCTGAATGGATGTCGACCCACCCAGGCCAAGGCCAGCGTATTCAAGGCCTGCAAGCCAAGATGGATCAAGCCTTAGGCCTTTATGAGCAAGCCCGCCGCAATGGCCGTTCACCCAACTGCCCGCGTCCTTAACCGCTTGCTGTGAGGTTTAAATGATTAGGTTAGGATTACTGCTGCTGGTGCTGCCGCTATTTGTGCTGATGGGCGTGTATTTTTGGGAGCTGAACGACGTTCGCGCTTGCCAGCTTGAGGGCGGCCATTGGGATTACATCGAGAGTGTCTGCCGGGACACCCCGCAGCCGTTTGTCTCTTGGCTGGAACGCTCGCCGCTGCTTGTTAACGGCGGCATGCTGCTCTCGGTGGTGGGGATGATGATGTGTATGGTGGGGCTGTACGTAAAACGCCGCTAAGCATAGCGGTTCCCCACGCATAACGTTTTTACGCATAACATTTTTAAACACGGACGTGGCCGGATGACATCATCCGGCCCCGTTTTTATCGGCATTAACTGGGTCGGTTATGAATAGTTAAGCGACTGGCGCAGCATTTCCCGCACAGGTGCGGTTTCGGGGCGCACATTGCGCCATAGGAAAAACGATTCGGCGGCTTGTTCAACCAGCATGCCTAAGCCATCAAGCAACTTCGCACCGCGTGGGCCAGCCCACTGCAAAAACAGCGTTGGCTCGGTGCCATACATCATGTCGTAGGCCCAGGCATTTTCAGCAAACAAGGTGTCTGGCAGCGGCGGCAAATCGCCTGAAAGGCTGGCGCTGGTGCCGTTAATCACGATATCGAATTGGCCATTCAGCGTATCAAAGCCCCCTCCACTCATCGCGCCTAAATCAGCGAAGTCGTGGACCAGTTGCTCGGCCTTTGCTGCGGTACGATTAATCACCACGATCTCACTAGGCTGTTCAGCGAACAGTGGCTCTAAAATGCCACGTACCGCGCCACCTGCCCCGACCACCAAAATACGCTTTCCCGCTAACCCAACACGGTGATAAGCCAAATCACGCACCAGGCCAATACCATCGGTGGTATCCCCATAGGTGCGGCCATTTCCGCCCAGAATCAGCGTATTCACCGCCCCCGCCCGCTGCGCGCGGTGGCTTAGGGTATCGCACAGCGCAAAGGCATCGCTCTTGAACGGCACGGTAACGTTGGCACCACGCCCACCTGCGTCGATAAACGCGCGCCAGGCATCGGCAAAGCTATCAAGCGGTACTTCTTGCGCGGTGTATTCAAGCTCTTGGTGCGTTTGGTGGGCGAATTCAGCGTGTATCAGCGGTGACTTGGAGTGCTGAATGGGGTTGCCAAACACGCAGTAGCGATCGGTCATTATGGCTCTCCGCTCTTTCTTTGGAATGCATCCTCAGCGAACTCACTTAGCCAGTCGCGGGGGTGCAAGAAATCGTGCAAACGCGCTTCAGCGCTGCCTGGTTCGGGTTCAAAGACGTACTCCCAGCGGGCCAGCGGCGGCATCGACATCAAAATGGATTCTGTGCGCCCGCCGCTCTGTAGGCCAAACAGCGTACCGCGGTCCCACACCAGATTGAACTCCACGTAGCGACCGCGGCGATAAAGCTGAAAATCACGCTCGCGCTCACCCCAAGCGTCATGTTTGCGGCGTTCGACGATGGGCAAATAAGCCTCTAGGAAGCTGTCGCCCACCGCCCGCTGAAAGGCAAAACACTCGGCAAACTCGCCTTCGTTAAGGTCGTCGAAAAACAGCCCGCCCACACCGCGGGTTTCATCGCGGTGTTTCAGGTAGAAGTACTCGTCGCACCACGCTTTATAGCGTGCGTACACATCGTCACCAAACGGTTCACAGGTGGCTTTGGCTACGCGGTGCCAATGCACCACGTCTTCCATCACCGGGTAAAACGGCGTTAAGTCAAAGCCGCCGCCAAACCACCATACCGGCGGCTCGCCGGCTTTCTCGGCAATAAAAAAGCGCACGTTGCCATGGCTGGTCGGCACGTGGGGATTTTCAGGGTGCAGCACCCAGGAAACGCCTACCGCGTGAAAGCTACGCCCGGTGAGTTCGGGGCGCGCGGCGGTGGCCGAGGGCGGAAGCTCAGCGCCGTACACGTGGGAAAAATTGACGCCGCCTTTTTCAAACACGCCACCGTTAGTGATCACTCGAGAACGGCCACCGCCACCCTCTTCACGCTCCCAGCTGTCTTCTTGGAACTGAGCAACCCCGTCGACACTCACCAACCCGGCACAAAGCCGTTCCTGTAAGTCAAGAAGGTAGCGTTTAACATCATCAAGGTGCTCGTGGGCCACGGTAACTCCTGAGGGGTAAGTGATAAGTAGTGATAGATAAAGGGTGAATCGCACATGGTGATCGGTAAACGATGAGTAGTCAGTGGCGCAGTGAAGCGCTGTTTAGGCACGCACTACGCTGCCGCTGGCTAAATCCCGAATGACACTGGGCTTGGCATTGCCACCGAGCGCACCTTCCACTACGAAAGCAACGTCATCCCCAAAAATGGCGGTGATTTCATCAGCACTCATGGCGGGTGGTTCGCCCGCACGGTTGGCGGAGGTCGACACCAATGGGCCACCAAACGCTTCACAAAGGGCTTTCATCACCGGGTGGTCGGTCACCCGCAGCGCCACGCGCTCGTGGGCACCACGCACTAGCCCATGGCTGCGGCCATAATCAGGCACTAACCAGGTATTAGGCCCCGGCCAGCTTGCCACCAGGGGGGCGTGCATCGCCAGCGGGAGCTGGCTCAACCAGGGCTGGAACTGTTCAATACTGGCGGCCACGAGAATGACGCCTTTCGCCGGGTCGCGCTGTTTCATGCGCATTAAATGGGCTAAGGCTTCATCATTTTCGGGGTCGCAGCTAAGCCCCCACACCGCTTCGGTGGGGCAGGCAATCACCCCTCCACCGCGCAGCGCGTTAATGGCAGGCGTTAGGTCGGTCGCTGAACTCATTGTCTTTCCTCACCGTTAGGGCGAATGCCCGCATCCTATCATGGTCGTGGCAGCCGCACCCAGCCTCCTGCCTGCTGGGTCACCCAGCCGTCTAGCTCAAGCATAAGCAGGCGCTGCTGGCAGTCGCTGACGGAAACACCGGTGGTGTGCACCAACAGATCAATCGGCGTCGGGGTGGCTGAAAGCGAGGTTAATAAGGCGTCGGGCAACGCTGGGCTTTCTATTGCCTCGGGTGACGCCTTCTGAACGGCGTCACTGGGCGGGATAAACTCACCGGCCCAATGGCCAAGGTCAGCGATAATATCGTCAACGCTGCAGGCCAGATGCGCAGCCCCCTGGCGCAATAGTGCCAAACAGCCACGAGCCTGCACGTTATGCAGCGAACCGGGCAGTACGAACAGCTCACGATTTTGCTCTAAGGTGAGCCGCGCACTCACCAGCGAGCCGCTTTTTTCAGTTGCTTCGACCACCAATGTGCCCAGCGAGAGGCCGGTCACGATTCTATTACGCCGGGGGAAGAACGCTGGGCGAGCCACGGTTCCCGGCGGATGCTCTGACAGCAGCAGCCCACCGGGCAAACGGCTTAGCTGTTCGTGTAGGTCACGGTTTGATGCTGGGTAAATCACATCCACGCCGCAGCCCAGTACGCCAATCGTGCTGCCGCCTGCGCTTAACGCTGCCCGCTGAGCAACACCATCGACCCCCAGCGCCATGCCGCTGACCACACACCAGCCGCGCTGGGCGAGCTCACGGGCAAAGGTTTGGGCGTTGTGGGTGCCTTCACCGGTGGGGCGGCGGGTGCCCACCATGGCAAGCTTGGGGCCTTCCAGCGCGCTAAGATCACCCTGCGCCCAGAGCACCACGGGCGGGTCGGGTAGTTCGTTTAACAGCGCGGGCCAAGCAGGGTGGTCGCGATGCAGCACGTGCCGGCTGGGGCCGCCTTGCTGCCACGCCAAGGTGTCGTTAACAGCATGTTGCAGCGGGCTACGAGCAGGGTGTTCTAGCCACAGGCGCAGCTCGCTCGCCGCACGGCTTGGCAGTGCCGCCAGCCAACCTTCCGGCCACTGCGGCTGGCGAGCAACCAATTGCGCAATACGCAGCGCGCCCATACCAGGCAACGCGTTGACCACTAGCCACGTCTGGGCATCCATATTGTCTCCTTATAAACGCGTTTGTTTGCCGCCCGCTAGTTCGCCGGCGAGGCGACTTGATCACCCACCTCCAGCACGCGAGAGGCCTGCATTACCAACGCATAACTGACGTGATCATAGGGCTTAAACACCATAGCGATTCCCGCCTCGGTGCTGGGCAGCTGCACCAGCTCCTGGGTACGCGGGTCGTTGATCAACTCCCCCTGCTGATTGACCTGCAGCACATGGCCTGCCTGCAAGCCATCCAGGGTGCCAAGATCCAGCGTCACGATCTGAAAGCGACCAATAAAGCGCACGCCCCCCGGTATGGCAATAATATGCCCTTCGACGGCATTTAACGGTGCGCGGGGCATAAACTCACTGCTCAGCTCGCGATCTTCCAGCGGCAAGACAATATCGTTAATGCGTACTTCCTGATGGGAGCTCACGACTTCAAGCTGAGCAATATCGCCTTCACTGCTGACATGCCGAGCGACGCCTACGTTAATTAACTCCAAGCCGAGCGGCGTGCCATCCATGGCGTGGTAGGATTCCGACTGTCTATAAATGCCCACTTGGCCATGGCGCGGCACATCGCCACGCACGTATAGCCGATCTCCCGCGCCACTGATCAAGCGGCGATCATCACCAGCCACCACATAAGCCAGCTCCTGTAAATCCTCAGCGTTATCGACCACGCGGTGCTCACGTAGAAAGGCACGGGCGACGTCCATAGGGATCGGCGCGATCGCCTCACGATGGGGCAAGGTGCGCATCTGCGGCGAAAGCTTTACCACGTTCTGGCCGCGTTCCAGCCCGAAGCAGGGGGTGCCTTGGCAATCGTTAAGCACCAGCACATCGCCTGGGTAGATCAAATGAGGGTTGGTGATGTGAGGGTTGTGTTGCCACAGCTGGGGCCACTGCCAGGGGGCGTGCAGAAAGCGCCCGGCGATATCCCACAGCGTGTCACCTGACACCACCTGGTAGCGCTCAGGCGCGTCACTGCGCAGGCGCTCCCACGCCGCTGCTTCAACGCTCAGCAACATCACTGCACTTAGCAGCCATGCGCCAAAAGCACCCCGATAGGCGCGTTGTTTCGCCGCCATTCTGCTCTCCCCAATAAAATGCGCCAGTATGATAAGCATGTTTCAGCACCCCAAATATGCTTCAGTACGCTGAGTATATAGATGCTGAAACCCTGAGCGTAGCGGGTGCGCATGTCCAGAAACATTGACAGCATGATATAGTGATCCATCATAAAGTACCTAGGTCTAGCGACCTTTGCCGCTGCCTAGCTTGACTTAATTTAGACTCAGCATAACGGTGATTGTAACGCCATGGCCAAACTTCCTATTCTTGAATTCCCCGACGAGCGCCTGCGCACCAAGGCCGCTGCGGTGGAAACCGTCGATGACGAGCTACGTCAACTTGTCGACGATATGCTGGAGACCATGTATGACGCCCGAGGCATCGGTCTAGCCGCGACACAGATCGATGTTCATCGCCGTGTTGTCGTCATGGATGTCAGCGACGACAACTCCCAGCCGCTGGTGCTGATCAACCCGCGCTATACCCCGATTGGCGATGAAAAAGAGCCGCTTTCAGAAGGCTGCCTGTCGATTCCCGATTACTACGCCGAGGTGCCGCGCTACCTTAAAGTGCAGCTCAACGCACTGGACCGCAACGGCGATGCCTACGAGCTAGAAGCGGAAGGCCTGCTAGCGCATTGTATTCAACACGAGTACGACCATTTGGAAGGCGTGCTGTTTGTTGATTACCTGTCGCCGCTAAAGCGTGACCGGATCCTCAAAAAAATGCAAAAACGCCATAAGCAGTTCCAGGACGCCTAAGCGTTTTCTTGCTGACGTTTTCTTACTTGCGTTTCCTTACTTACGCCTTTTACTTACATGTCAGACATGCCAGGTAGCCCTCAGCTTATGTCACGATTGCGCGTTGTTTTTGCCGGCACGCCTGAATTTGCCGCTTCCAGTCTTGCTGCGCTGCTGGAAAGCCAGCACGAAGTCATCGCGGTGTATACCCAACCCGACCGGCCCGCCGGTCGCGGCCGCAAACTCACGCCCAGCCCGGTGAAACAGCGGGCACTTGAGCATGGGCTGCCGGTGTACCAACCCCAAACGCTAAAAGAGCCCGCTGCCCAAGCCGAACTGGCCGCGCTTAATGCGGACATTATGGTGGTGGTCGCCTACGGACTGTTGCTCCCCCAAGCAGTGCTGGATACTCCGCGGCTGGGCTGCATTAACGTTCACGCTTCGCTGCTGCCCCGCTGGCGCGGCGCGGCGCCGATTCAGCGCGCCATTGAAGCAGGCGACAAGGTCTCCGGCGTGACCATTATGCAGATGGATGCTGGCCTGGACACCGGCGCGATGCTCTCAGAGGTGCGCACGCCGATCACCTCACGCACCACCGGCGGCGACTTGCATGATCGCCTAGCCATTCAAGGTGCCAATGCCCTGGTTAATGTACTCGATGCCTTTGCTACAGGCCCCGTTGATGCGACGCCTCAGCCCGAAGAGGGCGTCACCTATGCGGCCAAACTCAGCAAAGCGGAAGCCGAACTCGATTTTGAACAGCCAGCGCCTTTGTTAGCCAGCAAGATTCGTGCATTCAACCCCTGGCCGGTGGCCTGGTGCGCGCTAGGCGAAGATCGCCTACGGCTACTGATGGCCAGCGCAGGGGAAGTGAGCGTAGAGGAAGGCGAGCACCCGCCCAGCCCACCTGGCACATTGCTTGACCACGGCGACGACCACCTGCGGATTGCCTGCGGCATTGATGGCCGCGAGGTGCTATGCGTGACCAGCGCGCAGCTGCCCGGCGGTAAAGCCATGGCCGTGCGTGACTTACTGAATGCGCGCCACGCGCTTCTTGCCACCGGCACCCGTCTTGGCGCTCATCTTGACAAACCGGCGGCTCAGGCCAGCGAAGGAGAAACACCATGAGCCAAAAGCGCCCCTCTCAACATGGCGGAAGCGGCCAAGAAGTACGCGCCGCCGCGGCCCGCGCGCTGGCACCGGTACTCAGCGACCAAGGTTCACTGGCCGGTTTAGATGAGCACAGCGTGGTGGCCCGCGACCGCGGGCTATTAAAAGAGCTTTGCTTCGGCACCTGCCGTCGTTTACCGCGCCTGGAAGCCTTGGCGGGCGTACTGCTTAAGCAACCGTTTAAAAAGCGCGACAGCGATGTTCAAGCGCTGCTGCTGCTGGGTATTTACCAGCTGCTGTACATGCGCATTCCTGCCCACGCGGCAGTAGGCGAAACAGCAGGCGCTGCGCGGTTACTGAACAAGGAATGGGCCACCCGCGTCTTAAACGGTTGCTTGCGCCGCCTGCAGCGCGAATCCGAGGCGCTACAGGCGCAGGTAGACCGCGAAGAAAGCGTGGCGTTAGAGCATCCGCCCTGGCTACTTAACGCGCTGCGTCAGGCATGGCCAGAGCAGTGGCGCGATATTATCGAAGCCAACAACCACCCGGGCCCGATGACGTTGAGAGTGAATCAACGCTACAACGACCGTGAAGCCTATCTGGGAATGCTCACTGAACAAGGGTTGAGCGGCCATTTATGCCCACACGCCCCAGACGCCATTACGCTGGAAACGCCCTGCGATGTCACCGCGCTGCCCGGCTTTGAAGAGGGCCACGTTAGCGTTCAAGATGAAGCCGCCCAGCTCTCGGCGGCACTCTTGGGCCCTGCGCTGGCACCGCGGCCAGGGGCTCGCGTACTCGATGCCTGCTGCGCCCCTGGCGGTAAAACGGCCCATTTGCTAGAGCAGTTTGATATTGCCCTAACGGCGATTGATAGCGACAACCAGCGCTTGGCTCGGGTAGAAGATACCCTCAGCCGGTTAGGCGTTGAAGCGGTGCTCGAACACGCCGATGCCACCCAACGCGACTGGTGGAGCGGCACGCCGTTTGATGCCATTTTGCTCGACGCCCCTTGCTCTGGCACTGGGGTGATTCGACGCCACCCGGATATCAAAAAGCTGCGCCGCAAAGACGATATCCGCCCACTGGCCAAGCTTCAGCGCCAGCTGTTAGATAACCTTTGGCCGATGCTGCGCGAAGGCGGCACCTTGCTGTATGCCACCTGCTCGGTACTGCCCGAAGAGAACAGTGAGCAAATCGAGGCGTTTCTCGCCCGCACGCCTAACGCCCATGTCACCACGCCCAGCGACGTTGCCTGGGGCATTCCCAGCGGCGCGGGTCGCCAACTGTTTCCGGCTCAAAGCAGTCACGATGGCTTTTTTTATGCCAGACTAGAAAAACGCACTGCCTAAGCGTCGCCTGAACATAGACGCTGCCTGAACATAGACGCTGCCTGAACACAGACGCTGCCTGAACATAGACATTGTTTGATCCTGGGCAGTGAATTTATAACAAGGAAGGAGACACTATGAGTCATCACACCTATAAGCACGTGGAACTGACCGGTTCTTCCGAGAAGGGTATTGAGGAAGCCGTACAGAACGCACTGACCAAGGCATCAGAAACGATTCAGCACATGCGCTGGTTCGAAGTGGTTGATACACGCGGCCATATTGAAGATGGCAAAGTAGCTCACTGGCAGGTCACGATTAAAGTCGGGTTTACGCTAGCGTAACCCCACCTGCTTTTCGGCGGCGGCTGGTTTACACTGGCCGCCGTCTTTATTGCAGCGCATTATAGGCCGTCGCCTGATTTTAACGGCAGGTCTTATAACGATAATGACATACGCCTTAATGACATCGCGCGCTGGCGCTTTTAATGGAACCGATGCTCAGCAATGAAAATCATCATTCTCGGCGCCGGCCAGGTCGGCGGCACACTGGCAGAACACCTCGCCCGCGAAGAAAACGACATTACCGTCGTTGATACCGACGCCAAAAAATTGCGCGAGCTGCACACCAAGCTCGATATCCGCACCGTGACCGGCGCGGGCTCCTACCCGATTGTGCTACGCCAAGCAGGCTGCGAAGACGCCGATATGTTGATCGCCGTCACCAACAGCGACGAGATCAATATGATCGCCTGCCAGGTCGCCCATACGCTGTTTCGTACCCCAACCAAAATTGCCCGCGTGCGCGCCACGGCGTACTTAACCCGCAAAGGGCTGTTCGCCCACGAAGCAATCCCCATTGATGTATTAATCAGCCCCGAGCAGGTGGTGACCGACCACGTGCGCCGCCTGATTGAGCACCCCGGTGCCCTGCAGGTGCTGGAGTTTGCCGGTGGTCTGGTGCAGCTGGTGGCGGTGAAAGCATTTTACGGCGGCCCGCTGGTGGGCCAGGATTTGGCCTTTCTGCGACGCCACATGCCCAACGTGGATACCCGCGTGGCGGCCATTTATCGCCGCAACCGGCCGATTATTCCCCGCGGCGACACGGTGATCGAAGCCGACGACGAAGTGTTCTTCCTCGCCGCCCGCCGGGATATTCGCGCGGTGATGAGTGAACTGCGCCGAGTCGAGCGCGATTTCCGCCGGGTAGTGATTGCCGGGGGCGGCAATATCGGCGAGCGGCTGGCAGAGCACCTAGAGCATAGTCATCAGGTCAAAATCATTGAGCACAACCTGGAACGCTGCACCACGCTCTCTGAGCGTCTTGATCGCACCGTGGTGCTGCACGGTAGCGCCACCAGCAAGCGCCTGTTGGAAGAAGAGAACATCGAAGAGTGCGATATCTTCTGCGCGCTGACCAACGACGACGAGGTCAACATTATGTCGTCGCTGCTTGCCAAGCGCTTAGGTGCCAAAAAAGTGCTGACGCTGATTAACAATGCCGCCTACGTGGACCTCGTCCAGGGGGGCGATATTGATATCGCCATTTCCCCCCAGCAGGCAACGATTGGCAGCCTGCTGACCCACGTGCGCCGCGGCGACATTGTCAACGTTCACTCGCTGCGCCGGGGTGCGGCCGAAGCCATTGAAGCCATCGCCCACGGCGACAAACAGTCGTCCAAAGTGGTGGGGCGTACCATTCGCGACATCGGCCTACCCGACGGCACCACGATCGGCGCGATTGTGCGGGGCAAAGAGGTCATCATCGCCCATGGCGATGTGATGGTAGAAAGCGGCGACCACGTGATTCTGTTTGTGATCGACAAGCGCCGCATCCGCGATGTGGAACGCCTGTTCCAAGTCGGCTTAACGTTCTTTTGATAGCCCCTAAATCACTGCCCAAGGCCGCCAACAACAGGAGCATGCGACAACCATGAGTCTGCGGGTCATTTTGCGTATTTTGGGGCTGTTGCTGATGCTGTTCAGCCTTACCATGCTGCCTCCCACACTGATTTCACTCTGGTTTCGTGACGGTGTATGGAGTGCCTTTATTAGCGGCATTGCGATTTCGGTGGGCACTGGGCTGCTGCTGTATTTACCCAATCGCCGCTCGCAAAAAGAGCTGCGCATACGCGATGGATTTATTATCGCAGCGATGTTCTGGACGGTGCTGGCGCTGTTCGGCTCGCTGCCGCTGATGCTGTTCGGCGAAGGTTCATTGGGCATTACCGATGCGGTATTTGAGTCGTTCTCCGGTTTAACCACTACCGGTGCCACCGTGATTACCGGCATCGACTTTTTACCCGAATCGATTCTTTACTATCGCCAGCAGCTCCAGTGGCTGGGCGGTATGGGTATCGTCGTGTTGGCCGTGGCCATTTTGCCCACCCTAGGCGTGGGCGGCATGGCACTTTACCGTACCGAGATTCCTGGGCCGCTGAAAGACTCCAAGCTAACGCCACGCATCACCGAAACCGCCAAAGCGCTGTGGTACATCTACGCCACGCTCACCCTGGCCTGCATGATCGCCTATATGCTGGCGGGCATGAACTGGTTCGATGCCTTAGGCCATAGCTTTTCAACCGTCGCTATCGGTGGCTTCTCCACTTATGACGCCAGCATCGGCTATTTTGATAGCTACGCTATCGAATTAATCTGCATCACGTTTATGCTTATTTCCGCGTTCAGCTTTAGCCTGCACTTTATTGCCTGGCGTGAAAAAAGCCTGATGCACTACTTTCATGACCCTGAAGCGCGCTTTTTAATGCTCTTTCTGCTCGCCCTGGCCGTGATTACAGTGCTCTCTCTATGGCTGACCAATACCTACGACACACTGCGCGGCTTGCGGCACGGGGTTTTCCAAGTGGTTTCTGTTGCCACCACCGCCGGTTTTAGCGTCGCCGACTTTTCTATGTGGCCAGGTGCCCTGCCCTTTCTGCTGTTTGTGGCGGCCTTTGTGGGCGGCTGCTCCGGCTCTACCGGTGGCGGCATGAAAGTCATCCGGATTATTTTGATTATCAAACAGGGTATGCGTGAAGTCATGCGCCTGATTCACCCCAACGCGGTGATTGCGGTCAAAGTAGGCAAAGTCAGCGTGCCCGATAGCATTGCCCAAGCGGTGTGGGGGTTCTTTTCCGTTTACGTGATGCTGTTCTTTTTGATGCTGGTGGGGGTCATGGCGACTGGCGTTGATCAGGTAACCGCCTGGTCGACCGTTGGCTCTGCGCTCAACAACCTCGGCCCCGCGCTAGGTGAAGCCAGCACTAACTATGGCGAAATGCCCAGCTTGGCAAAATGGATATTGGTAATCGCCATGCTGCTTGGCCGCCTGGAAATTTTCACCATACTGGTGCTGTTTACCCCCGCTTTCTGGCGACGTTAAAGCATTTACGTCAGGCATCCTTTATGCCAGGGCATGCACTCAGACCCCTTTATTGACCAAATACAGACCGAATTGAGAACCGTTAATGAGCAATGAAACGTCCCACGAAGGCATGTCCCACCAAGGTGCGCCCAACGCAGCAGCGGGGTCGCTGGCTGAAACATCGGCCGCGCTACCTGCCACCAGCGGGCCGCTAAAAACGTTCACCGTTGGCGAAACACACTACACCCTGCTGGGCACGGCCCATGTATCCGAGGAAAGTGCCAACGACGTGCGCCGGCTGATAGATAGCGGTGCCTTTGATGCGGTGGCCATTGAACTGTGTGATGCCCGCCACCACAGCATGTCCAACCCGGAGGCCATGGGCGAGCAAGACCTGTTCCAAGTCTTTAAAGAAGGCAAAGCGGGCATGGTCGCCGCAAGCCTGGCACTGGGTGCTTTTCAGCAGCGGATTGCCGAACAATCAGGCATTCAGCCGGGCGCAGAAATGCGCGCCGCCGTGGAAGAGTGCCGCACCCGCAAGCTGCCGCTGCTGCTGGTTGACCGCGATGTCGGCGTAACGCTGAAACGCATCTACCGCAATGTGCCCTGGTGGCAGCGCTTCTCGCTGTTTTCGGGGCTGATTGGCAGCGTACTTTCCCGCCAGGATGTCTCCAAAGAGGATATCGAAAAGCTTAAAGAAGGCGACATGCTGGAAGCCACCTTCAGCGAATTTGCCGCCGAATCGGAAGCGCTCTATACCCCACTGATTCGTGAGCGCGACCGTTACATGGCGCTACGCTTAGCCGAAGACGCACCGCCAGGGCGCTACCAGCATGTGTTAGTGGTGATTGGCGCGGGCCACCTGAAAGGCACCGGCGAGCACCTCGAAACGCCGCTACCTGACAACCCAACCGCTGAGCGTGAATCACTGGAAGCCACCCCGCCGCCGTCCAAGCTTTGGAAAGCGCTGCCGTGGTTGATTACGGTATTAGTGCTTACCGGCTTTGCGGTTGGTTTTTCGCGCAATACCGATCTTGGCTGGCAGCTGGTGCTTGAGTGGTTCCTGATTAACGGCATTCTCTCCGGTGGCGCGACCATTATCGCGCTAGCACACCCGGTTACCGTGATCGCCACCTTTTTTGCCGCTCCGCTAACCTCGCTGAACCCTACCATCGGCGCGGGCTTTGTGGCCGCTGGGGTTGAGCTCTTTATGCGCAAGCCCAAAGTGCGCGATTTTTCATCGCTACGCCACGATGTCACCCAGTTGAAAGGCTGGTGGAAAAACCGCGTATCGCGCACCTTGCTGGTGTTTATTCTCGCCACCGTGGGTTCTGCCATAGGCACCTGGGTAGCCGGGTTCAGAATCGCCGGCGCGCTATTTGGCAGTAGTGCTGGTTGAACACCCTCAAACGTGCCCCCTGGCAGGCAGATGCGCTACTGCTATTGGTCACCCTGCTAGCCGCAGGGGGATGGATTTTTTCAAAAGAAGCGCTGGCAGGCATGCCGCCGCTGCTGTTTATCGGCACGCGCTTTTTGCTGGCGGGTTTGATGTTGACGCTTTTTGCCTGGCCCGCGCTGCGCCGTATGCCCGCACGACGAATACGCCGCGGTGCGTTTGTTGGGCTGTTATTTAGCGCCGCTATTGCTTTTTGGGTACTGGGGCTTGAGCACTCCACCCACCTTGGCGAAAGCGCTTTTATTCATAGCTTGGGGATTCTCTTAGTACCTATCGTGGCGAGGCTACTGTTTGGGGATCGACCGCCTCGCACCACCTGGGTGGCGCTGCCCGTCGCCCTTATTGGCTTTGTGTTTCTATCGTTAAACGCAGGCTTTTCGGTAGAGGCGAGCCAGCTGTTTATGGTCTGCTCTGCGCTGTGTTTTGCCTTACTGATCAACGTCAACACCCGGGTCGTGCGCAACCTGCCGCCGCTGCCATTCGCGACCCTGCAGCTACTCGTTGTAGGTGGTGTACTGACGTTGCTTTCGCTGCTGACAGAACGGGAAACACTCAACCTATCCCCCACTATTCTAGGCTGGTTTCTAGCCAGCGTTTTGTTTGCCAGCTCGCTGCGTTTTTACGTTCAGATCAAAGCGCAAAGCATGACCACCCCCAGCCATGCCGCCGTTATTCTCATGCTGGAAGCCGTATGGACCGCGCTGCTAGCAGGCTGGTGGTTTAGTGAAACCATGACACTCTTGCAGCTAATGGGCTGTGGGCTGATTTTCACCGCTCTACTGATCAACCGCTGGTACTGGGTGCGCCAGGTACTGCTACGCTGGATTCCCCACTAAATTTTGCGTGCCGCTGAGTTTTGCGCGCCGCTAAGTTTTGCGCGCACTACTAAACTTTACGCGCCACTAGCCGCTGCATCGCCGCTGTCGGCGGGTCGATTTTATGATACAAGCGGCTTGCCGCGTAGCTATCGTTAAACACCTCAAAGTAATCATCCAGCACCTCTGCCGCCACCGCATCTCCGCCCTGACGCAGCAACTCGATAGCCACTTCCGCGGTACATAAATGCGCTTTTGATGCCGGTTTACGCAGCCGATAGCGCGTCTCACGTTCGGTACTCAATGGCAACACAGGCAGCTGGTCAAGGTAAGCGCTTTTACGAAACATCCGCCGCGCCTGACGCCAAGTGCCATCTAAAATGATAAACACCGGAATACGTGCCTGGCCCTTCGCCGCATGAACCGCGTCTATGCCTACCACCCGATCCGCGTAGTCCGGCTGGTCATCCGGAAAAATCACAAAAGGCGCGTAGCGCGAGTCGTCTAGCAGCGCCGCTAATTGGGCATCCGGCGCCACGCGATACCAGGTAAACACCCGCGTGGTGGTGATCACATCACGAATCAAACGCCCGGTATTGGTCGGTTTAAAGTGCTCCAACGGATGGGTCAACAACCACACCTGGGCATGGCTTTCCGCTTTCACCTGATACGGGCACAGGCAGTTTAACGCCGGCAGCTGGCAGCTATCACAGCGCGTTACAAAACTGCCTCGCGCTTTAAACTCACGCCGAGGTGGACGCGGATGCTCATTGGCTGGACTGTCTCCAGAACCAACAACAGAGCGATCATTTACAGAGCCCTCGAAAAAAGAGCCCTTATCAACAGAGCTATCAAAAGCAGACATCCGCGCTCCAGAGTGTTGAATAATCAAGAGTGGAAAAGGGCGCAGAGTATAAAGCAGAGTTTCGCTGAACAGCTAGGTGCTTGTTTATGAGAACAAGGCTATGAAATGGAAGAGAGTGCAAGCTTTTGGTCAATGCGTTTCAGAATCGCTTCCAAACTGGCTACCGACTCAATCGCCAGCATTAAAATGGCCGCATTTTTATCGGGGTCATCTGGGTACTCATGAGCGAAACGATTTCGCAGCATTCGTAACGCTTGCCATTGCTCACTATCTTCGATGTAACCCAGCTTTTCTAGACGATGAAGCTTATCGAGCATAGGCCGATCTTCGTAAGGCTCCTGAAGATACAGCAGTACTGAAGGCATTAATCGTGCCCCGATAGCGTCTTGCAACTTACCAAATCTAAGCACGAACTGATCCAAACTTTGCACCTCTGCATCACTTAGTAACGCAAGACGTTCACCGGTTAGTGGCAGCGACGTTTCTAAAGATGACAGCGCATAGTCAATGAAATGTCGATGACGCTGACACTCGCGCCAAGCATCAAGCAAACGATGCTGAGGAATGTTTTGATTCATAGCGGTATGCCCGACTGTTCAGCAATACTGAAAATAGGGGGGGAATGAGCCCGGCCTGGATAATCGATCAATATATCGATTTTCTGTTCGCCCAGCGCTTGCTGCAGCTGCACTTGGCAACTTATCTCGGCTCGCACGATATCGTTAATATCCTGCATGTCAGTGGTGATCAGTAGATCAATATCACCGCCACGACGACCGTCATCCGCACGGGAGCCAAACAGTTTTACACGCGCCTGAGCGCCAAAGCAGTTTTTTACTGACTGGACGATTTTTTGGCGCTGATAGTCACTCAAACGCATAGTGGCTCACCTTCGGGTGGGGTTATGCAAAGCCTAGCATATTTCCTCGCCACCTCCGTAAACCTAAAAACTCTCTAACGTTGACACCCAAAGCACAACGCCGCTAAAGTCTCGTTAACTGTCTAGTCAACCAATAGAGATAAAAAGGTTTACACTATGTCTGTAGTTTACCAACAGCGCCACGATTGGTCGCTAGATGAGATCAACGCGCTGTTCGCGCTGCCGTTCAATGATCTGCTGTTTCACGCCCAGCAGGTTCACCGTGCCCACTTCGATGCGAACGCGGTGCAAATTTCTACTCTGCTGTCGATTAAAACCGGCGCCTGCCCGGAAGACTGCAAATACTGCCCCCAATCTGGCCACTACAACACCCAGCTAGAAAAAGAGAAGCTGCTGGAAATTGAAAAAGTGGTCGAACAAGCCAAGGCAGCGAAAGCAGCCGGCGCCAGCCGTTTTTGCATGGGTGCCGCTTGGCGCAGCCCGCGCGATAAGGATTTACTGCTGGTCGAAGAGATGGTTCGTCAGGTGAAAGCCGTGGGCTTGGAAACCTGTATGACGCTGGGGATGGTCGACGGTGAGCAAGCCAGCAGGCTGGCCACGGCGGGGCTTGATTACTACAACCATAACCTAGATACCTCTCCGGAGTTCTACGGCGAAATTATCACCACCCGCACCTACAGCGACCGGCTGGAAACGCTTTCCAACGTGCGCGGTGCAGGCATGAAAGTCTGCTCTGGGGGCATTCTTGGCATGGGTGAAGATGCGCAAGACCGTAGCGCCCTGCTGCAACAGCTGGCCAAGCTCTCGCCGCACCCGGAATCCGTGCCGATCAATATGCTGGTGAAAGTACCCGGTACGCCGCTGGAAAACGTCGAAGACCTAGACCCCATTGAGTTTATCCGCGCTATTGCGGTCGCCCGCATCTTGATGCCGCAAAGCCACGTGCGCCTTTCCGCTGGCCGTGAGCAGATGAGCGAATCGACCCAGGCGCTAGCATTTTTGGCCGGTGCCAACTCAATCTTCTACGGCGACAAATTGCTGACCACTGGCAACCCTCAAGCGGATCGCGACCGTGCGCTGTTTGCCAAGCTCGGCCTGCACCCTGAAAAGATCGACACCTGCGAAAGTGAAGATACTCAGGCGGCACGCCTTGCCCAACAGGCACAGCAAAACGTACATGCTGAACGCGTTGCCGAGCTAGCGGTGGATGCCAGTGTCTGAAGCGTGGCGAGAGCGCTTGGCCGCGGCCCGTGCTGATCGCCAGCAGGCGCAACGTTGGCGAACTCGACAGCTAGTCGCCCATAGCACGTTGGACTTTGCCGGTAATGACTATCTGGGACTCGCTCAAGATCCACGCGTCAGCGAGGCGCAGGCAGTAGGCGCGCACCGTTTTGGTGCAGGAGCAGGCGCTTCGCATTTGGTCAGCGGTCATTTAGAGGTTCATGATGCCCTGGAAGATGCCTTGGCGCGTTGGACAGGCCGCGAACGTGCGCTGCTGTTTTCCACCGGCTATATGGCCAATCTCGGCGTGCTGCAAGCATTGGCAGATCGCCATACCGCACTTTTCCAAGACCGCTTCAACCATGCCTCCTTGCTGGATGGCGCGGCTTTAAGCGGTGCCCGCTCGCGGCGCTTTCATCACCGCGATGCTATTGATCTGGAAAGCTTGCTGGCGCGCAGTGAGTGCGCGCATAAACTCGTGGTCAGCGATGGCATTTTTAGCATGGATGGCGATGTCGCCGACATCGCCAGTTTAGTCTCTGTTAGCCAACGCCATAACGCCTGGCTGATGATCGACGATGCCCACGGCGTGGGCGTGTTAGGCAAACATGGCAGCGGCTGCGTGGGTAGCACCTGGAACAGCCGCGAGGTGCCGATTTTGGTCGGCACCCTGGGCAAAGCTTTAGGCACCGCTGGAGCTTTTGTGGCCGGGGATGCCGAGTTAATCGATCACCTGATTCAGTTTTCACGCAGCTATATCTACACCACCGCCCAGCCCCCGGCCATTGCCGCCGCTACCCTCAAAGCGCTAGAGATCGTTCAGGGAGAGCCTGAACGCCGCGCCCAGCTAAACGCCAATATCGCCTACTTTCGCCACGAGGCGTTGGGCTTGGGGCTATCGGTCAGCGAATCGGCCACCCCCATTCAACCGCTGATTTTGGGTGATGAAGCGCGCACCCTACGCTGGGCGGGGCAGTTGCAAAAGCAGGGCTTTCACGTGGGAGCGATACGGCCACCAACGGTGCCCAAGGGTGAAGCCCGGCTGCGCATAACCCTGAGCGCTCGCCATCAGCGGGGCGATATTGATCAGCTGTTAGCCGCACTCAACCACTGCCAGCATCAAGAGGCGTTATGCAGCCCCTGCGTTTAGCACTGCTCTCCGGCTGGGGCGTGAGCCAGCGTATTTGGCAGCCGCTTGAGGCGCACTGGCCCACCTACCTAACGGCCCAGGCGGTGGAGTGGCCTGGCTACGGCGATACGCCCCCGCTGGGGGGCAACGCGACGCTAAAAGCGCTGGCAAATGCCATGGCCGATCCGCTAGCCAGCGATACGATATGGGTCGGCTGGTCATTAGGCGGGCTACTGGCGACAGCACTACTTGAGTATTTGCCCCCACCTCGCGGGCTGATTCTGCTCGGTGCGGGGGATGCTTTCTGTGTCAAAGACGAGGTCAGCGCCAAAGGCGGCGTCACGAGCACCGAGTTGAGCGCCTTTCAACGCGCCTTTCAGCGCGACCCCACCGCGACCTGGCAACACTTTTTGCGCTGGCAGGCACAAGGGGAGCCCAGCCCTCGGCAGGCTTACCGGCAGCTGCATGATTTGCTGGGCGATACACCGCCCGCCGATAGCACCACCTTAGCTACCGGCCTGCACTGGCTGGCGTCGATTGATAACCGCCAACGCTTAGCGTCGCCCCCTTGCCCGGTGGTACGTCTCACCGGCGAACATGACCCCTTCATCAGCCCCGCCCAGCGCCGCATAAGCCAAACCTTAAACGGTGTCGGCCACTGCCCGATGCTCTCGCAGCCTCAGGCTCTCGCTGCGAGTATTGTCCACCATGTCACCCAGATGGCTAACGCCAACATGGCGGTTTTATGAGTGATCTCACGCTGAACAGCGAAGCTAACTGGCAGGCACGGGTCGCCCACGCTTTCTCCAGAGCCGCCCCCCGCTACGATGAACTCGCTAGCGCGCAGCGCCAAATAGCTCAACGGCTATGGGATTCGCTACCCCACAACGCCTCTAAAATACTCGATATGGGCTGCGGCACCGGTTACTGGACTCAGCAGTTGGCTGAGCGCTACCCCCAAGCCCGCCTAACGGGGCTGGATATCGCCCCCGGTATGCTGGAACAGGCCCGCCAGCGCCACGGTGAAAGTATTCGCTGGCAACCGGGCGACGCGGCGGCGCTACCGTTTGGCAAGCATACTTTCGATCTAATCTTTTCCAACCTGGCCGTCCAATGGTGTCGCGATATCGGCACGGTAATGGATGAGCTTTACCGGGTGCTCACTCCCGGTGGGCAGGCGCATATCACCACGCTGCTGCCGGGCACCCTGGAGGAAGTCGCCTTTGCCTGGCAGCGCCCCGAAGCGCTGCTGCAAACACCTAATCACGCCAGCGTCGAACGGGCCATTGGTAAAAGCGGCTTAACCATCACCCTGCAAGCGGCCACCGTTGAGCGCTTCTACTATGCCGATCTGCAAGCCGTCATGGCCTCCATTAAAGGCGTCGGCGCGCAGCTTCCCCGAACGCAATCCAACCTTACCCGAGCTGACATCGCCGCCGCACAAGCGCGCTTTGAGCAGTTGCGGGAGCGGGAGGGTCTGCCGGTGAGCTACCACTGCTTAACACTGCACTTGGAAAAATCGCTATGAACGTCTGGTTTGTGACCGGCACCGATACCGATGCGGGTAAAACATTGGTGACGAGCGGATTGTTATATGCCGCCAAGCACCAGCAACTCAGCACGCTGGGCTTAAAACCCATCGCCTCGGGTAGCCAGGCAACGCCTAATGGGCTGCGCAATAGCGATGCCCTGGCCTTGCAGCAGCAAAGCGTGCCACCGATCGACTATGCCATGGTGAACCCGATCGCCTTTGCCCCCGCCATCGCACCTCATCTCGCCGCACTAGAAGCAGGCCAACCGCTGAACGCCAGCACCATCATTCACTTGCTGCGCGAAACGCTTACCCAAACACCCAGGGACTTCACCCTGATTGAAGGTGCCGGTGGCTGGCGCGTACCGTTAAACGAGCAGGAAGATTTCGCCGACCTAGCGATTGCGCTTGAGCTGCCGGTGATTCTGGTGGTTGGCCTAAAACTGGGCTGCTTGAATCATGCCCGCTTAACGGCAGAAGCTATTCGTGCCGATGGCCTACAGCTCGCAGGATGGGCGGGCAGCGTGGTCGATCCTGCCTTTGCTGCCGACGCCGAGCGCTTTGAGGCCAACATTGCCCACCTGAACGCCAAGCTTGAAACCCCCTGCTTAGGCATTATTCCCCACATTGATGCCCCAGATGCCGCCACGGCACACCGCTACTTATCATTGGAGTCGTTATGACCACGCCGGTTTGGCATCCTTATGCCCACTTAAAAACTCAGACGCCCGCACCCAAGGTGGTTGGCGGTGACGGCGCTCACTTTGTGCTTGAAAGCGGCGAGCGTTTGCTGGATGCCACCTGCTCATGGTGGTGCATGATCCACGGCTACGGCCACCCACGCTTGGTCGCGGCCATTCGCGAACAGGCGGGCAAGCTGTGCCATGTGATGCTCGGCGGCTTAACGCATGATCCCGCTGATCAATTAGCCCGAGAGCTGGTGCGCATTACCCCCGCCGGGCTGAATCACGTTTTCTATTCGGACAGCGGCTCGGTGGGCATGGAAGTGGCGATGAAAATGGCGCTGCAGTACCAGGTACTCGCCGGCAACCCCGGCAAGCAAAAGATGCTCTCGCTGATGAAGGCATATCACGGCGACACCACCGGCTGCATGGCAGTTTGCGACCCAGAAGAAGGCATGCACAGCCTGTTCGCAAGCCTTCTACCCCAGCACCATTTTGCCCCGGCACCTACTGCTCCTTTTGATGCCACCGCTGAACAGGTCGAACAAGACCTTAGCGCTCTGCGTGACGTACTTGAGCGCCACCATGAGGAAATTGCCGCGCTGTTGATGGAGCCTCTATTACAGGCCGCCGGCGGGCTCAATATGACCTCGCCCGCCTATGTTGCCGGCGCAAGGGCATTGTGCGATGAGTTTGGTGTGTTATTGATTTTCGATGAGGTAGCCACTGGCTTTGGCCGCACAGGCAAGCTGTTTGCCGCCGACCACGCGAGTGTCACACCCGATATTATGGTGCTTTCCAAAGGCTTAACCGGCGGCTATTTGGGTCACGCCGCTACGCTAGCCACAGATCGCGTCCACAACGCCTTTATCGGCGACAGCCCCCAACATGCCTTTATGCATGGGCCCACCTTTATGGGCAACCCGTTGGCCTGCCGCGTGGCGCTGGAAAGCCTACAGGTCTTCGAGGACGAGAACTATCTGGGTAAGATTGCGACACTCAGCCAGCAGCTGCAGCGTGAGCTACTTGAAGACCAAGCGCTTAACGCCCACTCAGCGGTAGCCGACGTGCGGGTGCTCGGCGCCACCGCTGTCATTGAAGCGCACTCTGCTGAGGCGCTAAAAGGCGTAGGAAATTTCGCCCGCGAGCGCGGCGTTTGGCTGCGCCCCATTGGCCGCTGGCTGTATACCATGCCCGCCTACATCACCTCGGAAGCGGAAATTACCCAGATTACCGACGTAATGAAGGCGTGGTTCTTAAGGCCTGAATAAAGCCAAAATGATTACTTAACAAGAGATCGGATCAGCCTGTAGCGGGGGTCTTTTGTCATGGATGACAAAAGTAGCGCCCATGGACGGGTTCACAGCGCCCCCGCAGAAGGCTGTGCCGATCGGGTCTCGAATTTTTAAGACAACAGCAAATTACCCTGCTGTTTCCAGCGGTTGACTAACGCTGGCACGCCTTCTCCAGCGGGCGTGTTGATGGCCAAGATACCCGGCGGGCTAAGGCTATCGGCCTCTGGGTCAATCAGCGCGCAGGGGGTGTCGTAGTCAATATACGATAACAGCGAAGCGGCGGGCATTACGGCCAGCGAGGTGCCCACCACCAACAGAAAGTCAGCCTGGCTAACCAGCTCGCAGGCTTCCGTAAACAGCGGCACCGACTCACCAAACCAGACCACATCAGGGCGAAGCTGGCTGCCCTTGTCGCAAACATGGCCTAACTCAATGCCGCCTTTGAGTAGCGGGTAGCGCATGCGCGCATCGATTGATGAGCGCGCTTTTAAAATCTCGCCGTGCAAGTGCAGCACATGGCGTGAACCCGCCCGTTCGTGCAGGTCATCAATATTCTGAGTAATGATGCTGACGGTAAACCCCGCCTTTTCAAGACCCGCCAGCGCTTTATGGGCAGCGTTGGGTTTGGCGCGGCGGATTTGTTCGCGGCGCTGATTATAAAAATCCAGCACGAGCTGTGGATTGCGCTGCCACGCCTGAGGGGTAGCGACCTCTTCAACCGGATGGTTTTCCCACAGGCCATCGCTGGCACGAAACGTTTTGATCCCGCTCTCGGCGCTAATCCCCGAGCCGGTAAATACCACCAAATGCGGGCTTGCTGCCATGGTTACCTCATCGTTGCTGTTTCATTGCGCCTTTACTTCACTTCACTTCACTTCACTAGAACGCTAATACACCAGCTGACCCACGGTTCCAGTGAAACGCTGCTTGTTACGGTAAGGGTAAACATCTATCACCCGGCCATCGATGATAGCCTGCTGCAGCTCCAGCCAGTAATGGGGGTCAAATAGCTCTGGGTGCTGCTCTACAAACAGGCGGCGCAGTTCCGGATTGGCGAACATAAAAGAGCCGAACTCTTCCGGAAAAATATCGTTAGGGCCAACGGATAAACTATCCCCCCCACCGGCCTGGTAGTCATCACCATAGGATTTAGGGATCGAACGAAAGTTGCATTCGGTGAGGTAGCAGACTTCATCGTAGTCATAAAAGATCACCCGGCCATGGCGGGTCACGCCAAAATTTTTCAGCAACATATCGCCGGGGAAGATATTCGCCGCGGCCATCTGCTTAATGGCATTGCCGTAATCCTTAAGCACCATCTTCTTCTCTTCGTCGCTGCACTGCTCCAGGTAGATATTCAGCGGCGTCATCATGCGTTCGGTATAGCAGTGCTTGATGATCACTTTGTCGTCTTTAAGGATCACCGTGGAGGGCGCTACCTCAAGCAAATGGGCTAAACACTCGGGGGCGAAATGATCTTGGCGAACAATAAAGTTAGAGAACTCCTGGGTATCCGCCATGCGCCCGACCCGGTCGTGACGCTTCACCAGCCGGTACTTTTCGCGCACGACGGCGTGAGTAACGTCTTTGGCGGGGTCGAACTTATCTTTAATAATTTTAAACACGGTGCGAAAACTGGGCAGTACAAACACCGCCATCACCATACCGCGCACGCCGGGGGCAATAATGAACTTGTCTTCACGCTTAGCGACCTGCCGATTCAACGCCCGGAAAAATTCGGTTTTGCCATGCTTGAAGAAACCAATGGCCGCGTAAAGCTCGCCTTCAGGTTTGTGGGGCATTAGCTGCTGCAGGTAACCGACAAACTCCCCCGGCACCGGCACATCAACCTGGAAGTAGGCGCGGGTGAAGGAGAAAATAATCGAGACTTCGTCAGTTTCGGTCAGCACCGTATCTAAATGCAGGCAGGGGTCGGCATCCGCCTGGTCGCCAAAACCTTCACCATGAAGCACGGGCAGCACCAGCGGCACCTGCACGCCGCCGCCCAGGATTCGACCCACTAGGTAAGCGCCTTTATTGCGGTAAAACACACTTTTTAGCAGCTCAATTTCAGCGTCATCGGCGCTCAATATCGCCGCCGGCAAGTGCTGCTGTAAAAACGTTGCGCCTAGCCGGGTATCGCGGTCGATATCCGCAAAGCGGTTGTCCAACGGGGCCTCTAAAAGCGCCCATTTGAGCGCCGCCTGCCAATCGCCGTTAACCTTTTTTCTGCGGCATAGCTCAATCCCCGAGCGATGAGCGGCATCCTCACGGGAGCTATACACAAACATCCATTCGTTGCGGATGTGACGGTGGTGAAAGATGGCGCAGAACAGCGAGTTAAAGAAGGTCTCTGCCAGTTCATAATCAAGCCGATGGCTGATCAGTTCGGCGTAGTGGTTGCGCGCTTCTCGCCAGCACTCACAGTGAGAGACTACCTCTGGGGAAAAGGTGCGCTTTAAGCGCCCCAGAGTGACGTCGATTTTTTCCTGATAGAGATTGATCCGCTCTGCCGACGCTTGCTGTGCTTCGCGCCACGCCGCGTCACGAAAGCGCCGGCTTGCATCGGCGCTAATCTCTTTAAAACGCGCACGATACTCATCGAAGCCATGCAAAATCGTCGTTGCTAAGCGGTACGCAGGTGAGTGTTTCACGGGCCAAGCTCCTGGTTATTTCGACCAGCTTCGCGTAACGGCAAACGAAGCGCGAGACGACCTTGGTGTAGGCACTTACTTACCAGTCGGTTATTGCCAGTCGGTTAGCTTGCCCATGGCATTGGTGGGCAAGGCATCGCCATACGTGACCTCAACAGGGCGCTCGGCGGCAGGCCATTGGGCGGTGATGTGCGCTATTTCGCTTGCGGTTTCCTGCGGGTGGTTCACAGGTACCACAAAGGCCTTTAAACGCAGCTTGGCGGCTGAACCTGTGGTGCGAACCGCACAGTCGGCCACGCTTTCCAGCGCACGCAAGCGCTTGGCCACATACTGAGGATTAACGTTAACACCACCGATGATGACAACATTATCCAGTCGGCCTTTGACGATAAAACGGGTGTCGTCGACCCACTGCGTATCATCCAGAAGTGGCACAGCGGTATCGCCGTTAACACGTTGAATATGCTGCGTATCAACGCGCTGCCAATGGGCTAGCAGTTGGTAGGGATCAGCCACTCGCCAGCGGGTGGCGACACCGCCCGTTTCAGTACTGCCGTAAATATCGAGCAAGCCTGTTAAGCCTTGCGCTGCAAGCGCTTCAGACGTGGCAGCCGCCAGGGGTGCCGAAGAGGAAACCCCGATCACGTTTTCCGGCCATGGCTTAGGGGAACGGGCTAAGTAGTCCCAGCGGGGCGGCACCGTGACCACTAAATCACCGGCCGATAAGCTAGGTAGCACGGCGCTATCAACGCTAGTGCGCGCAATACCCGCCACGCCCGGCAGCGCGACTCCCCACATGAAGCCGTAAAGGTGATGCAGCGGTAACCAACCCATCACACGGTTGAGCGGCATCACCGGCGCTAAGCGGTGTATCAGCGCCCTTGCCTCGGCTTCGATGTCTTCCCAACGGTGTAAATGGGCAGCCGGGGCACCGGTACTCCCGGAGGTGCGAAAAGTAAGACCCGATGTATCATCAAGCGCTTGCGCCACAATGGCGGCCCAGTCATCGATATGCGTCGTCATCAGCAGGCGGTCTTCTACGCCTGTTTCATGTAAGCGAAAAAATTCGTTGACACAGGCAGCAAGATGCAGCCTTTCGAGGGAATCAATGCTCGGGGCATCCTGCCAATCGGGTGCGGAAGTACCACGGTAAGCAGCAAGTTCAGCGCCCAGCAGTGACTGCAGGACCGCTTTACAATCGGCTTCGTTCAGCCACTGGGGCATCGTCTTATCCTTAATGATGCGAGCAAATATTGCGCGGTGCATGTACCAGGCCGCCTGCCCTGTTTATCTGCTATCTGTTAACTGCTACCCGTTGAGCAAGCGGCGGTTAGGCGGGTTATAAGCGCTTAACAAAAATCCAGTAGGTGTCACCTGAAATGGCTTTCTTCATATGCACTTTCACTTTGGTAGGCGTCATCTGGTAGTCAAAAACGTACTCAAACATGGTATTAAGGTCGTCGTTTTTAACCCCTTCTTTAAAGCGACCCTGAAACTCTTTGCTTTGGGTGCAGGGGGCTACGTCGGTAAAGAAGTTTTTACCGATCACGCTTTTGGGGTCTCGGCCGGTGATACCGCCTTCCGCTGCGTTGTATTGAATGATTTTACCGCTGGCATCCAGCTGGATAGCCCCGAAGGCTAACTCATCGAGTTTTTTGTCATTCATCTTAGCCAGAGAGTTTTCAATATCATCGCTACCAAAACGAACGGTTTCCATCGCCATTACCACACCTCCTAATTGAACGAATGGTAGGCATTTGACCTACCAAAAGCTTTACAAAACTGTCACAAAAAATGTGCAAAAACTGTAAGCCTTTCTTAAAACTAGCAGCATCATATAACTAAGACAACCAGCTACCACTATTGCATGATGACACCGCTATTTTTATCGTTTATCGCGCCATACATCGGTCTTACTTACCTACAGAGATCTCAATTACCTGCAGATATCTCACTTACCTGCAAACAGAAAGGCCCAGCGGTGCGATCAGCGATTAAAAAACCAAGCTGGTGAATCTCGCTTGGCGTAATTGCCGGGGCATTGCTGAGCAGCGTGCCGCGTCGCACGGCTTCAAAGGCGCTCCAAGGGAAGGTCAGCGTTTCCCAGTGGCCTTGAGCGGGGGTAAATGTCACCCTATAAGCCGATGCGTCGCCAAGCGAGGTGCTTTTCAGGCGCAGCTGATAGGTGCGCCCATCTCCCCGCACGGTCAGCGCGATGCCTGTGGCATTTGCCAATGATGCTTCAAAACCATTTGGCTCGCGGCGAACGGACGCAAAGCCCCCGCCGTTTTCCAATGAGACCTCGCCACAAAAGCAACCACTTCCAGCCTCAACGCGAAACCCACTAAAGGACTCACCGCCCATTACGCCATCATCCACGGCATACCAACGCTGCTGCTCGTTTGCTTCGGTAAAGGTTACCATCATGGTGACTCCTCAACAGTGGGCTATTCGGCGTTTCACTGGCGCTTAATAAACACGGCAACGTCGCATCACCTGCGCGTTAGCTATGCTGGTATACATAAGTGACTTTCAACTGAGCCGCTGATTCACTGCGCATCAGCCGTTACAACAAACGGGAGCTAACAAGTAAAATGATAAATACAACCGCTTGGAACCGTCTGCGCTATACCGCTTATGCGCCGCTGTATGATCTTCTGGCAGCCAGAACATTTTGTAAACCCAGGCGCACAGCCCTTGGCCAAGTCGATTGGGAGCTGGGCATGCGCGTTTTATTGGTGGGTGCCGGCACCGGCTTAGACCTACCTTATTTGCCCCATGAGATAGAAACCCACCTGACAGACTTAACGCCGGCCATGATAAAGCGCGCCCGGGAACGGGCAGAAAAAGCACAGCGGGATGTAGAGTGCCGCGTGATGGATGCCGCGGCGCTGGACTACCCAGACGAGTATTTCGACGTCGTCGTGATGCATCTTATTTTGGCGGTAATGCCCAACCCCCAGCAGGGGCTAGCCGAAGCGTATCGCGTTCTGAAAGGCGATGGCCAGCTCTGCGTCATGGACAAATTTCAGCCCGATGCTCAACCAACCGGGCTAGGCAGGCGGGCGCTCAATGCCTTCACCTCGTTTATCGCTACTGATATCACCCGTCAGGCGACGCCGCTTATACAGAATGCAGGCTTTACCATTCGCCGCGACGAACCAGTGCTGATGAATGGGCTATTTCGCGCATTACTGGCAACAAAGTAGCTTTTTCTGCGTACTTTAAGAGCCTTTCCTGCGTACTTTAATAGCCACTGCTGCGCGTTTTAATAGATCGCCAGTTCAGAAAACCTGCTCTTTTATTTCTATTTCTAGTACCTTATTGGCCACGCTGAACAACATCAGTATAACTAATGCCGAACTTGTTACTTGTACGCTCCATTATGGTCAATATTTAAGGTGCCCAATGCCTAAAGCTGCTGTAAAACGCTTTCGCCGACTCCCCGAAGAAGAGCAATCACGCGTTATCGAAATGGCCTGGGAAGATCGCACCCCGTTTGAAGCCATCGAGAGGCTATTTGGTTTGGGCGAGCCGGATGTCATTGAGGTAATGCGCCATCAGCTCAAACCCGCCTCGTTTCGGCTATGGCGTAAACGCGTTACCGGCCGCGCCACCAAACATACGGCGTTACGATCGCCGGATGTGATGCGCGCTTACTGCCCCACGCAATATAAGCGCTGACGGCTCCAGCCAGTACTGTCTTATGCAGCGGTTATCAAAACAGCGCTATTTCTAAACAGAGCTATTTTAAAACAGAGCTATTTTAAAACACCTCTTTATTGTTATATTATCTCATAACATAAGAACGTTTTGAGGTGTACTCGCAATGACTGCTTTCTCTCCCCTGCCCGTCACCGTGCTTTCGGGCTTTTTAGGTGCTGGTAAAACCACCGTGCTCAATCATATTCTTGCTAACCGCGAAGGTCGCCGGGTGGCGGTGATCGTTAACGATATGAGCGAGGTAAATATCGACGGCGCGCTGGTGCGCAGCTGGACACTTTAGTGACGGTGGTGGATGGTGCCAACGTTCTGGAACAGTACCGTGAAGCGCAAAGCCTGGCAGAAGCTGGCGAGAGTTTAGGCGAAGACGACGAGCGCAACGTTGCCGAACTAGCGGTCGATGCCAGTGTTTAAGGCTTGGATCAGTTGGAAACGAAGGGAACATTCATCTACCCCCAACACTTCCCAACCAATGTCCCGGAGGATTGAGTAACAGGTGACGCAAGGTATCGAGCATTGCCGAAGCCTGCGCCGGGCATCCTTCCGACTCTTGCAGACAGTCGAACAGCAATCCGGAAATACAGCTCTGAAATACGTTACAAATTAAATTGACGTTCAACTCACGGTCCAGTTCGCCGCAGGCCATGGCATTGCCCAGCAGCACGCACAGGTGTTCGATAAAGCTGCTGCGAATCTGCTGCAAGCGCGATGCCACAGGGTCGCCTCCGGCCACCCGTTCGCTTTTGTGCAGCATGATCCTATACAACCGGCGTGAAATATCATCGCTGATGGTTTCCTCCAGTGCTTGGCACAACAGCTGCCAACCATCTGCGAAACCTACACCGGGCGGCAGTGCTCTTTCAAACGGCAGTGGCTGCTCACTCAACAATGCCTGCAACAGCCCTTGCTTGCCGTTGAAGTGCCAGTAGATCGCACCCCGGGTAACACCTGCTTCCTGAGCTATCACTTCGAGCGTAGCACCGGCAATACCGTCCCGACAAAATACTCTGGCCCCGGCCTTGATAATCTCTTGCCGAGTACGAGCAGCTTCTACACGATTCTTAAGAGCCATGCCTAATTATATTCAGCCTCTTCTATTATATGCGCGGCCAATAGTGCGCTCTATTTCCTGCTTACATTGCAGGAGCTGCCGGCGGACGACATCGACCTGCAAGTGGAAACGGGCCGTCGGTAAGATGACGGCTAGAGAGAACAGCCCCAAATAGGTATCCAAAGCGACCGAGTAGGAGCTGACCCCCTCTATACATTCATCAATATCAACACTGACTTTTTCCTGCCGTACTGTCTCGATTTGCTCAAGCAGCTGGCCCAGGCTCAGAGTCTTTTCTGTTATTTGAGGCAACTGGGTCGGCAACAGCTCCCGAATACTGGCCTCCGGCAACTCGCTGAGCAGCGCCTTGCCGGAAGCCGTCGCGTAGGCCGGAGTATGGATACCAATCGGAAACACCACCCGCAGCTCCCGCTCGGCCACCAGACGGTCGATGACATAGATGCTGTCACCTGACAAGGAACTTAGGCACACCGATTCCTGCAGCTGCTCAGTAAGGTTCTGCATGTAGGGCCGAGTCAAAGAGATGATGTCGGTCTGGGTCTGATGAATCAATTGACCAAACGCCGGCCCCAGCCTCACCCCACGGCCCGGGCCAGCATGTTCAACCAGCATTTCTTCGGCCAGCGCATTGGTGATGCGCTGCACCGTTGAACGTGGCAGATCCACTTCCTGAGCGATCTCCGCCAAGCTCATGCCCTGCGGGTTCTTACCCAGCACACGCATAACTTCTGCGGCCCGGGCAATGACCTGAATACCCGTTTGCCTGTGATTTCCCAGCTCCTGTTGTTCACTCATGCGCTCCTCCATCATGCGGCCCGCCACCGAGCCGGTTCGGCGATTTCTCCCGCTCCCTGATATACGCGACCAGCGCCTTTTTTGCTATGAAAACCCGACGTCAGCTTTATCAGTTACCCATCATTCTACACAAAACCCATGGACCGGTACACTGAACCGCATTATGATACATCCCGTTTTATATCGAATGGAGAAATGCCGGTGAATTATTCAACACCTCTGCGGATAGCAAAGGTACTTCCGCTGGCAGCCCTGCTGCTGGCAGGCTGCGGCCAGACCGCCGAGCAGATACAAGTCCCGCGCACCCCAGAAGTCGGGGTTTATACCGTTGAGGCGAAACCACTCACACTGACCACTGCCCTGCCGGGGCGCACCAGCGCCTACCGGGTGGCGGAAGTACGCCCACAGGTCACCGGCATCCTGCAGGAGAGGCTGTTCACCGAAGGCAGTGAAGTGGAAAAAAACCAGCAGCTGTATCAGATTGATCCGCGTACCTATGAGGCCCGGCTGGCACGCGCCGAAGCTAATTTGAAGGCCGCCGAAAATCTGGCCAAGCGTTACGAGCGTTTGCTCAATACCAACGCGATCAGCCGCCAGCAGTACGACGACGCCATGGCGGCCTGGAAACAGGCCCAGGCGGAAGTGCAGGTGGCCCGCATCGATGTCCAGTACACCGAGGTGCTTGCACCGATCTCCGGCCAGGTCGGCCGCTCAGCCGTTACTGAAGGTGCCTTGGTGACCAACGGGCAGCCGCAGGAGCTGGCGACGGTGACCCAGCTCGACCCCATTTATGTAGACGTGAATCAGCCTATCACCAGGATGCTTGGCCTGCGCCGTGCTCTGGATTCCGGTCAGTTGCAGACCAGCGGAGAGGACCAGGCCAACGTCACTCTGACCCTGGATGATGGCAGTGCCTACCCGCTGCCTGGTGTGCTGAAATTTTCCGAGGTCACCGTTGACCCGAGCACCGGCGCGGTAACCCTGCGCGCCGAATTCCCCAACCCTAAGCGCACCCTGCTGCCGGGCATGTTCGTTCAAGCTCAGTTGCAGGAAGGTATCCAGGACAACGCCATTTTGGTACCGCAACAGGCGGTGTTCCGTGACAGCCGTGGCGTGGCTAACGCCTGGGTAATTGAAAATGGCGTGGCCAAACAACGCGAGCTAGAAACCCTGCGCACGGTCGGCAATAGCTGGCTGATTGGCAGCGGTATCGAAAATGGTGACCAGGTAGTGACCGAAGGCCTGCAGCAGCTGCGTAACGGTATGCAGGTAACCACCGCACCGGCGACCAACGTAAACACGGTCACCGAGTTTGGCCAGCCCGATAACCAGGCGGCCAACTAAGGAGCTATCAATGCCACACTTTTTTATAGACAGGCCCATTTTTGCCTGGGTTTTGGCGATTGTGGCCATGCTGGCCGGTGCGCTGTCCTTGAAGACACTGCCGATCAGCCAGTACCCCAATATCGCCGCCCCCGCGATCCTGATTCAGGTTTCCTACCCCGGCGCCTCAGCGGAAACCGTGCAGGACACGGTGATCCAGGTCATCGAGCAGCAGCTCAGTGGTTTGGATGGCTTCCGCTACATGTCGTCCAGCAGTAACTCCGATGGTAGTGGCGAGATCATCGTGACCTTTGAACAGGGCACCGACTCGGACATTGCTCAGGTACAGGTGCAAAACAAGCTACAGCTGGCCACCCCGAAACTGCCCGAGGAAGTCCAACGTCAAGGTATCCGGGTGGTCAAGTACCAGGTCAACTTCATGCAGATTATCGGCCTGGTCGATGAAAGCGGGCGCATGGATGACTTTGCCCTGGGTAACTACATCGCCTCCAACTTGCAGGACCCCATTTCACGGGTTGACGGTGTCGGTGACTTCATGTTGATGGGTTCGCAGAATGCCATGCGCATCTGGCTGGACCCGGCCAAACTCAACAGTTATCAGCTGACTCCGGGCGATGTCGCCGAGGCCATTCGCGAACAAAACGTGCAGGTATCTTCCGGCCAACTCGGCGGCCTGCCCGCCAATAAGGGGACCCAGCTCAACGCCACAGTGATTGGCAGCACCCGACTAAGCAGTGCCGACGAGTTCCGTGAGATTCTGGTCAAGGTCAACCAGGACGGCTCCCAGGTGCGCGTCAAGGACCTGGGTGAGGTCGGCCTGGGTGCCGACAACTACTCGATTACCGGTAACTACAACGGCACCCCGTCTGCCGGTATTGCCCTGCGCCTAGCGCCGGGTGGCAACCTGCTGGACACCATCGAGAACGTACATGCGGTACTGGACCAACAGGAAGCCTTCCTGCCTGATGGGGTGAAAATCGTTTACCCCTACGACACCACGCCGGTGGTTGAAGCGTCGATCAGCTCGGTGGTGATGACCATTTTGGAAGCCGTTGCGCTGGTGGTCGCGGTAATGTACCTGTTCATGCAGAGCTTCCGCGCCACGCTCATTCCCACCCTGGCGGTCCCTGTCGTTCTGCTGGGTGCCTTTGCCCTGCTGCCGCTGTTCGGCGTGAACATCAACGTATTGACCATGTACGCCATGGTGCTGGCCATCGGCCTGCTGGTGGATGACGCTATCGTGGTGGTAGAGAACGTCGAACGCCTGATGCACGAGGAAGGCCTGTCACCACTGGAAGCCACGCGCAAGTCCATGCACCAGATCAAGGGCGCACTGGTGGGTATCGGCTTGGTGCTGTCGGCGGTATTCATCCCCATGGCCTTCTTCGGTGGCTCGGCGGGCATCATCTACCGTCAGTTCGCCGTCACCATCGTGATCTGTATGACGTTGTCGGTACTGGTCGCGCTGATCTTCACTCCGGCGCTGTGCGCCACCTTTCTCAAGGCACCTAAGCCCGGCCAGTTGCTGAACGAAAAGAAAGGCTTCTTCGGCTGGTTTAACCGCACCTTCGACAACAACGCCCAGCGCTTCGAGCGCGGTGTCGGCGGCTTGCTGAAACGTCGTGGCCGCTATCTAGTAATGTTCCTGCTGATCGTGGTCGGTACCGGCTACCTGTTTACGCAGATTCCCGCCGCCTTCCTGCCCGACGAAGACCAGGGTCTGATGATGGTAGAAGTGCGTATGCCGGCCAACAGCAGTGCCGAGCGCACCGAGGCAGTGCTAACCGAAGTGCGTGATTACCTGCTGGAAGAGGAGTCAGACATCATCGCCTCGGTGATGAGCGTCAATGGTTTCAACTTCGCCGGTCGTGGGCAGAACTCCGGTGCCGCCTTTGTGATGCTCAAGGATTGGGCGGAACGGAGCGAAGACGGCCAGGATGTATTCAGCCTCGTCGAACGTGCCCAACAGCGCTTCTCCCAGATCAAAGATGGCCAGGTACTGGTGTTCGCGCCACCGGCGATCCTCGAAATGGGTAACTCCATGGGCTTCAACTTCTACCTGCAGGACAACGTCGGACTGGGCCACAATGAGCTGATGGCCGCGCGTGACCAGTTCCTGGAGCTGGCCAACCAACATCCGATCCTAACCGCAGTACGCCCCAACGGTAAGGACGATGAACCGCAGTTCCGCGTCAATATCGACCGCGAACAGGCCCGCGCCCACTCGCTGAGCATTGCCGCGATCAACGAAACCATGTCCGCCGCCTGGGGCTCGATGTATGTCAACGATTTCATCGACCAGGGTCGGGTCAAGCGGGTCTACCTGCAGGGCAATATGGACTCACGTCTAGCCCCCGAGGATTTTGATAAGTGGTATGTGCGCAACGCCGAAGGCAAGATGATTCCCTTCGCCTCCTTTGCCACCGGCGAATGGACCTGGGGCTCGCCCAAGCTGGAACGCTTCAACGGTATTTCTTCAGTGGAGATCCTCGGTGAGCCGGCCCCCGGCTACAGTACCGGTGACGCCATGGTAGCGATCGAAGGGATCATGCAGGAGCTGCCCCCGGGTATCGGTCTGGCCTATACCGGCCTGTCCTACGAGGAGATCCAAACCGGTAGCCAGGCACCGCTGCTGTATACCCTAACCGTGCTGATCGTGTTCCTGTGTCTGGCCGCCTTGTATGAGAGCTGGTCGGTGCCGGCGGCGGTGATCATGGTGGTACCGCTGGGTGTCATCGGTGCGGTATCCGCCACCCTGCTGCGCGGCCTGACCGCCGATGTGTACTTCCAGATCGGCCTGATGACCACGGTGGGGCTGACCGCGAAGAACGCTATCCTGATCGTCGAGTTCGCCAAGGACCTGTACGAGAAACAGGGGCGCAGCCTGATCCAGGCTGCCGTTGAGGCATCCCGGCTGCGGCTGCGTCCGATTCTGATGACCTCACTGGCCTTTACCTTCGGCGTCTTACCGATGGCCTTGTCGACCGGTGCCGGCCAGGGCAGTCAGCACTCGATTGCCACCGGCGTGGTCGGCGGCATGATCTCCGCAACGGTGCTGGTGATGTTCTTCGTACCGCTGTTCTACGTGATAGTGGTCAAACTGTTCGAAGGCCGCAAGAAGACGCACGTCGTTACCAAAGAAGGAGAGTCCGCATGAAACTCCAGAGTCTGACAATTGCGGTGGCCTTGACGCTTGCCGGCTGTAGCCTGACCCCGGAGTACCAACGCCCCCAAGCTCCGATTCAGGCTGATTGGCCACAGGGCATGGCCTACGATCAGGCCGGTACTGCCGAAGCTGGTGCAGTTCCGCTCGCCTGGCAGAACTTCTTTCAGGATGCTGAACTGCAGCAACTGATTGGATTAGCACTGGAAAATAACCGCGACTTGCGCCAGGCCGCGCTGAATGTGGAGGCCTACCGCGCGCTGTACCGGATTCAACGCTCGGAGCGGTTTCCCAGCATCGGCGTGGACGGCAGCGGCAACCGTCAACGGCTGCCAAGCGACCTGTCGCCCACCGGTGATTCCGGCACCAACAGCCAATACGGCGTGACCATCGGCACCAGCAGCTGGGAACTCGACCTGTTTGGTCGAGTGCGCAGCCTGCAGGGCGCGGCGCTAGAACGCTATCTAGCGACCGAACAGGCCCAGCGCGGCGTACAGATTGCGCTGGTCAGCGATGTGGCCAACGCCTGGCTGACCTGGAATACCGATCACGCCCTGCTGGAGCTGACCCAGGCCACCCTGGACAGCTATCAGGAAAGTCTGGCGATGGTCGAAGCCAGTTACGCTGGCGGCATTTCTTCAGCACTGGATGTGCGTCAGGCACGGAGCCTAGTGGAACAAGCCCGCGTGCAACTGGCTCTGTATACCCGCCAATTGGCTGAAGACAGTAACGCCCTGCAACTGCTGGTGGGCACGTCAATACCACCACAGCTGTTGCACGGCTCCGATCTGAACCAAGCGGTATTGGCAACCCTGCCGACAGGCCTGCCCGCCGATGTGTTGCAGCATCGACCGGATATCCGCTCTGCCGAGCACCGCCTGCTCGCCGCCAATGCCGATATCGGCGCAGCCCGTGCGGCGTTCTTCCCCAGTATCAGCCTGACAGCCGGCGCTGGTACTGCCAGCGCCGAGCTGGACGGACTGTTTGACGGCGGTTCCGGCACCTGGAACTTCATACCGCAGATCAACATCCCGATCTTCACTGCCGGACGGCTCAAGGCCAACCTCGAGTACAGCGAGATCCAGCGCGACATCAATGTCGCCGCCTATGAGCAGAGCATCCAGAGTGCCTTCCGTGAAGTGGCCGATGGCCTGGCCGCGCGTGGCACTTATGACAACCAAGTGCAGGCGCAAAACGATCTGGTCACGGCCACCACCGAGTATTACGAGCTGGCTCAACAGCGCTATGACGAAGGCGTGGACAACTATTTGGTGGTGCTGGATGCCCAGCGTGAATTGTTCGCGTCCCGGCAGGAACTGCTGACCCACCGGCTGCAACAACTGAACAGCGAAGTGGCGCTGTATCGCGCCCTGGGTGGCGGCTGGCAGCCTACAGCTAACACGAGCGCCTGATGACAGGTAAGAACATCAGACATCAAGCATCTGCGCCACCCACTCACGCACGTCAGGGTAGGCGCGCTGCTCAAAGACCGCGAAACCTTCAAGGCTGCGGGCTTTGAGCGGGGTAAACACCGGCATGGTTAAGCCACACAGAAAATGCGCCAGCCGCTGGGCGTTAGGCGGCTGGCCGAACTGCTCAGTGTGGCGCTCAATCAGCGGCGTGGCGTAGCGCTGAAAGTCCAAATCGCTTAATGCGGGCTGCGGCGGCGCATCGGGCAGCCGCACGGGGTGGCCGTAACACACCGAACAGTGCCCGCAGCGGCCTTGCTCGGTGTGTGCTGGCACATTAAAGGTGGCATCACCAAAGGTACTATCACCAAAGTGCATGGCCAACCGCCGCGTCAGGCAGCTCTCCGATTCAAACAGCGCCAGCATGGCCTGAAGCCGCTCGATCTCGATACGCTCTCGATGCAGGCATTCTTCATACAGCTGGCTTGCCAGCGCCTCAATGGCAACATCAGGCTGGCGCACCTCATACACATCGGTCATCCGCTTGCCTTCCAGGGTCAGCCAGCCTTTATCCTGAAAGTACTCAAGGGCAGTGATCACACGAGCACGGGAGGCATCCATCTGCTGCGCCTGCCCTGCATTGTTCAAGCGCTCAAAGTCCACCGTGCCCCAGGTGCGCGCAATGGGAATATTGTCCACCAGCAAACGCACAAACGCCGCTCGTTCGCCTTCAAAACGGCCTACCAGCTCACTAGGCTCAAGGTGATAGCGCAGCCGATACTCGGCTAAAAACGCATAGCGCGGCGCGATAATGCCGTGCATTTCCAGCCGCACCAGCAGCGTTTTTAGCGGCAGCAGGCGGATATTGGTATCCCGGGAAAGCGTGTTGAGCAACACCTCCCATTGGCGATCTGGCGCTTTGCCCGCTGTAGCGATCTCTTCCAGCAGGCGGTAGATGCCCGCATATTCGGGGGTATCGCCGTAAACGAAGTTTTCCAGCACCCGCAGGCCATCACGCCCGGCCATGGTCAGGCAGGTGGAAGGCAGGCCGTCGCTCCCTGCCCGGCCAATTTCCTGGCTGTAGTTCTCGATGGATTTGGGCAGGTCAAAATGCACCACATTGCGGATATCGCCCTTATCGATGCCCATGCCAAAGGCAATGGTGGCCACGATACAGGGCGATTCACCGCCCATAAATTGCCGCTGGATCTCATCCCTTCGCTGGGAATCTAGCCCCGCGTGGTAGGCCTGGGCAGCGATGCCTTGGGCTGTTAACGCTTTCGCCACGCGCTCGGCGGTTTGCTGCAGGGTAACGTAAATAATCGTCGGTGCCTCAAAGCCTGGCTGCATCTGCGGCTTCAGCCAGTTAATCAGCTGCTGCTGACGATCCTCCATGGCCGGTGCCACCAGCAGTTCAAGGTTGGGGCGGTAAAAGCCGGTGGTGATAACGTTATCCGGCGTGATAGCAAACTTCTCGCCCATATCGGCGATGACGGTTGGCGTCGCCGTGGCGGTCAGCAGCAGCACTTGGGGAATGGCAAAGTCGCGCTGGTAGTCCGGTAGCTTCAAATAGTCGGGGCGGAAGTTATGCCCCCACTCGGAGAGGCAGTGGGCTTCATCAACCACCAGCAGCGATATCTGAACCTGACGTAGAAAATGCCGAAAGCGCTCGTTCTTGAGCCGCTCCACCGAGACCATCAATATTTTCAGCTCGCCGCTTTTGGCGCGCTCTACCACACCACGGGTGGCATCGCGGTCTTGAGTGGAATCAATGCTCGCTGCGGCGACACCGTGGCGGGTAAGAAACGCCAGCTGATCCTGCATCAGCGCCAGCAGCGGTGACACCACCAGGGTTAAGTGCGGCAGGTGCAGCGCCGGAAGCTGATAGCAAAGAGACTTCCCCGCGCCGGTGGCAAAAATCGCTGCCGTGGAATGGCCATCCAACACCCTCGACACCACCGCCTGCTGGCCGCCGCGAAAGTCGTCAAATCCAAATACGGCCTTGAGTGTTTGCTGGGGTGTCATTGTGGGCATAACGCTTCCTTGTTAACGAAATGTAGGCTTAGCCTAAAACGCCTTCTCTAAAGCAAAGCGCGGCTGGGTGTGGCCGTCTTTGGTCACGGTTTCCGTAAACATCTCAAGCGGGCGCACCCATAGGCCGTAGTCGCCATAAAGGGCGCGGTAGACCACCAGCGGCGCTTCACTTTCGCTGTGCTGGGCGGTGCCGAGCACTTCGTACAAATTGCCTTTGTAATGGCGATAAATACCGGGAACAGGGGCGCTCATTGGCTCTCCTCTTGAGTGGCGTTTGTAGCAGCGGGCTGGTTAGCTTTCTTGGCCAGGCGCTCTAGCACTTTTGAAGCAGCGACAAAGCCAAAGGTGCCGGTCAGGAAAGTGGCGGCACCGAAGCCGGAAGCGCAGTCCAGCCGCGTAGCGTCACCGCTGCCGGGCTTTTGCAGGCACACTTCACCGTCGGCGCTAGGATAGATCAACTGCTCGTCGGAGTAGACGCACTCCACCGAAAAGCGCCGCTTGGGGTTACGGGAGAAGCCGTAATCCCGGCGCAGCCGCGAGCGCACTTTGGATAGCAGCGGGTCGTGCTCGGTGCGGGTCAAATCCGCCACTTGAATACGCGTGGGGTCGGTTTGCCCGCCCGCCGCGCCGGTCACGGTAATCGGTATTTTGCGCCGTTTGCACCAGGCGATCAGCGCGGCTTTGGCGATCACGCTGTCGATGGCATCCACCACGTGGTCGGCATCGTCGGGAATCCGCTCGGCCAGGTTGGTCGGCGTCACAAAAGCGGTATCAGCGACGATTTCAATCTCGGGGGCAATCAGCCGGCAGCGCTCGGCTAGCACCTCCACCTTGGGCTTGCCAATCGTGCCATCCAGTGCGTGCAGCTGGCGATTAACGTTGGAAACACACACATCGTCCAGATCGATCAGCGTTAGCTTACCAATGCCCGAGCGCGCCAGCGCTTCGACGGTCCAGCTACCCACCCCGCCGACACCCACCACCACTACGTGGGCACGGCGAAACGCCAGAGCGGCACGCTGGCCATAGAGGCGACGAATCCCACCAAAGCGAAAATCATAGTCCCCCGAGGCCGAATCGGTAGAAACTGAGCCGGTAGAAACTGAAAGATGAGTAGCTGAAGTAGCAAAAGACATCGCGGACTCGTTCATAGCGCTTGAAGGGCGGAAGGCGTGACATGGGGTGGCGTGCGGATGCTATCCAGCGGCAAATGGCCAGCCCAGCCAAAGTGATGAAACAGCGCGGCCATGGTGTCATCCAAGGCGCAGCTTAATTGTACACGTTTGGCCAACATCGGATGGTCAAAGGCTAAATAGGTCGCGGCTAGCAGTAAGCGCGGTGCTCCCAGCTGTTCGGCAAAAAAGCGATTGTGGACGCTTTTACCGTGCTTGGCATCACCAATAATCGGGTAGCCCCGCCGGGAAAGGTGGCGGCGAATTTGGTGGCGGCGGCCAGTCAGCGGCCGCGCTTCTACTAGCGAGTAACGCGCTACCGGGTAGCGGTCGACCTGTACCGGCAGTTCAACGCTATCCAGGCGGCGAATGTCGGTCATTGCCGGCATCGCGGGCATTTCTGCCTTGGGGCGTGTGCCGTCCTCTTCCCGCAGCGGGTAATCCAAACGCTCGCTCTCAGGCGCTTTGCCGCGCACTACCGCCAGGTAGCGCTTTTCCACTTGGCGCTCGCTAAAGGCTTCGCTGAGCAGGCCAGCCACCGTTGAAGAGAGCGCAAATACGATGACGCCCGAGGTCGGGCGATCCAGCCGATGAACGGGATACACCCGCTTACCGAGCTGATCCCGCAAACGCTGAAGCAGAAATTCAGTTTCACCACGCGCTAACGCCGAGCGGTGTACTAATAGCCCCGACGGTTTATGCACCGCAACAAGGTATTCATCCTGATAGAGGATGTTGAGTGGCGTCATAACGCTCCCTGGTAAAAGCTGGCGACAAAACGTTCTTGACATCCTCCGACCACTAAATCAGAGATGGTAGTGGCGGATTCCCAGGTCGTTACCTCCCTGGTTCCTGCTTCGTTGTCCGTTGCCTCAATGCCTTGGCATTGCCGGTCTT